>ERZ1027225.1139-NODE-1139-length-10252-cov-4.476513_pt1 | contig 10252 bp, 9 predicted proteins | sample MGYA00519479_ERZ1027225 | MGnify/ENA primary metagenome ERZ1027225 (study PRJEB26926, sample SAMN06164471) | human gut metagenome | biome: ENVO:00009003; feature: ENVO:2100002; material: ENVO:00002003 | host: Homo sapiens | place: USA | collected 2012 ... | reverse complement strand
CTACACCTATTAAGTCGTCGGCAGCGTCAGATGTGTATAAGAGACAGGTCTATGCCGATAAGCTTAAAAATGGTGATTATGCAGGGCTGTGCGCCTTCCAGGGAAGCTATGGAATGGCAGCTGTCACCAGAGAAAATGATAACTGGTATCTGGTCATGAATGCGATGGAAGAAGGTATGGAAGACCAGAAGCAGCGAATCCCCTGGAAGCCTTTAGGGGGTGAAGCGACTTCGATTCGTTTCAGAATGGAGGCGGACTTTACGGACATGAAAGATACAGCTGTCTTTTATTATGAAAAAGACGGGAAATGGCTACAGATTGGGACAGAAAAGAAACTGTACTTCGGGCTTGACCATTTCTGCGGCTGCCGGTTTGGACTGTTCTCCTATGCAACGATGGAAACCGATGGCAGCAGTACTTTTGCAGATTTCAGATATGAATGATTTTAAGCAGGAAAGAGAGGAAAACTATGTCAGTAACAGCAACTAACCCGATATTGCCGGGATTTTATCCTGATCCATCCATATGCGCAGTAGGAGATGACTTCTATCTGGTGAACTCCAGCTTTGCGTATTTTCCGGGAATTCCCATCATGCACAGCAAAGATCTGGCTCATTGGGAGCAGATAGGCAATGCCTGTGACAGAGAAAGCCAGTTACCACTGGGGGATACAGGACATTCCAGAGGCTTGTTCGCACCGACAATCCGTTATCATGAAGGAACATTTTATATCATATGCACCAATGTATCTTACGGTGGCAATTTCATTATTACAGCCCAAAATCCAGCAGGACCGTGGTCTGAGCCGCATTACATTGAGGGAGCGGATGGAATAGACCCCAGCCTGTTCTTTGATGAGGATGGAACCTGCTATTATATTGGAACACACCCCAATCCGGCGGGATGCCAGTATGATGGTGACTGGTATATCTGGATTCAGGAGCTGGATATTGAGAACATGAAGCTGGTAGGAGAAGTGCATAATGTATGGAACGGTGCCATGAGAAATATTATCTGGCCGGAGGGACCGCATCTGTATAAAATCGGGGAATACTATTATATCATGCATGCAGAGGGAGGCACCGGCCCGGATCACGCAGTTACTGTATGCCGCAGTAAGAATGTATATGGACCATATGAAAATAACTTCTGTAATCCAATCCTGACACATAGACACCTGGGCAGGAAATATCCAATCCGTTATGTAGGCCATGCTGATCTGGTGAAGACGATAAATGACGAGTGGTATATGGTCATGCTGGCGGTCAGACCTTTGGAAGGGTATACCACCATGGGGCGTGAGACCTTCCTTGCCAGAGTGGAGTGGGAGAATGACTGGCCTGTAGTGAATCCCGGAGTGGGCAGATTGACAGATACCGTGGAGATTAATCTGCCAAAGTGGACGACATATACAGCAGAAAGCAATGAATATGTATTCTCTACCATGGGACAGCTGCCGCCGGAATTTATGGTACTTCGCAATGCGGATAAGTCCCACTATTCTTTGGAAAAGGGCAAAGGACTGTTGATGCTTTTTGATACCCATACGCTGAAAGAACAGGCAAGCCCATCTTATCTGGCATTTAGACAGAAACATCATCATTTCATAGCAAAGGCATTATTGGATGTATCAAACCTGAGTGAGGATAAAAGGGCAGGAATTGCGTATGTACAGAATAATCTCTACAACCTGCGAGTAGAAGTCAATGGTAAAATGGCAGAAGTGATATTATGTGAAAATGGAACTGACAGACGTGTCATTTCTATGCCGTTACAAGGCTCTAATCCATTAGAAGTCTCATTAGAAGTGGACGGGCTGTCTGCTGCGGTTATCATAGAAGGACAGAGATCGCCCGAAGTTGATATACGAACCCTGTCAACAGAAGCAGCCGGCGGCTTCACCGGCTGTACAGTAGGACTTTATGCAGTCGCTGATACTGAAAACACTGACTGCGCCTGCTTTAAACGCTTCTCATATTCAGAAGTTTTGTAAATCGAAAATTTCGTATTATTGCCAGAAAACAGAATTGTGCCGCCTTCCTGATGCATTAGGAAGGCGGCACAATTCGTCCCTTTCTTAATATTCTATAACCTGTATCCTTATACATTCACCCTGCTTCGATACTCACTCGGCGTACACTTCTTCTGCTGCTTGAAGATACGGTTGAAGGTGGAGATACTGGAGAAACCGGACTGCAGGGCCACTTCTGTAATAGACAGCTCCTGTCTTGACAGCAGCAGTTCAGCAGCTTTGATTCTCCGATAGCATAAGTAGTCACAGAAAGTAAATCCCGTATACTGCTTAAAAAGCCTTGAAAAATGATATTTACTGAATCCGATGCAGTCTGCAATCTCTTCCAGATTCAGTTCTTCTGTATAGTGCTTGTCTATATAATCCAGCAGATCATTGAATTTCTTAACATATTCCTTTTGCTTATAGGATCTCACGTTAGGGAAGAGGTCTTGCGTCTGAATATGGTTGTAGCCGAATTTTACAAACAGATTGATCAAAAGAGCATAAATGGTAAGCTCGGCATATTCGTTCTTGCGGAAATATTCATTGCGCATTCTGGCAAGAAGGTCATACACATCCTCATAGATATGGGAATAGGATTCTTTTGTCACGAATAAAGGAGCGGTAAGCAGCGATTTAATACCTGCGAAGCCTTTTAATCCTTCCAGGCAACTGATATCCAGCAGATAAATAAAGCGGCTGCCGCTTGATGGCGCAGTCAGCTGATGGAGCTTACCGGGTGGAATAATCAGGATTTCATCAGGTCTAAGATGGTAAGAGATACCTTCCACTTCAACGTCATAATAATTGTCAATGGGGATGATGATCTCCAACGCATTATGCCAGTGAGTGGCATAATTGGACGTTAAATCATTATACCAGATGCGGATAGAAGAACTGTTGCGAAAATCCACGTCTTCACGTCTGTTCTCATCCAATTCCCAAAGTCCCGGAAAATCGCTGTTAGCATCATAATATTCCGAACGTAAATCACCGATTGCGACAGGTTCCATATGTAATCACTCCCTTGTAGTTTTATGTACTCCCGAATGCTTCATTTAGAAGACTTTGAGAGTACATTTTTGAAATAAGTAACTGCTCAAAATTACTTTCCACTTTAATTCGCATGTTTTCGAATAGATACAATATGCACAATAAAAGATGAACTATACAATATAAAAAATAAACAATGCACAAAAGAAAATCAAGTTAAAAGATAAAATAGAGTAATATAAATATATGAGGAGAGAATGGAAATATTTGAGAAAATTGTTGGCTAATCAGCGAAATAGCGCAAAATGTGAAGAATAGATAGCAATGACTAGGAAGAATCGGGCATCAAAAAACTATCAAATGAAACATTGCCAAGACACAGGGGGAAGCAATGGCAAAACAGATAAATCAGGGAGGTAATCAGATGAAACGTAAGAAGTTAATGGCACTATTTATGACAACAGCAGTAACAGCATCCATGCTGACAGGATGTGGCGGGGGAGCTTCCACAGCAACTGACAGCAATGCATCAGGAAGTACAGAAGCAGGCAGTGAAAGTGCAGATGGTGATATCACAGATTTTACGATGTTCATTGCAATGCCGGGTTCCGAGATCAATGATGGCAACGAGATTCAGGAGCTGATCGCTCAGAAGACCGGAGTCAGAGTTAAGGAAACCTGGCTGACAGGACAGACCGCAGAAGAAGCGATAGGAACAATCGTTGCAGGTGGCGAATATCCTGATTTTATTGATGGTGGAGATGGAACAATGTCTCTTCTGGATGCAGGTGCACTGCTTCCTTTGGATGATTATATTGAGAAATATCCTAATATAAAGGAAATGTATTCGGATGCAGAGTGGGAGAAGTTCCGTCAGGAAGACGGTCATATCTACTGGATCAATGTATTCCAGAACAGCTACGGCGAAGATAAGACAACAACCCATAATGATGAAGCATTCTGGATTCAGTGCAAGGTACTGGAGTGGGCCGGATATCCACAGATTAACACTCTGGACGAATATTTCCAGTTATTAGAGGACTATACAGCAGCCAATCCGACAATGGAGGATGGAACAGCATATATCCCTTATACCATGTTGTGTGATGACTGGAGATACTTCTGTATTGAGAATGCAGGGCAGTTCCTGTATGGCTACCCAAATGACGGTTCTGTTATCGTAGATACCGATAATATGAAAATCGTGGATTACAATACTACAGATACTACCAGGAGATATTTCCAAAAGCTCAACGAAGAATATCAGAAGGGCATGATTGATACAGAATTCGCAACCCAGATTTATGATGAGTATATTTCCAAGCTTTCTACAGGACGTGTACTTGGTATGTGCGACCAGTGGTGGGATTTTGCATATACAGTAAATGATGTATTCAAACAGCAGGGGCTGGATCTTCAGGGATGTAACTATGTACCTCTTGGCCTGACTATTGATGAAGGAATGGAGAACCAGTGGCATACATATGGTGATACCTTGAACCAGTCCAGCGGCGTATCTATTACAACAAGCTGTAAAGACCCTGATAAGGCAGCCAAGTTCCTCAATGACATACTGGATCAGGAAATCCATAACCTGAGATTCTGGGGTGTGGAAGGTGTTGACTATCTGGTAGATGATGATGGTATGTTCTATCGTACAGATGAGATGAGGGCACAGGCAGCAGATACAGATTATAAGGCTAATCATATGTGTGGTTATACTTATCTGCCTCAGTGGCTTGGAACCAGCAAGGACGGCAAGAATGCAATGCAGCCAAGCCAGCAGACATCCGAGTTCTTTAATGGGCTTGCAGAGCCTCTTGTTAACACATTCAAGGCTTATAATGCAGACTCCTATGTAGATATGCTTCACTCTGCAAAGAAAGAAATGGGTTCATGGTTTCCTATGTATTCTTATACCAACAGCATGACAACAGCGACTCCTGGTGGTGTTGCATGGACCAAGATGGGTGAGATTAAGCATGAATGGCTTCCTAAGGTAGTTATGTCAGGTGATTTTGAAAGTACATGGGACGAATATATGACAGCATATGAAGGCTGTGATCCTCAGAGCTTCCTGGATGAAATGCAGGCAGAACTGGACAGAAGAGCAGCATTGGCTGAATAGTCATTTATGGGAAGGGGCAGGGCTTCTGCCTCTTTCCTTTGAAAAAGGCAAAGATGGAAAGGGATGGTTATTCATATGGCTAAGAAAGAAAAAGAAACCAAGGTCAAGATTACGTGGAAAGAAATAAAACGCCAGAAATTTCTTTTGATCTGTTCAGCCTTGTTCGTTATTTATGGAATTATGTTCTATTATCTGCCCTTGGGCGGCTGGATCATGGCATTCCAGAACTATAAACCCAAGGATGGCTTGCTTCATTCAGCTTTTGTAGGATTGGATAATTTCAAATTTTTATTTACAGATGCTGTTTTTCTGCGGGTAATCCGCAACACACTGGCAATGGGTGTATTGAACCTTGTGACCAGTTTTATTATGGCGATCGTATTCGCAATTCTTTTAAATGAGATTACATCCAGAATCTGGAAGAAGTCAGTGCAGACCATATCATATCTGCCACACTTCCTGTCCTGGATCATTGTTACAGGTATTATGCATGATGCGCTGTCTACAACAGGTATCATCAATGAAATTTTAATGAAATTACATCTGATTAACACAGAAATCAATTTCTTTGCACATCAGGAATATTTCTGGCCAATTGTGGCTTTTGCCAATCTGTGGAAGGAGACAGGCTGGAATGCCATCATTTATCTGGCGGCAATCACAGCCATTGATCCGTGTCTGTATGAGGCAGCGTCCATAGATGGTGCAGGAAGATGGGCGAAGATTCGATATATTACACTTCCTGGTATTAAATCTACAATCATGATCCTTCTTCTGATGAATGTAGGTAATGTGCTGAATGCAGGATTTGAAGTACAGTATCTGCTTGGCAATGGCCTGGTTCAGAATGTATCCCAGACTATCGACATTTACGTATTGAAATGGGGTATCAGCCAGAACGATTATTCTCTGGGTACGGCAGCAGGTATCTTTAAGAGCGTGGTCAGCATTATTCTGATCATTATAGCGAACCAGCTGGCTAAGGGTGCCGGAGAAGAAAGGTTATTTTAGGTGATCATTATGAAGAAAAAGAAATCCACAGCAGACATTATTTTCACAGTGTGCAATACGATATTCATGGTGGCTTTTGTAATCATCACACTGTATCCTGTATTGAACACTCTGGCGATTTCTCTTAACGACGGTATCGATACTGTCCGCGGAGGAATTCACCTATTGCCTCGTAAATTCACATGGAAGAATTACACAACAGTAATACATAAGCAGAATATTATGACGGGCGCTTATATCACGGTGCTCAGAACCATAATCGGTACACTGGTTTCTCTTGTAGCCAATGCATTGCTGGCATTTATCGTAAGCCGCAAGAGATTCCTGTTCCGTTCCCAGCTGTCCCTGTTTTGGGTCATCACGATGTATGTCAATGGCGGTATGATTCCAACATTCCTGGTATACAGAGGCTTTCACCTGACTGGTACTTTCTGGGTATATATTGTGCCCGGTGCAGTCAGTGCCTTTAATATGCTGGTCATGAGGACTTATATGCTGGGGCTGCCGGATTCTCTGGAAGAATCTGCCCAGCTTGATGGAGCCGGATATCTTACCATTTTTACAAGAATTATTTCACCATTATGTAAACCAGTATATGCAACGGTCGCGCTGTTCGTGGCAGTTGGCCAGTGGAATTCCTGGTTCGATGCCATGCTCTATAACAGAATGAAGCCTGAATATACCACCTTACAGTATGAATTGATGAAGCTGCTTTCCTCTGTTATGCAGCAGAGCGGCAGTGCAGATTCCATGAAAAATGCAGCAGCAGAGGCGATTACCCCGGTATCTATCCGTGCTGCAGCGACTATGGTCACTATGCTTCCTATCGTATGTATTTACCCATTCCTGCAGAGATATTTCGTAACAGGCCTTACGATTGGCGGTGTCAAAGAATAAAAATACAGCATTCTAAAAAATACACCTTTTACAAAAAAAGGTGTATTTTTTTGCCTTTTTCCATTGCCCATAATAAAGCCATACAAAGTAAAAAGAATGGGTATAGCTAAAAAGCTTTGGGGAAAATATCGAAAGTACGGTAAAATATATGTAAACGGTTACATAATAAAATGATACAGAGTTTTTTAGAAAAAGACTGGAAATTTTGCTTTGCACATGATACACTGAATTTAACAGTTAGAACGATAGAACTGTAAGAGCTTACACACCCTATCATGCGTTTAAGGAGAGCTTACATTATGATAATGAAAAGAAGAGATTTTGACTTATTGGCACTTGGTGAGATTCTGCTTCGTCTGTCACCGCCCGTAAATGAGCGTCTGACCCGTGGTGAGGTATTTCAGAAGCAGGCTGGCGGAGCGGAACTGAATGTGGTATCCGGTGTATCGCTCCTTGGACTCAGGACCGGTATTATTTCCAAGATTCCGGCGAATGACCTGGGCAATTTCATTCAGAACAGAGTCCGTTTCTGTGGTGTCAGCGACGACTACCTGGTTTATGATAAGACGAAGGATTCCAGGCTGGGTATTTACTATTATGAATATGGTGCACACCCCAGAAAACCAAATGTTATCTATGATAGGAAGAACACTGCCTTTTCCGAAGTCAGCATTGATGATTTCCCGGAAGAGATGTACCGTTCCACAAGATGCTTCCATACAACGGGCATTACGCTGGCGCTGGGACAGAAGACCAGGGAGACTGCAATAGAGATGATCAAGCGCTTTAAGGAAAATGGCACTCTGATTTCCTTTGATGTAAACTTCCGTGCGAATCTGTGGACCGGTCAGGAAGCTAAGGAATGTATCGAACAGATTCTTCCTTATGTAGATGTATTCTTCTGCTCAGAAGACACAGCCAGACTTACCTTTGGCAAGGAAGGCACAGTGCAGGATATGATGAGAAGCTTTACAAAAGACTATCCGATTAGTGTAGTGGCAGCTACGCAGCGTGTCGTACATTCTCCGAAGATTCATTCCTTCGGTTCCTGCATCTATGATGCGATTGCAGACCGTTTCGTACAGGAGCCTGCTTATGAGAATATTGATGTTGTAGACCGTATCGGCAGTGGTGATGCTTATATCTCCGGTGCCCTGTATGGCTTGCTGGCACATAATATGGACTGCCAGAAGGCAATGGAATATGGCAATGCTACGGCAGCCGTTAAGAATACGATTCCTGGTGATCTGCCATCCTCCAATCTCAGAGAGATTGATTCCATTATTGCAAATCATCATTCTACAGGACCACAGCTTGAAATGAATCGATAAATCCAATATAATAAGAGGGATTGATGTTTTACATCAATCCCTTTTTGGTATTTGAGAGGGACGAATTGTACAGATTTCACAATGCAACACAGGCACGCTCTCGCTACGCTGCAGCTCGTAGCGGTACGTAAGCGTGCATATGTCTTGCGACTATGCGCGCTAAGTACCGACGGCTGCAGAGTGCCTGCTTATGCATTGGGAAAGCTGTATAATTCTGTAACTGGTCAAAATGATATAAATGGGATTGAGCGTAAACATGTGAAGCAATTTGTAGTTATAGGAAGGAAAATAAGGAGTTATGTATACAACAGTTTTGTGGGATATAGATATGACGCTGTTGGATTTTCTGGCAGCGGAGAAGTATGCGATTGGGGAGTGTTTCCGGATATTTGGGCTGGGAGTATGCTCAGATGAGATGCTTGAGAGGTATTCTACGATTAATAGGAAGTATTGGGAGCGGCTGGAAAAGGGTGAGATTACGAAGCAGGAGACGCTGGAGGGGCGTTTCAGGGAATTTTTTGCATCAGAGGGGCTTCCTGTAGAGAAGGCAGAGGCTTTTAATGCAGAATATCAGGAGAGGCTTGGAGATGTGGCAATCTATTGTCCTCATGGCAGAGAGGTCATTGACTATTTACAGCAGCAGGGGATTCGTCAGTATGCAGTGACTAATGGTACACAGACTGCACAGAGACGCAAGCTTGCCAATTCAGGTCTGGATCAGATTTTTGTCAAGGCATTTATTTCTGATGAAATCGGTTATGAGAAACCGGATGTGAGATTCTTTGAACCAGTTTTGCAGGAGTTGAAAGATTGCAGAAAAGAAGAGATTCTTCTGATTGGGGATTCCCTGACCAGTGATATGAGAGGGGCTGACAATGCCGGACTGGCATGCTGCTGGTATAATCCTAAGAAGACAATAAATGACAAGGGTGTCAGAATTGATTATGAGATACAGGATCTTCTGGAAATAGAACAAATAGTAGGAAAGAGAGTATAAAGATGGGGATGATCACATGTGATAACTGCGGTGCGCAGTATGATGAGGAAGCAGACAAGTGTCCATATTGCGGCAGTGACAATTTTGGTAAAGTCGTACAGGAGCATGAAGACATTATAAATGGACTGAACCGTGAAAAGGAGCATCTGGAACAGCTGCCACAGAAGGCTGCTAAAAAGGGCAAGAGTCTTGTGACGAAACTGTTGATAGGACTGATTGTGCTGGTAATTGTTGTAGCAGCGTATGAAGGCATAGCTGCCATAGTAAACAGGAAAGTTTCTTTTCATGCAGTACAGCGTCATAGTCAGAAAATGGAGGCGATGTATCAGGAGAGGGACTATGCAGGAATCCTTCGTTATATGGAGAAGAAGAACCTGATGTATACCAGCGGTTATGAAAAATACAGTGACATAGCGGATATGGAGCGCTATTTTGAACGGTATTTGGACCCGATGGATGATGATTACCGTAGATGGATCGTGGAGAATAAGGAGTGGGATTCCATCTATGATGTGAAATATATTATGTACATACTGGCAAACTGTCAGTACTCACAGGACCACGGATATAAGTATGATGAGGAAGCTTCCGTTACCTATTACAGAGAGAAGGCATATGAATATCTTCTGGAGAATTACGGCATAACGAAAGAAGAGACAGACCAGCTCATAGAAGATGCAGGCGGTTTTGATGAGGATGATTATGATAAACTTCGGCAGATACAGGAAAATATGCAGAAGATGGCCTTTGATAGGCTCAAAGAGGAGCAGTCAAAATGAAATGTAAGAGATGTGGAGCACAGTATTCAGCCAAAGAGTTGAAATGCCCATACTGTGGCTGTCTCTTATACACATCTCCGAGCCCACGAGACTAAGGCGAAT
>ERZ1027225.1136-NODE-1136-length-10270-cov-7.190113_pt1 | contig 10270 bp, 8 predicted proteins | sample MGYA00519479_ERZ1027225 | MGnify/ENA primary metagenome ERZ1027225 (study PRJEB26926, sample SAMN06164471) | human gut metagenome | biome: ENVO:00009003; feature: ENVO:2100002; material: ENVO:00002003 | host: Homo sapiens | place: USA | collected 2012 ... | reverse complement strand
TAGTCTCGTGGGCTCGGAGATGTGTATAAGAGACAGCTCTACTATGATTATGCTCTCTACGATTATTTTGGCGGACACGCTGTATTCGATCAGGCAAAGGCTGATACTCTGCAGGAAGTCCAAAGCAGGGACAGCCTGACCTGTGAAGATTTGCAGAAGATTCTGGTAAGTCATCTTACCTTTATCAAGGACGGTCACTTCAACATCAATCAGGACTATCCGTCGGAAAAAGACATTCCGTTTTTCTTCCGTCAGGTGATGTTCGTAAAAACGGATTCGGGCTATCAGAATGCCAATGGAAAAGTCGTTGCATCCGTGGACGATCATCCCGATCTGGATGAACTGTTCAAGCGTTCAATCTCTGAGCAGGGGTATCTGGTGTATTATCCGGTCCTGCTGAAGCCTGCTACATTTGATGGGACAGAATGGGAAAAGCACACCTGTGATGAAACGCTGACGGTGCACTATACAGACGGCAGTACCGACACACTGACAGCAGACGCATGGAGCCAGTATTACAAAGAGCTTCCCAAAGACCAGAATACCGATCTTCGCCAGACAGATGGAATCCCGGTATTCCAGTTCAACAGCTTTGAGGGCTCTTTTCTACAGGAGGTCAATGCTGCGGCAGCACAAATGAGTGATGCTGCGATCTCCATGCTGGATCTGCGCTCCAATGTCGGCGGATATGAAGAAGTAGCTCATCAGTGGATCACCCGATACAGCCGCCAGCGTGTACAGGGCAATGGAGTCCGCTATGACGTTGTTAATCCGGTATCCGTAGCGATACAAGCTCATCGGTGGCAAACGCACGACAACATTCTGATTCTTTTAAGCGGAAAATGCTCTGCCTCTTCTGCAGAAATCACAATGGACCTTGCCTATAATCTGGAAAACAGCCTGATCATCGGAGAAAACACAAATGGATGTATGATCGGAAATGGTGGGCATGTGGAACTGCCGAACAGCAAATGCTCGGTTATAATGACTTTCTCCACGGTCTATCTGACCCCGGATGGCTCCGATTATTTTGAAGAACTTCGGGGATTCTTCCCGGATATCTGGGTTCCGGCCAAAGAAGCCGAAACGCTGGCCGCAAAACTTATGGAAAATCTAAAGTAAGGTCTGACCCGCCCGGCCACAAAGAAAAATCCCCGGCACACTTTTGTGTACCGGGGATTTTATTAACACATGCGACCGGGAGGATTCGAACCTCTGGCCTTCCGGGTCGGAGCCGAACGCTCTATCCAGCTGAGCTACGATCGCACATTACTGGCAAACCAGCATAATGTAGTATAGCACAGCCGGAGGCAAAAATCAAGCCGTCTGGCGGCTCTGTATCCGGATTCCGTGCCCGATCCCGCGCCAGCAAGTCACTGACGCATTCTGTTCTTCCTTTTTGAAGGATTCATCTTGCAAAAGTGTGCGCATCTCTTATAATAGGTGTTGTGCCCCGGTGTGCGCGGGCACGGTTTAGGACTGGAAAAGGAAAAAGAGAACATGAAATCTAGCACAAGATCCCTGACAGAAGGCCCTCTGGCAAAGCAGATCCTTCTGGTCAGCCTGCCGCTGGCATTATCCAACCTGCTGCAGGTCTTATTCAACATGTCGGACGTGGCCGTGGTGGGGCGGTTTGCGGGCTCCACAGCGCTGGGCGCGGTGGGTTCCACCAGCATCTTTGTCACGCTGTTCACCGGCTTTCTCATCGGCTTGGGCAACGGCATCAACGTGCTGGTGGCCCGCTTCTACGGAGCCAGACACCCGAACGATGTCCACGACACCGTCCACTCGGCCCTGATCGTCAGCCTGATCGCAGGCGTGATCCTGCTGGTTGTGGGCCTGCTGGGCTCCCCTGCCATGCTGCGGCTGCTGAACACCAAGGAGGACCTGCTGCCGGGTGCGATCCTCTACCTGCGGGTGTATTTTCTGGGTATGCCGGCACTGGCTCTGTACAATTTCGGCAACGCCGTGTTCAGCGCCATCGGGGAGACCAAAAAGCCGCTGTACATCCTGAGCTTTGCCGGTGTGCTGAATATCCTTCTGAATCTGTTCTTTGTCATCGTCTGCAACCTGGACGTGGCAGGCGTGGCGCTGGCCAGTGCCATTTCCCAGTGTGTTTCTGCCGGGCTCATCCTCCACGCCCTGACCAGGGTGCAGGACTGCTACGCCCTCCATTTCAGGGAAGCAAAGCTCGATCCCGCCATGACCAAAAGCATTCTGGCGCTGGGCCTGCCTGCCGGGTTCCAGAACGCCATTTTCGCCATCGCCAACCTGTTCATCCAGGCCGGTGTCAACTCCTTTGATTCCCTCATGGTCAAGGGCAACAGCGCCGCCGCAAACGCTGACCCGCTCATCTACGACTGCATGGCTGCCTTCTACATGGCCTGTGCCAGCTTTATGAGCCAGAACTACGGCGCAGGCAAGCCCGACCGTGTCAAGAAGAGCTACTTCATCTCGCTGGCCTACTCCTTTGGTGTGGGTCTGGCGCTGGGCGGCGGCCTGTTCCTGTTCGGGCGGCAGTTCCTCGCTCTTTTCACCACCGAGAGCGCCGTTATTGATGCCGGTATGAAGCGTGTGGGTGTCATGGCGCTGGCTTACTGCATTTCCGCCTTTATGGACTGCACCATTGCCGCTTCCCGCGGTCTGGGCAAGACCGTGGTGCCCACTGTCATCGTCATCATGGGTTCCTGTGTGTTCCGGGTGATCTGGGTATACACCATCTTCGCCCACTTCCACACCATCCCCTCGCTTTACCTGCTCTACCCCTGCTCCTGGGCTCTGACCGCCATTGCGGAGATCCTCTATTTCATCCGCTGCTACAAGCAGGCCATGAAGATCTTCCGGGAGCCGATCCCCTCTTCGCTGTAAAACAAAAAGATGGATGTCGTGCGGCATCTGCATCTGGTAAGCTAAAAGTAGACACTCACAAAGCGGGTGAGTGTCTACTTTTTTCATATCTGTTAAAATAGGAATAGAGGTGAAAAGATGGGGAAGAAAGGGATTCCGCATCGAAAATGGAGCAAAGAAGAAAAAATGAAGATAATAAAGCTTCATTTGGAAGAACATATTCCGGTTTGTGAAATTGAACGGCAATATTCTATCAGCAATAGTTTGGTGTGCGCATGGGTAAAGAAATATATAACAGAGGGAGAAGATGCACTAGAGCCGCGAAATGGCAATCCGTATGCCGCGCTTCATACAAGCAAGTCATTAAGTGAAGTGGAACGGCTCCGCCTCATCGTGGCCAAACAAGAGGTGGAAATAGCCCGGTTAAAAAAAGGATATTGGGTGGAAGGAGCTGGTGCAAACAAGGAGTACGTTACTGGCAGCGAAAAGAATACGAAGTCATCGAAGAACTCAAAGTGAAGTATCCAATAGATTTTCTGTGTAAGCTTATGGGAGTGAATCGATCCGGTTATTACAAATGGAAAGCCCGGCAGGGACAGCCGAATCGATATGAACGGGACAGGATCTTGCTGACAGAGTTCCTTCTAAAGGCACATGACAAACATCCTTCTCACGGGTATCATCGTCTGGCAAACGATGTGTTTCAGGAAACTGGCTGGGTGTTTTCACACCATCTGGCACACCAGTGCTGTAAAGCCGCTGGAATACGCTCTAAAGCCAGAAAATACAGGTATAAGCCGCCCGGAGAGGAAAGCGTTCAGTTTCCTAACGAAGTTCGAGGCCGCTGGAATACAGCGGCGCCTTTGCAGATCGTTGTGTCTGATATGACCGAATTTCGGGTAAACGGTGTGGAGTGGGAATGGACCATTCTGTTGGATACCTTCAATAATGAGATCCTGGCTCATAGCGTAACATCGACGAAAGGAAGCAACAAACCTTACTATCATTGTCTCGATGTGCTCAAACAGCTTATGGACAAAAGAGAAGAGCAGACGTCCCAGGTAGTCTTCCACACCGACCAGGGAGCTGTCTACTCTTCACGGGCTTTTTGCCAGGCCCACAAGGATTATAACATACTTCGCTCCATGTCGCGAGTAGGAACTCCAACAGATAACCCGATCATAGAAGCTTTGAACGGATGGATCAAAGAAGAATTGTTCCTCGACTTCGATCTGGCCCACGCAAAAGATGTTCCAGCTCTGTTGGACTCCTACGTCGACTTCTTCAATAACCGCCGTCTGGCTGCTGCTTTGGGCTATAGAAGCCCAGTTCAGTACAGGACCGAACTGGGCTTCTGTTAGCTGCGCTTTTTTGTGTCTACTTTTACTTGACAGATGCAATGTCGTGCGGCATCCATCTTTTTTGTTTTCTCTATTACACCTTGACTTCCCCGGCCAGGACCCGCTTGTAGTCCTCATAGTTGCGGGCCAGCAGGGTGGGCGTATCCAGCCCGTAGGGGCACTTGGCCTTGCACTGGTTGCAGTGCAGGCAGCCCTCGATCTTCTTCATTTTGGCCTGACCGGCAGGGCTCAGATGCTCTGCCGAGGGCGAGCGCCGGAGCAGCAGGCTCATGCGGGCGCAGTTGTTGATCTCGATGCCAGCCGGGCAGGGCATACAGTAACCACAGCCACGGCAGAACTCACCGCACAGCTCCTCCCGGTCGTGGGCGATGACCGCAGACAGCTCTGCGTCCATCCGGGGCGGGTTATCAATGTAGGAGAGGAACTCGTCCAGCTCCTTTTCCCGCTGAACGCCCCAGATGGGCAGAACGCCCTCGAACTGCGCTTCAAAGGCATAGGCGGCGGCGCTGTTGGTAATGAGACCGCCGGACAGACCCTTCATGGCGATAAAGCCCATCTCGTGCGCTTTGCACAGCTGCACCAGCTCCAGCTCCTGCTCACCGGAAATATAGCTGAACGGAAACTGCAGGGTCTCGTACAGGCCGCTCTCAATGGCTTCCTTGGCCACGGACAGGCGGTGGTTGGTGATGCCGATATGTCGGATCATCCCCTTTTCCCTGGCCTCCAGCGCGGCTTCGTACAGGCCGGAGCCGTCACCGGGCTTGGGGCAGAAGGACGGGTTGTGGAACTGGTAGAGGTCCACATAGTCGGTGCGCAGATTGTTCAGGGAGGTGTGCAGGTCCTTCCAGAACTCCTCCGCGTTCTGGGCGGCGGTCTTGGTGGCGATGTAGACCTCGGAGCGGATGCCGTCAAAGGCTTCGCCCAGCTTCACCTCGCTGTCGGTGTAGGCGCGGGCGGTATCAAAAAAGCGGATGCCCGCCTTGTAAGCCTTGCGGGCCAGAAAGACCGCGTCCTCCTGGGAAATGCGCTGGATGGGCAGGGCACCAAAGCCGTTTTTGTTCACGGTGATGCCGGTGCGCCCCAATGTGACCATATCCATAGGGAACCTCCTGTTTTTTCCAAAAATACTCTCTGTGCTCATTATAAGCCGAAGCGCCCCACAACGCAAGAAAAACCCTCTCCATCAAAGCGTGGCAGTGCACAGCAATGACAGAGAGGGTCAGTTTTATTGATAGTCGTGGTTCAGGAACAGCGCTTTGATGGCGACGATCTCGTCGTACTCCTCCTGCTCCACCTGCACATCCGCATTGACGGCCTGCAGGCGGGCCTTGACGGCATCCAGTGCCTCGGCGGTGGTCACGGCCTGACCTTCCTCCACGGCATCGATCATCCGCTTGAGGACGATCGGATGGGCGTAACAGCTGGGCACCGGGAAGCTGCCGTTGGGGTAGTGCTTCACATACTCCGCCATAGCGGTATCGGCCTGATCGGCCCGCTTCATAATGGCGCTGTTGTTATTGTGCGCCGTGGGCAGCATGTTGTAGCTGGAAAAGAGGAAGATGGCTGCAAAGCCGAACAGTGCAAAGTACACGCCGTAGCTGCCGGTGTGGGTGAACACCGCGTACAGGCCGTAGGCCGCGGCGGCCGTGCCGAACAGGAAGATGGCAAGGGCCACATAGCGGTAGACCGGCTTGCTCTTGAGCTGGGCGCGCTTGCGGCGCTGGGCAGCACTGAGCTCATTGGAAAGCTCGGGCTTTGCGTCCAGATACTCCTTTGCCCTGCGCAGGACCGTCACGGTGTGTTTGGCATCGTCAGACAGCTCCGGCAGCTTGCGGGCGGCCTTTTCCTCGGCCTTTTTCTGCAACGCCTGCTCCCCGGCGGCACTCAGCAGCCGGATCTGGGGCTGCTGCTTTGCCAGCAGCTCCAGCAGGGCATCCACGTCCCGCTCGTCCTTGAAGTTGCACTGCTTCTGTTTGCCGCCGTCGTACTCCACCACAAGGTAGGCCATGGAGGCAAACATTCCCTTGCCGGTAAAGCCGCCCGCACTCATGGCCACCCGCTTGAACACACGGGTGATGCTGGTGTAGGGCAGGTAGTAGCGGCGGTCGATGTAAAAGCTGTTCAGATACAGGGCTTTTTTGCCCACGCCGCAGGGGCCGATCTTTTTGCAGGCTTTCCGGTCAGCCGCCAACTCGGCGGGGTCGAGCCTGGCAAGGCCCAATTGTGCAGGTTTGAAGAGCATAACGTTCATCCCTCTTTTGCGTTTTTGTTTGTACCCATTTTCCCACTCCGGCAAAGAAAATGCAAGGCCCAGCCCTCACTCTTAGCCAAAAACAGGAAACCGGCCGCTGAGCTGACAGCGGCCGGTTTGTTTTACTGAGAAATTGCCGCTATGAATGGGTTATGCGGCTTTCTTCTCGGTGTTCTTCTTGGTTGCATAGATGAACAGCGCCAGCATGGCAATTGCGAAGACGATGCCGATGGGATATGCAACTGCGGTGTTGTAAGCCACCAGCTTGCCGTCTGCATAGGTATTGATCATCTTGCCCAGGCACTCAGGAGCCAGCACGAAGTAGGTGCAGGACACAGCGCTCATAAAGGTAGCGGGCACTGCGGTGATCCAGAAGTTCTTCTTCTCCTTGAACAGGTACATGGAAGCAGCCCACAGGACGATCATAGCCAGCGTCTGGTTGGTCCAGCTGAAGTAACGCCAGATGACGGTGTAGTCGATGAAGCCCAGTGCATTGCCGATGCCCAGGAATGCGCCCACGCCCAGAACGGGAACGCAGAGCTTCAGGCGGTTTGCGTAGCTGTCCTGATCGATCTTGAGCCAGTCGGACAAGGTCAGACGAGCGGAACGGAACGCGGTATCACCAGAGGTGATGGGGCAGATAACGACACCGATCATAGCCAGTGCCACGCCAACCTTACCCATGGTCTTGAGGCAGACGTCGTAGATAGCGGCAGACTGACCGGCAGCCAGAGCCTCGGCCAGACCGACCATCTTGCCGTCGGTGATGGTGTACAGTGCGCAGCCGGCAGCGGCCCAGATCAGAGCGATAACGCCCTCGCTGACCATTGCACCGTAGAATACGAAGTGGCCCTGCTTCTCACTCTTCATGCAGCGAGCCATCAGAGGCGACTGGGTGGAGTGGAAGCCGGAGATAGCACCACAGGCAACGGTGATGAACATGAAGCTCCAGATGGGGGTGTTGGAGGGGTGCATATTGCTGAAGTTTGCCCAGATCTCGGGGATGGTGTAGGCGGGGTTGGTGAAGATACCGAAGATAACGCCCACTGCCATGATGATCAGGCAGATGCCGAACAGGGGGTAGATCTTACCGATGATGGCATCGATGGAGATAAAGGTTGCGATGAAGTAGTAGGCCAGAATGATGATCAGCCAGAACAGGGTGGTGGTCAGCAGACCGGACATACCGCCGTTCTTGCACAGGGTCACGATCAGGCCTGCGGGGCCAACTGCGAACACGGTACCGACCATGATCAGCAGCACCACAGAGAACACACGCATGATGTTCTGCATCACGGGGCCCAGATAGCGGCCGGTGACCTCAGCGATGGAAGCGCCGTCGTTGCGCTCGCTCATCATGCCGGAGAAGTAGTCATGCACGCCGCCGGCAAAGATGGTGCCGAAGGTGATCCACAGGAACACCACGGGGCCCCACAGAGCACCCTGCAGTGCACCAAAGATGGGTCCCAGACCTGCGATGTTCAGCAGCTGGACGAGGAACAGCTTCCACTGGGGCATCACAACGTAGTCAACGCCATCGTTAATGCGCACAGCAGGAGTTTCGCGGTCGTCCGGTCCGAACGTATTGTCAACGATCTTGCCATAGACAAAGTAGCCGATGATCAGGAGCGCCAGACAGAGTAAGAAACTAATCATACCAGAAACCTCCTTTTATTGTCCGTGCCCGGAGCCCCATTCTGCCCCGTCACGGCCATTCCTTGGCCCTATGTTAACACAATCTTCATAAATCTGGTAATATCCTTCCAGAATGGCCCTTATATCAAAAACTATATAAGTCAGCCGTTCCCGGGAATCCCGGCAAATATTTTTTAACGTATCCTCGGCAAAACTTTTTTGCCGAAATCGTTTCAGCGGGTGTTTTTTTCGTTTTTAGTGCACCCTGCCAAACTTTTTGGCATATTTTTGTGCATCTTGTCTGCATTCCTGTTCTTTTTGCCGCAATTCGTTGTTTCTCTGCACAAGCAAAAGCCGCCTGCCGGACGGCCCGGCAGGCGGCTTTTGCGGTTGTGAATGGGTATCGAGAAGGTTGAAGAGGGGGAAATGTCAATTATGCAGTCTTTTTCACCGTCTGCTTTTTGGTTGCATAGATGAACAGCGCCAGCATGGCGATCGCAAAGAGGATGCCCACCGGGTAAGCAACTGCGGTGTTATAGACGATAGCGCCCTCGGCAGTCTTATGGTTCAGCAGGCCGCCCAGGCACTCGGGAGCCAGCACGAAGTAAGTAGCGGACACGGCGCTCATAAAGGTGGCGGGCACTGCGGTGATCCAGTAGTTCTTCTTCTCCTTGAACAGGTACATGGAAGCGGCCCACAGAACGATCATCGCCAGCGTCTGGTTGGTCCAGCTGAAGTAGCGCCAGATCACGGTGTAGTCGATGAAGCCCAGTGCATTGCCGATGCCCAGGAAAGCGCCCACGCCCAGCACGGGAACGCAGAGCTTCAGGCGGTTGCCGTAGCTGTCCTGATCGATCTTGAACCAGTCGGCCAGGGTCAGGCGGGCAGAACGGAAGGCGGTATCGCCGGAGGTGATGGGGCAGACGACCACGCCGATCATGGCCAGTGCGATGCCCACGCCGCCCATGGTCTTGGAGCAGACATCATAGATGGCCTTGGACTGACCCATTGCCAGTGCCTGTGCCAGACCGGTGTTCAGGCCATCGGTAACCTCGTACAGAGAGCAGCCTGCAGCGGCCCAGATCAGGGCAATGACACCCTCGCAGACCATGGCACCATAGAACACGAAGTGGCCCTGCTTCTCACTCTTCATGCAGCGGGCCATCAGAGGCGACTGGGTGGAGTGGAAGCCGGAGATCGCGCCGCAGGCAACGGTGATGAACATGAAACTCCAGATGGGCGTGCCCGACGGGTGCATGCTGCCGAAATGATCCCAGATCTCGGGGATGGTATAGGCAGGGTTGGTGAAGATGCCAAAGATGACACCGATGGCCATGATGATGAGGCAGATGCCAAACACAGGGTAGATCTTGCCGATGACCGCATCGATGGAAATAAAGGTCGCGATGAAGTAGTAGGTCAGAATGATGACCAGCCAGAACAGCAGCGAAGTCATCACGCCGGATGCGCCGCTCTGGCTGCACAGCTCAACGATCAGACCGGCAGGGCCGACGGCAAACACGGTGCCCACCATGATCAGCAGCACAACAGAGAACACACGCATCACGTTCTGCATCACGGGGCCTAAGTATTTGCCGGTAATCTCCGCGATGGAAGCGCCGTCATTGCGCTCACTCATCATGCCGGAGAAGTAGTCATGCACACCACCGGCAAAGATGGTGCCGAAGGTGATCCACAGGAACACCACGGGGCCCCACAGAGCACCCTGCATGGCGCCAAAGATGGGGCCAAGGCCCGCAATGTTCAGCAGCTGGACGAGGAACAGCTTCCACTGGGGCATCACGACATAGTCCACGCCGTCGTTGATGCGCACAGCAGGCGTTTCACGGTCGTCCGGGCCGAAGGTATTGTCCACGATCTTGCCATAGACGAAGTATCCGCCCACCAGGATCGCAAGACAGAGCAGGAAACTAATCATACCAGAAACCTCCTTTTTGCCCCTGCTAGCCGCGGCCCCATTCTGCCGCATACCCGGGGCTCTTTTCTGGCCTCATGGTAGCACACTTTTTTCCAGCGGAGAAATATCTTTCCGGCATGGGGCCATATGGTTTTCGATATAGCCGCAAAGAATTTTTGCCGCTTTTCCGTTTATTTTTTGACCATTTATCAGCAAAAATAAAACCGGGCGCTCATTTTCGCCCGGTTTTGCATCCAT
>ERZ1027225.1126-NODE-1126-length-10321-cov-6.170173_pt1 | contig 10321 bp, 9 predicted proteins | sample MGYA00519479_ERZ1027225 | MGnify/ENA primary metagenome ERZ1027225 (study PRJEB26926, sample SAMN06164471) | human gut metagenome | biome: ENVO:00009003; feature: ENVO:2100002; material: ENVO:00002003 | host: Homo sapiens | place: USA | collected 2012 ... | reverse complement strand
TCGTCACTGCCACCCAGATGCTGGACAGCATGATGGTCAACCCCCGCCCCACCCGCGCCGAGATCTCCGACGTGGCAAACGCCATCTACGACGGCACTTCCGCTATCATGCTCTCCGGCGAGACCGCTGCGGGCGCATACCCTGTTGAGGCCCTCAAGACCATGTCCGCTATCGCAGAGCGCACCGAGAACGAGGTCCACTACCGCGACAACCGCCTGACCGATGCCGCCGGCCAGATCAGCGTCAGCGACGCTACCGCACACGCTGCCTGCCTGACCGCAAAGGACGTCAACGCTTCTGCCATCGTCACCGTGTCCGAGTCCGGCAACACTGCCCGCCTGCTGAGCAAGTACCGCCCCTCTCAGCCCATCATCGCCTGCGTCATGGACGAGCAGGTCCAGCGCCAGCTGTCCATCTCCTGGGGCATCACCCCGCTCATGATGGACCTCGCCACCAGCACCGATGAGCTCATCGAGAAGTCCACCACTCTGGCCAAAGAGCACGGCTATCTGCACGACGGTGAGCTGGCTGTTGTGACCGCCGGCGTCCCCGTGGGCGTCTCCGGCACCACCAACATGATCAAGATCCACATGATCGGCAACTGCCTGGCTACCGGCGTCGGCGTCGGCCCCGAGGGCGCTGCTCTGGCCAACGCCACCGGCAAGGCCTGCGTCTGCCGCACCATCGAGGAGATCCGCGCAAAGTTCAAGCCCGGCATGGTCCTGGTCGTCCCCTCCACCTCCAACGAGATGCTGAGCTACGTCCGTGACGCCGCCGCTCTGGTGGTCGAGGAAGCCGGCCTGAACAGCCACGCCGCCATCGCCGGCAAGGCCCTGCTCAAGCCCACCATCGTGGGTGCCGTCGGCGCTACCGCCCACATCCGCGACGGTCTGATGGTCGCTGTGGACTGCGCACACGGCAGCGTCCAGCGCCTGCAGGCCTGATCTCGGGAGGCACAGCATGGAACGCATTGCAAGTTTCTGCGTAGACCACACCAGGCTCGACCGCGGCATGTACCTGAGCCGTCAGGACGGCGATGTTCTGACCTGGGACATCCGGATGAAGAAGCCGAACCACGGCGATTATCTCTCCACCGGTTCGGCCCACACGCTGGAGCACCTCTTCGCCACCTACGCCCGCAACAGCCAGTATAAGGACGGCGTCATCTACGTCGGCCCCATGGGCTGCCGCACCGGCTTTTACCTGCTGACCCGGGGCCTGACCCCCGCCGAGGCGCTGAGCCTGACGGTGGAGTCCTTCCGCTTCATGGCTGCGTTTGAGGGCGATGTCCCCGGCGCAAGCGAGGTGGAGTGCGGTAACTACCGCGACATGGACCTGCCCGCCGCAAAGGCTGAGGCTGCTGCCATGCTGCCCGTGCTCGAGGCACTGACCGCTGACAAGCTGCACTACTATCGCAATTTTCAAAAATAGTGCCTATCGAAACGGCATATTTGCGATATGCAGTTTGCGGATGTTGCTTGTGCATTAAAAACGCAAACTGCTATAAGCTATAACACACAAAGAGGCTGTTGCACTGCAACAGCCTCTTTTCTTTTATCGCGTCCGCGCCTCACACTTCCCCGATGACCGGGAGCAGGTCTTCGAGCTTATTGAAATAATTGACGATGGTGACCACATTGTTGACGATGGAGCTGCCCGCCGAGAAAATGCGCGCCACATAGTTCAGCACACGGCCAATGTCCTGGAACGTCTGCCATGCCGTGGTCTCGCCGCCGCAGAGCAGCACCATTTCGTCGTCCCCGATGGATGTATACTGGGCGGGCATCTGCATCTGATAATTACTCATAGTATTCTTTCCTTTCCGCTGGTGAGAAGTTTTTTTCCCCGTTCAGAGTCAGCGCCCTCGGGGCCTGTCCTCTATTCCATCCTACCAGATACGAAAGGCAAAGCATGTCAGACCCTGCGGCTGGAATAATTTTCCTTTCATAAGACAGTAAAGAGGCCCTGTACGACAGTGCAGGGCCTCTTTGTTATATGTTTTATTCGTACAGGGGGAAAGCCTTGGTCAGGGCCAGCACACGGGCGGAGATGTCGTCCTTCTTCTCGTCGTAGTGCCAGATGCAGTCGGCGATGCAGTCCGCAATGACTTTCATCTCGGCTTCGCCCATGCCCCGGGTGGTGACAGCCGGAGTACCCAGACGGACGCCGGAAGTCACGAAGGGGCTGCGGGTCTCGCCGGGGACGGTGTTCTTGTTGGCGGTGATGTGGACGCTGTCGAGGCGGGCTTCCAGCTCCTTGCCGGTGCATTCCTCGTCCCGCAGGTCGAGGAGCATCAGGTGGTTGTCGGTGCCGCCGGACACCAGCTTGACACCGCGAGCCTGCAGTTCAGCGGCCATGGCCTGTGCGTTCTCCACGATCTTGCGGGCGTAGTCCTTGAACTCGGGCTTGAGTGCCTCGCCAAAGCAGACGGCCTTGGCCGCGATGACGTGCTCCAGCGGGCCGCCCTGGGTGCCGGGAAAGACGGCGGAGTTGATGCGCTTGGCCAGCACGGCATTATTGGTCAGGATGAGGCCGCCGCGGGGGCCGCGCAGGGTCTTGTGGGTGGTGGTAGTCACGACGTCGGCATAAGGCACCGGGCTCTGGTGCATCCCGCCGGCCACGAGGCCCGCGATGTGGGCCATATCCACCATCAGGAAGGCCCCGTAGCCGTGGGCGATCTCAGCCAGCTTTTCGAAGTCGATGGCACGGGGGTAGGCCGAAGCGCCTGCCACGATCATCCTGGGACGGACCTTTTTGACCTGCTTTTCCAGCTCAGCATAGTCGATGCGGCCATCTTCGCCGACGCCGTAGGATACGAAGTGATAGTTCTTGCCGGACATATTCACCGGAGAGCCGTGGGTCAGATGACCGCCCTGAGACAGGTCCATGCCCATAACGGTATCGCCCAGATCGAGCAGGGCGAAGTAGACGGCCAGATTGGCCTGTGCGCCGGAGTGGGGCTGGACGTTGGCGTACTTTGCGCCGAACAGCTTGCAGGCGCGCTGGATGGCGATGTTCTCCACCTCATCCACATAGGCACAGCCGCCGTAGTAGCGCTTGCCGGGCAGGCCCTCGGCGTACTTGTTGGTGAGGATGCTGCCCATGGCGGCCATGACGGCGGGCGAGACGATGTTCTCGCTGGCGATGAGCTCGATATTTTCCCGTTGGCGGGTCAGCTCACGGTCCATGGCCGCAGCCAGCTCCGGGTCGGCCTTTTCCACGAGGCCGATGGTATCCATCATATCGTTGTACATACTATTTACCCCTCTCTCTGATGCAAAAAATCAGTTTGCGCGGGCGTCCGCTCATTCCGGCCCGCCTGTTTCCATGATACCAGACATCGTGGATTTCTTCAACAGCATTTCGCACAAACCGATACGGTTTGATTCGTTTCTTTTCGGTTGGATGAAGATATTTCACCCATCCTTCCAAAGCCTTGCTTTTTCTGCGCTCAGCGCTTATTATTATAACAAAAATCCGTCCCGGTTTTTGTGCAGATTTGCCCACCGGGTGCAGAAAGGAGCGCATTTCCATGACCATCACGGAGCAAAAAGCCGCACAGCGCAAAGCGGGCATTGCGGCCCGCCGGGCGTTGTCGGACACCGAGCGCACCAGTTCCAACGCCGCTCTCTGCGCCCGCATCATGGCTCTGGACTGCTTCAAAAAGGCAGAAAACATCCTGCTTTATGCGGCCTTCGGCGGTGAAGCCGATCTCTCGACGCTGGCTGTGGAAGCGGCCCGGCAGGGTAAAACGCTGGCTTATCCCGTCTGCGGCGAGGGCTTTTCGCTGACAGCCGCTGTGCCGGGGCCGGACGGCTGGGAAGTGGGTACTTACGGCATCCGCACGCCCATTTTGAGCCGGTCTACAGTTTTGCCACCGGACAAGCTCGACCTCGTGCTGGTCCCCTGCACGGCTTTTGATGCAGTCTGCCACCGGGTGGGGATGGGGAAAGGCTATTATGACCGCTACCTCCCCCGCTGCACCCGGGCTGTGAAACTGGGCGTGGCCTTTGAGGCCCAGCGGGTGGACGCGGCGGCAGTGGACGCCTATGACGAAAAACTGGACGGATTCGTGACAGAGGGAGGACTTTACTTTGGATTTGACACAACTAAGCTGTGAGGACTTTCTGAGCCGGCTTGCCAGCAAAGCCCCCGCCCCGGGCGGCGGCGGCGCAGCGGCCCTCGTGGGCGCGGCAGGCGTCGCGCTGGGCAATATGGTGGGGAATCTCACCACCGGCAAAAAGAAATACTCTGCCGTGGAAGAAGAGATCCTGGCGCTGAATGCCCGTGCTGAAACCCTGCGCAAACGGCTGGAAGCCCTCGTGCAGGCTGACGCCGACGCATTCACGCCTCTGGCGGCGGCCTACGGCCTGCCCAGAGAGACGCCCGAACAGCAGGCCCGCAAGGCCGCTGTGCTGGCCGAGGCGCTGGACGGGGCCTGCGCCGTGCCGCTGGACATCATGGACGCCTGCTGTGAGGGCATCCGTCTTGCGGCCGATTACGCCGAAAAGGGCAGCGTGCTGGCTGTCTCAGACGCAGGCTGTGCGGCGCTGTTCTGCAAGGCCGCACTTCAGGCGTCGGCTCTGAATGTTGCCATCAACACAAAGCTCATGACCGACCGCGCCCATGCCGCCGCGCTGGACGAAAAAGCGGCCCGGATGCTGGCAGAATATGTGCCGCTGGCCGACGAAGTCTACCAATCCGTGGCAAGCCGCCTGCGGGCCTGATGCATAGAAAGGGAACGTATATGTCTACCATTTTGAAGGGTGCGCCCGTCGTGGCCGCCATGAACGAAGCAAATGCTGCCCGCTGCGCCGCACTGCGGGAAAAGGGCGTTGTCCCCACGCTGGCCGTCGTCCGGGTGGGCGAACGCCCCGATGACCTCTCCTACGAGAAAGGCGTCATGGCCCGCTGTGCAAAAGTGGGCGTCGAGGTGAAGCAGTTCCTTCTGCCCGCCGACGCTTCGCAGGAAGAGCTACTGCGCGTCATTGCCGGCATCAACGCAGATGCTGCCGTCCACGGCTGTCTGCTCTTCCGCCCCCTGCCCAAACAGTTTGATGACAGGACCATCCGCGCCGCACTCTCGCCCGAAAAGGACATTGACGGCATCACCGACGGCTCGCTGGCCGGTGTCTTCACCAACACTGCCGTCGGCTACCCGCCCTGCACGGCGCAGGCCTGTCTTGAGATCCTGAAATTCTACAACATTCCCCTCTCCGGCAGGCGGGCCGTCGTCGTGGGCCGCAGCCTCGTGGTGGGCAAGCCCGCAGCCATGATGCTGGACCGGGAAAACGCTACCGTCACCCTCTGCAACTCCCGCACCCAGAACCTGCCCGATGTCTGCCGCGAGGCCGATGTTGTGGTGGTGGCCATGGGCAAGATGGGCTTTATCGGTGCAGAGCATCTGCGGGCCGGTCAGGTCGTCGTGGATGTGGGCATCCATGTCAACGAGGAAGGCAGGCTCTGCGGTGACGTCCGCTTTGGCGAGGCAGAGCCGGTGGTAGAGGCCATCACTCCCGTCCCCGGCGGCGTCGGCACCGTGACGACTTCCGTGCTCGTGAGCCATGTGGTGGAGGCGGCAGCGAAAGCTGCATCATAATAACCTCTCCGTCACGCCTGCGGCGTGCCACTGCCCGGGTTGCGGCTCCCAGCGTCTGCTTCGGCCCTTGGTGCGGGCCTCGCATCCTGCTGGCCGCGGCCCGAGCTTCGCCTCCCTGTTTCCGCCGCTGGCGGCGGTCGGCTCAGCTCCCACGTGATACCCCCAGCACCACCCCCATCTCCCCCAGCAGCATCATGAGGCTGGTGCCGCCGGAGGAGAAAAAGGGCAGCGAGATGCCGGTGTTGGGGATGGTGTTGGTGACGACAGCCACGTTCAGCACCGCCTGCAGGGCCACCTGCACCACGAATCCCACCACCAGCAGCGCCCCGAACCGGTCGGGCGCGTGGGCTGCGATGGTGATACCTCGGCAGAGCAGCAGCACGAACAGCCCCACCACTGCGCAGGCCCCCACGAAGCCCAGTTCCTCGCAGACGATGGAGAAGATGAAGTCGTTCTGAGGCTCGGGAACGAAAAGATGCTTCTGGCGGCTTTCCCCCAGACCGAGGCCGGTGGCCCCGCCGGAGCCGATGGCATAGAGGCTCTGGATGGTCTGGTGGCCATCGCCCAGCGGGTCGGCGAAGGGATCGAGCCAGGAGCGGAGCCGGTCGGCGGCGTAGGGGACGAGGTCGGGCATGACGGCCACCGCCGCACCAATGGCCCCGACGCCTCCCGCGCCCGCCAGCAAAAACCACCTCAGCCCCGTACCACCCACGAACATCAGCACCGCGCCGATGCCAAGGATGAGGACGGTGCCGGACAGGTGCGGCTCCAGCAGCATCAGGGCCGCCACCACTCCCAGCACCAGCGCAAAGGGCAGGACACCCACGCTGAAATCCTTCATCCGGTCGTGGTTCAGTGCGATGATGTGGGAAAAAACCAGCACCACCGCAAACTTTGCGATCTCGCTGGGCTGCAGGGTGCCGAACCCCGGGATGACCAGCCACCGCTTGCAGCCGTTGTACTCGGGCATGAAGAGCACCGCCGCCAGCAATATCAGTGACAGCCCCAGCAGCGGCCATGCCAGCTTATGGAAGATATGGTAATCTACCCGGCTGGCCAGCCACATCCCGCAGAGCCCCAGCGCCGCGTAGAGCAGCTGAGGCCGCAGATAGGCCCAGGCGTCGCCCCGCCGGTAGAGCGCCACGGCGCTGGACGCGCTGGCCAGCATCACCAGCCCGAAGCCCACCAGCGTGAGCACCAGGATCAGAAACGGCAGGTCCATGCCGGGCAGCGGACGCAGGATCCTCTTCTTCATCCTCTCCCCCCTTCCCTTTAGTGTACGCACCGGGGCGGACGGCTAGTCACGGGGTCTCGCGCATATGATTGCAGGAAGGGAGGTGCTGTCTCATGTCCGAATCGCCAAAACCCGCCGACGCCCTGCGCACCTTGCCGGAACGGGCGTTCCGCGCCCGGGCAAGGCTGGTGGCGGGGGTGTTCTGTCTGGTCTGCTGCGGTCTGGCGGTGCGGCTTTTATTTTTGCAGGTGCTGGGCGGCGGCTGGTACACCGACCGCGCCCTGGGCCAGCAGCTGCGGGACACCGTCGTCCCCGCCGACCGGGGCCACATTTATAGCGCTGACGGCGTCCTTCTGGCGGCCAACAGCAGCTGCTGGACCCTCCGGGCCTCGCCCCGGGAGATGCCGGAAGATAAACTCGCCCTCGCGGCCAAGGGGCTGGCGGAGATCCTGGAGCTGGACGAAGGGAAGCTTCTCGAGAAATTCAGCGACCGCCGCTCCAACGACTGCCTCCTGCGCTACCGGGTAGACCGGGTCATGGCCGACGCCGTGCGGGACTTCTGCGAGGCAAACGGCATCACCGGCATCCGTATCGATCAGGACTCGAAGCGCTGGTACCCGCAGGGGGAGTTTCTGGCCTCGGTGCTGGGGTTCACCAATGTGGACAACGCGGGCGTCTCGGGCCTCGAACTGAAGTATGATGACCTGCTCACCGGCGAAAACGGCGTCGTCCTCACGGCGGTGAACGCCTGGGGCTACACCCTCGAGCAGAGCTATGAGACCGAGCGCTTCCCCACCGAGGGGGACGGCCTGCGGCTCACCATCGACGCCAACATCCAGCACTACCTCGAGAACGCGCTGGGCTACGCGGTAAAGGAACACCACGTCGCAGCCCGTGCCGTGGGCATCGTCATGGACGTGAACACCGGGGCCGTGCTGGCCATGTCCACCACGCCCTCCTATGACCCCAACGAGCCCCGCGTCATTGCCGACACCGCCGCCCGGAACACCGTGGAAGCCCTGACCGGTGATGCGCGCAAGGCCGCTTTACAGCTGGCCCAGCAGACCCAGTGGCGGAACAAGGCCGTCAGCGACCTGTACGAGCCGGGCAGCGTGTTCAAGCTCATCACCTGCGCGGCGGCGCTGGATGCCGGAGCCATCACAAAGCATTCCAGCTTTTACTGCGGGGAATCCATCTCAGTGGCAGGCACCCGCTTCCACTGTGCCAACCACAAGCGCCACGGAGCCCAGAGCGTGACCCAGGCGCTGGAAAATTCCTGCAACCAGAGCTTCATCCAGATCGGAGCCCGACTGGGCAGGGAGGCCTTCTGCGATTATTTTGCCGCCTTCGGCCTGCGGGAGCCCACCGGCATCGACCTGCCCGCCGAACCGAAACAGAGCCTGTACTATACCGCCGACCGGATGGGCCCGGTGGAGCTGGCCTCCTGTGCCTTTGGGCAGAGCAGCAAGATCTCCTATCTGGAAATGGCGGCGGCAGTCTGCGCCGTGGTCAACGGGGGAAAGCTGATGCAGCCCTACGTCGTCTCGGAGATCCTGGCCCCGGACGGCAGTACCATTGAGCAGTTCTCCCCTGTCTGCAAACGGCAGGTGCTCAAGGCAGAGACCAGCCAGACCATGCGGGAGATGATGGAGGCCGTGGTGCTCCACGGCGGCGGGCGGAACGCCCAGATCCCGGGCTACCGGGTGGGCGGAAAAAGCGGCACCAGCCAGAAGCTGGACAGCGCCGACGAAAAAGCCCGCATTGCCAGCTTTGTGGCGGTGGCTCCCATCGACGACCCGCAGTTTCTCTGCCTGGTCTGCCTGGACGAACCCCACAGCTGGACGACCGCAGGCGGCAGCCTGTCGGCCCCCGTCTGTGCCGAAGTGCTGGAGCAGACGCTGGTGTACAGGGGCGTGCCCCGCGCCACGGAAGCCCCGGCTGCCTCCACAGCAGAGACCGCCGCCGACCTCCCCGCTGACGGCGACAGTTTTGACGGGGCCTGAAAATGGGCAGCAAAAAAGACCGCCGAAGCGGTCTTGAATTGCTTGTTTTCAGTTCTGGTGCGGCTGCTCGCGGAACTTGATCTCGCCGGTCTCGCTGTTCATGGATTCCACAATGGCAAGGCTCTCCAACTGGATGCCCTTGCTGCGGATGAGCTCGCCGCCCTGCTGGAAGCCCTTCTCCACGGCAATGCCAATGCCCTCGACCGTGGCTCCGGCCTCCTTGGCTAGATTCAGCAGGCCCATCAGGGCACAGCCGTTTGCCAGGAAGTCATCGATGATCAGGACATGGTCCTCTGCGGTGAGGAACTTTTTGGAGACGATGACGTTGTAGATCTTCTTGTGGGTGAAGGACTGGATCTTGGTCTCATAGTTGTCGTAATCCAGGTTGATGCTCATGGACTTTTTGGCAAACACCACAGGAACATTGAACTCGCTGGCAACCACAGCGGCAATGCCGATGCCGCTGGCCTCAATGGTCAGCACCTTGTTGACGGGCTTGCCTGCAAACAGGCGCTTCCACTCCTTTGCCATCTCGCGGAACAGGGGGATGTCCATCTGGTGGTTGATGAAGCTATCCACCTTCAGCACATTGCCCTCGCGCACGATCCCGTCTCTCTGAATGCGTTCTTCCAGCAGTTTCATATCCGTCTCTTCCTCCAAGCTTTGGTACTGCATTTTGATTTTACCTAGTATACCGGATTTGCCCCCCTGTTTTCAAGGTCTTTTGGCATTTTCTCTCTTGTTTTTCAGCAAAATTTGAGTATACTGGAAGCAACGGCTCCGGGTGGATTTCCGGGGCGCTCCGGGCACAGGGAAAGGCGCCCGTTTTCTGCATCCTGCCGCCTGTTCGGGCGGGATGCATTGTGAGGAGAAGGAGTATCACGCGTATGAAGACCGGATTGATCCTGGAAGGCGGTGCCATGCGGGGCATGTTCACTGCCGGTGTTCTGGATGTTCTGATGGAGCAGGGCATCACGGTAGACGGCATGGTAGGTGTTTCGGCGGGAGCAGTGTTCGGCTGCAACTACAAATCCCACCAGATCGGGCGGACCATCCGCTACAACACCACCTACTGCAATGACAAACGCTATGCCAGCTTCCGCAACCTGCTGCGCACCGGCAACCTGTACAGCGAGGATTTCTGCTACCACGAGGTGCCCGAAAAGCTCGACCCGTTCGACGACAAGGCTTTCCGGGAATCCCCCATGGATTACTTTGTGGTCTGCACCGATGTCCGCACCGGCGACCCCATCTATCATAAGTGCCGCACCGGTGATGCGGAGGATGTGCGCTGGATGGAAGCCTCGGCATCCATGCCACTGGCCGCAAAGATCGTCAAGATCGGCCATTATGGCCTGCTGGACGGCGGCGTTGCCGATTCCATCCCCATCCGCTTCTTTGAGTCCATCGGCTACAAGCGGAACCTCATCATCCTGACCCAGCCCAAGGGCTTTGTGAAAAAGAAGAACCCCATGCTGCCCGCCA
>ERZ1027225.1120-NODE-1120-length-10359-cov-6.001941_pt1 | contig 10359 bp, 9 predicted proteins | sample MGYA00519479_ERZ1027225 | MGnify/ENA primary metagenome ERZ1027225 (study PRJEB26926, sample SAMN06164471) | human gut metagenome | biome: ENVO:00009003; feature: ENVO:2100002; material: ENVO:00002003 | host: Homo sapiens | place: USA | collected 2012 ... | reverse complement strand
CCGACGTAGAGATACGCTGGCGGTTTTCTGTTTGCGGAGGATGGCGTGGCTGCTCTCGGGGGAGGGCAGGATGCCCTCTCACTGGTTTGGCTGGACTTTATCACGTCATTGTCCTGAAGTCAAGGGAAAATTTCGATTTTCACAAAATAATTTACGCCCCCGGCAAGAACAGCAGCGTGCCCCGGGCGGCCAGTACGGGCTGGAACAGACAGCCCGCCAGCCCGGCGGTGAGCGCCACGACGAGAAACAGCAGTGCCAGGACCAGAACAAGCCGGGCCAGCCCGAAGCGGTGGTGCCCGGCGGGGACTTTTTTGCGCTGCATGGTCAAACCTCCCTTTGTATCAGAGCTCTGTGCCATCCTATGCCGGGCTGTGCCGATTGTGTGCGGGCGCAAAATGTGGTACACTGTTACCGACAAATCACGGAGGAACTGTTATGCTGACCATTACACTGCTGGGCACGGCGGCCACCATGCCCCTGCCGGACCGTGCCCTGACCGCCGCGCTGGCCGAATGCGGGGGCCATGCCCTGCTGTTTGACTGCGGCGAGGGTACGCAGGCGGCGGCCCGCCGCGCCGGGGTCAACCTGATGAAGCTGGATGCCATCTGCCTGACCCACTATCACGGCGACCATATCTTCGGCCTGCCGGGCCTGCTGCAGACGCTGGGCTGTCAGGGCCGGGAGCGCCCGCTGACCCTTTACGGCCCGGAGGGGCTGGGGGAAATCTGGCCCGCCCTGCGCACCCTGGCCGGGCCGCTTCCGTACCCGGTCAGGGCTGTGCAGCTGGACACAGACCCCATCGACCTGACCACCCTTTCCTCCGGCTGGCCTGCGGGGGCGCAGCTTACGCCTTTCCGCACCCGGCACCGGGTGCCCAGCCGGGGCTACCAGCTCGACCTGCCCCGGGCGGGCCGCTTTGACCCTGCAAAGGCCCGGGCACTGAACGTTCCGGTGCCTGCATGGAAACTGCTCCAGCGGGGCCAGAGCATCCCGCTGGAAAACGGGGTGGTGGTCGCTCCCGCGGATGTGCTGGGCCCGGCACGCCGGGGTCTGCGGTTCGTGTTCTCGGGTGATACCGCTCCCTGCCCGGCACTGGAACAGGCCGCGCAGAACGCCGACCTTTTCCTCTGCGATGCCACCTACCCCGACAACGAGCAGGAGGCGCAGGCAAAGCAGTGGGGGCACAGCACTTTTGCGCAGGGTGCGGCCATTGCAAAAAAGGCTGACGTGCGCCGGTTCTGGCTGATGCATTATTCGCCCATGATCCTTGAACCGGAAGCCGCCCTACCCAATGCGCAGGCGGTATTCCCGGCGGCGGAGTGCGGCTTTGACGGCAAACAGATCATCCTGCAATATGACGAGGAAACAACATGACAACGATCAAACTTGACCCGGGTGCAGCCCTGCTGCTGGATGCGCTCCATGGGGCGGGCCATGCGGCCTACGCTGTGGGCGGCTGTGTCCGGGACAGCCTGCTGGGGCTGGACCCCCACGATTGGGACCTCTGCACCAGCGCCCGCCCGGAGCAGGTGATGGCGCTGTTCGGGGAGGAAAAGTGCATCCCCACCGGCCTGCAGCACGGCACCGTGACGGTGAAGCAGGGCGGCAGGCTCTATGAGACAACGACCTTCCGCACCGAGGGGGCTTACTCCGATGGCCGCCACCCGGATGCCGTCTGCTTTGTGCCGGATGTGCGGGAGGATCTTGCCCGGCGGGATTTCACCATCAACGCTATGGCATACAGCGCCGAGGAAGGGCTCATCGACCCCTTTGGCGGGCGGGACGACCTTGCCGCCCATCTCGTGCGGGCGGTGGGGGAACCGGAACGCCGCTTTGAGGAGGACGCGCTGCGCATCCTGCGGCTCTACCGGTTCGCGGCCCGGTTCGGCTTTGCCATCGACCCAGCCACCGGTGCTGCTGCCCGGGCACTGGGGCCGCATCTGGACTGCGTTTCGGCGGAGCGCATCCAGGAAGAACTGCTCAAGCTGCTGGCGGCCCCCCGGCCCGGAAGCTATCTGGAACCCGCCGTTCTGGCCGTTATCCTGCCGGAGCTGGAACCGGAAAAACAGCCGGGACGGTTTGCGGAACTCTGCCGTACCATCGACCGGATCGAACCAACAGCGGAGAACGTGCCCGCCCGGCTGGCGGCCCTTCTCTGGCCGCTGGGAGAAGCCGGTGCCCGCAAAGCTCTGCGCAAACTGAAATGCTCCAACGCGCTCACAGATGAGGTGACAGCGTTGGAGAGGGAAGCTGGAGGGGGTGCCGGGAGCTTTCTCCTCGGACACGAGTTCGAGTTGCGGCACCCAGCGGATGCTTTGTGCCTTGAGCGGCACTCGCATCCTGCTGGCCGCTGCCCCAACAGCAACTCCTTGTTTCCGCCGCAGGCGGCAGTCGTTGCCGTTGCAGGCCATTCCATCGCCCGCCCTATTGCCTGCGGCAACAGGGTCCCACCCCAGCGGACGGTCCTTGGAGAAACTCTCGGCACCCCCAACACCACGCTGACCGTACAGGCCAAACGTCTTTTGGGCCGCTATGAGCTGCCGACGATTCAACGCCTGACCGCCCTTTGCAGTGCCCGGCATCCGGAACAGACCGGGGCCTTTGCTGCCCTGCGGGCCGAAGCAGAGCAGCTGACAGCAGAAAATGCCTGCTGCCGGGTGAGCCAGCTGGCCGTGAATGGCCGTGACCTGATGGCGGCGGGGGTCAGACCCGGCCCGGGTCTGCGGCAGGTGCTGAACGCCCTGCTGGAGGCTGTCATCACCGGGCAGACCCCCAATGAAAAAGACGCGCTGCTGGCTGCGGCGGCCCAATTTTCTGCGTCTTGACAAGAGAAAGAAGCTGCGGTAGTATTATACTACTGTTTTAGTGTGTTATTGAATGAGGGACGATATGACAGAAGCACAGAACACGAAGCGCCCCGGGGCACTCATCGCCATGAGCGGCGGTGTGGACAGCTCGGTGGCGGCATGGCTGATGCAGCAGGCAGGGTACGACTGCACCGGCATCACCATGCGGCTCACCCGCAACGAGACGCTGGGGCAGTCCGGTTTCCACACCTGCTGCTCCGAAAAGGATATCGAGGATGCCGCCGAGGTGGCCTTTGCGATGGATATCCCCTATGAGGTGCTGGATTTCACCGCCGACTTCCGGGAGAAGATCATCGAAAAATTCATCCGGGTATACGAGATGGGCGGCACGCCCAACCCCTGCATCGACTGCAACCGGTATATGAAGTTCGACCACCTGCTCCGCTGGGCTGAGAGCCATGGCATGGAGTATGTGGTCACGGGCCATTACGCCCGGGTGGAGCAGGACGAGGCCACCGGCCGCTGGCTGCTGAAAAAGGGGCTGGACGAGGGCAAGGATCAGAGCTATGTGCTCTATAACCTGACCCAGGAGCAGCTGGCCCATGTGCGCCTGCCGCTGGGGGGGCTGCACAAGGCCGAAGTGCGTGAAATCGCGGAAAAGCAGCATTTCATCAACGCCCGCAAGCACGACAGCCAGGATATCTGCTTTGTGCCGGACGGCGACTACGCCCGCTTCATGGAGGACTTCACCGGCAAGCACTACCCGGCAGGCGATTTTCTGGACGAGAATGGCAAAAAGGTGGGCACCCACAACGGTGCGGTGCGGTATACCATCGGCCAGCGCAAGGGCCTTGGCCTTGCCATGGGTGCGCCGGTGTATGTCTGCGCCAAGGATATGCAGGCCAATACCGTCACGGTGGGCCCGGAGGAGAACCTGTTTGACCGCATCGTCTATGCCGACGAGGTGAACTGGATCGCCATCCCGGAGCTGACCGCGCCCTTGCGGGTCACGGCCCGCACCCGCTATCACCAGACCGAGCAGGCTGCCACCGTCTACCCGGCGGGAGAGGGGAAGTTCCGGCTGGAATTTGACCAGCCCCAGCGTGCCCCCACGCCCGGCCAGGCCGTGGTGCTGTATCAGGGGGATGTTGTGCTGGGGGGCGGCACCATCGTTGCGGTCGAATAAACCTCTCAGGCGCTTCGCGCCAGCTCCCCTAGTAGGGGAGCCCTTGGCAGTCGTTGGAAAGTATAAAGTAAAACAAAAGCAACTGCGTCGAACTGATAAAACAATAGGCGTAGTGTAAGATGGAGGAGCAAGTATCTATGCAGGATCAATATTCCCGCACCCAGCTGCTGCTGGGCAAGGAAGCAATGGAAAAGCTGCACAATTCCCGTGTGGCGGTGTTTGGCATTGGCGGCGTGGGCGGCTACACGGTGGAAGCGCTGGCACGCAGCGGTGTGGGTGCGCTGGACCTCATTGATGATGACAAGGTCTGCCTGACCAACCTGAACCGCCAGATCGTGGCCACCCGCAAGACCGTGGGCCAGTACAAGGTGGATGTGGCCGAACAGCGTATCCACGAGATCGACCCCAACATCAAGGTCACCACCTACAAGATCTTCTTCACCCCGGAAACGCAGGATCAGTTCGATTTCACCCAGTACGACTATGTGGTGGATGCCATCGATACCGTCACCGGCAAGATCGCGCTGGTGGTCAAGGCCAAGGAGGCCGGTACCCCCATCATCTGCGCCATGGGCGCGGGCAACAAGATGGACCCCACCCGCTTTGAGGTGACGGATATCTACAAGACCTCCGTCTGCCCGCTGGCCAAGGTGATGCGCACCGAGTGCCGCAAGCGGCGGATCAAGCACCTGAAGGTCGTCTACTCCAAGGAGCCTGCCATGACCCCCATCGAGGATGATTCCATCAGCTGCAAGAACCACTGCATCTGCCCCCCGGGCACCCAGCGCAAGTGCACCATCCGGCGCTCGGTCCCCGGCTCCAACGCCTTTGTACCCTCGGTGGCCGGGCTCATCATCGGCGGCGAGGTCGTGAAGGATCTGGTCGGATTTGTGCCGATGAAAGGTTAAAAACGAGAACGCCCCTCTCCGGTCTCACAGATGCCGGAGAGGGGCGTTTTGGGTCAGGGGAAACCGCTCCCACGGCATGGGATCAGGTGGAGCGTGCATCAGGCCGCAGGGCTGCCGCCTGCCCGGGCGTAACCATTGGTAGTCACCCCAGCAAACACAATGTTGAAATACGTTCATTTGACAAAATACTTTTGCTAATTTATACTGGAATGCATATTCACATGCAAAAATCAAGGATAGAAGATAGGAAGTATCGTCATGCTGACTCTGGATAAGATCTACCACGCCGCCTTTGTGCTCAAGGACGTTGCCCGCAAGACCGACCTGATTGAAGCGCCCAAGCTCTCCAAGGACTGCCACCTCTACCTCAAGACCGAGAACCTGCAGGTGACCGGCAGCTTCAAGGTGCGGGGAGCCTATTATAAGATCAGCCAGCTCTCCAGGGAGGAGAGCGAAAAGGGCGTGATCGCCTGCTCTGCCGGAAACCACGCACAGGGCGTGGCTCTGGCCGCCACCCGCAGGGGCATCAGGAGCATCGTCTGTATGCCGGACGGTGCCCCCATTATGAAGGTGGAAAACACCAAGAGCCTGGGCGCAGAGGTCTGTCTGGTGCCCGGCACCTATGATGATGCCCACGACAAGGCCGTGGAGCTGCAGGCCGAGACCGGCATGACCTTCATCCACCCCTATGATGACGAGCAGGTCATCGCAGGTCAGGGTACCATCGGTCTGGAGATCCTTGACCAGCTGCCCGATCTGGATGCCGTCATCGTGCCCGTGGGCGGCGGCGGCCTGATCTCCGGCGTGGCCTTTGCCATCAAGAGCCTGCGCCCCGAGGTCAAGGTCTACGGTGTGCAGGCCGAGGGTGCCCCCAGCATGTACCGCAGCCTGCATGAGCACAAGTATCAGACCCTGAAAAATGTGGCCACCTTCGCGGACGGCATTCAGGTCAAGACCCCCGGCGAGCTGACCTATCAGCTCTGCGAGGAATATGTGGACGACATCGTGACCGTCAGCGAGGACGAGACCGCCGCCGCCATCCTCTCCCTGATGGAGAACCAGAAGCTGGTGGCCGAGGGGGCCGGTGCGGTGCCTGTGGCAGCGGCGCTGTTCCACAAGCTGCCCATCGAGGGCAAAAAGGTGGTCTGCCTGATCTCCGGCGGCAACATCGATGTGAACATCCTCAACCGCGTCATCACCCGTGGTCTGGTGATGAGCGGACGCAAGGCCAACCTGACCATTGCGCTGGAGGATAAGCCCGGCCAGCTGGAGCGGGTGGCCGCCATCGTTTCCCGCTGCGGCAGCAATGTGGTCTCCGTCCTGCACGACGGCTCTGACCCCAACATGCCCATCTCCAGCTGCTTCCTCAAGCTGGCACTGGAGACCCGCGACCATGCCCAGATCGAGCAGATCCGGCAGGAGCTCACCAAAGAGGGCTTCCAGCTGGTGGCCGAGCGCGTTTGATTTTCTGACCGCCTCATCTGCCGCCTGCGGCGGCAGTTTTCTTTCAAAACAGCAAAAAGCGCTGTGCAGTCATTTCACTGCACAGCGCTTTTTCTTATCCATAAAAACGAAAAAGCAAACATTATTTCTGCACGCCGCTTTCGCACTGTTCGATGAACTGTTTGGCCACGCGGGGGCTGCGGCCGCCGGAGCGGATGGCGAAAGCCTCGGCCTTGACCAGCAGCTCTTCCATGGGCATCTGGATGTGGTGCTGTTTTGCCAGCTCTTCCAGAATGGCGGCAAAGCGGGCTTTCTCGGGCCGCTGGAAGGTGACAGTCAGGCCGAACCGGGCGGAAAGGCTCATCAGCTCCTGCCGGGTGTCAGCTTCGTGGATGTCGTCGCCGGTGCGGTCGGTCAGGGTCTCCTTGATGAGGTGGCGGCGGTTGGAGGTGGCGTACACCGCAATGTTCCGGGCCCGGCCGCCCACGCTGCCCTCAAGGATGGCTTTCAGGGCGGCAAAGTTGTCGTCGTTGGAGGAGAAGCTCAGATCATCGATGAAGAGGATGAACTTGAGCGGATTGGCCGCCAGCTGGTCCATCAGGTCGGGGATCTGGTAGAGCTGGTTCTTCTTGACCTCCACCAGCCGCAGGCCGTCGGCGGCGTACTCATTGGCAATGGCCTTGACCGTGCTGGATTTGCCGGTGCCGGCATCGCCGTAGAGCAGAACATTGTTGGCGGGGGAACCGGCCAGCAGGGCGCGGGTGTTGGCAATGACCTTTTCCCGCTCCTTCTCGTAGCCCGGCAGCTCGCTGAGCTTTTGGGGGTCGGGGTACTTCACGGGCACCAGCTGGCCGTTCTCCACTGTGAACACATGGTGCTTGGCGAACATGCCGTAGCCCTTCTTCCCGGCTTCCCGCATCCGCTGGTTGTAGGCGGCGGTCAGGTCGAGCTGCCTTGCCTCCCAGCGGGGCAGGAACGCCAGCTCCCGGTTCTGCCGGTCGGCAGCTTCCAGCAGCGTGTCCAGCGTCAGGCCGCAGAGCTTCTGCAAAAAGTTCAGCTCACTGTTCAGGGCGGCCTCCATCACAGGGGAGAGCTGGCCTGCAGCAGCCTGCCGCACACAGACGGTCTCGGTCTCCAGCACGGCGTTGGAAAGATAATCACCCAGATTGGTGGTGTGGGCGAACAGGGCGGCTTCAAAGGCGGCCACAGCATCGCACAGGGGGGCGATGCTGTCGTCAGCCGCTTCCAGCCGGTCGGTCAGCGCCGCCAGCTTTGCCACAACGGGGTCGCCCAGCAGGGCGCGGAAAACAACGAGCCCGTGGAGCCGGGCGTTCCATTCACGAAGTTGCATAGGAAAATCCTCTCTTTTTAACGGCCTTGCCCTCTCAGGCGCGCCGCGCCAGCTCCCCCAAAGGGGGAGCCATTGGCAGGCCGGTCAGAAGGCTGTTTATTTTTATAACAGTGTAGAATTGATTATACTCTTGGAAAAGGCGCTTAGCAAGGGTGTGTTCAATTATCTTCATCTTTCGGCTGATTCACTTTACAAATCGTCGATTGACAAAGGCCCGATTTATAGTATAATTGACCCAACGTTCAAATCGGAATGCAAGATGCGAAAAGTAACGTGTCTGAGGGAAATTTTGTTGAGAGTGTAAGAGGAAAAGGAACAGGAGCAACTTACCATGCAGTTAAATGGTTCGCAAATTTTTGTTGAAGTCCTCTGCGAACAGGGCGTGGACACCATCTTCGGCTACCCCGGCGGTGCTGTGCTGAACCTGTACGACGAGCTGTATAAGAATTCTGACCGCATCCACCATGTGCTGACCGCCCACGAGCAGGGCGCTTCTCATGCGGCCGATGGCTATGCCCGTGCAACGGGCCGCACCGGCGTGGTGCTGGCCACCAGCGGCCCGGGTGCCACCAATCTGGTCACCGGCATTGCCACTGCCTACATGGATTCCGTGCCCATGGTCGCCTTTACCGGCAATGTGCCGACCCCCGGTCTGGGCAAGGACAGCTTTCAGGAGGCGTACATCGAGGGCATCACGATGCCCATCACCAAGCACAACTTCACGGTGCGCAAGGTAGAAGAGCTGGCCGACACCATGCGTGCGGCGTTCCGCATTGCGCAGAGCGGCCGCAAGGGCCCGGTGCTGGTGGATATCCCCAAGGATGTCACTGCCGCTGTCTGCGAGTTCACCCCCAAGCAGCCGGAGCAGATCCGCACCGTGACCACCTACGACGAACAGCAGGTCAAGTGGGCCGCCGATATCATCAACGCGGCCAAGCGCCCGCTGGTCTATTTTGGCGGCGGAGTGCGGAGCGCAGCTTCCTGCCAGCCCCTGCGTGACCTGATCCACAAGGCGGAGATCCCCGCCACCTATACTCTGATGGCCGCAGGCGTTGTGCCTTACGGTGACCCGATGAACATTGGCATGGTCGGAATGCACGGCTGCTACACCTCCAACCGGGCGGTCGCGGACTGTGACGTGCTGATCGCACTGGGCACCCGCTTTTCTGACCGCGTGGCCCTGAACCCCAAGACCTTTGCCAAGAACGCCACCATCATCCAGATCGATATCGACCCCAGTGAGCTGGGCAAGAACGTGGATGTGGATCTTGCCATTGCCGGTGATGTCTGCTATGTCCTGAGCGGGATGCTCCCCCTCATTGAGGAGAAAAAGCACCCCGACTGGATGAAGATGATCCACGAATGGCAGGCACAGGATTACCACCCTGTGTCCGACCCCACCCGCCTGATGCCCCATCAGGTCATCGGCGAGGTGTGCAGCCAGTGCGGCCCTGAGGCCGTGTATGTCACCGACGTGGGCCAGCACCAGATGTGGGCGGCCCAGTACATCCGCCACACCAAGAGCCGCGGCTTTATCACCAGCGGCGGCCTGGGCACCATGGGCTTTGGCTATGGCGCGGCCATCGGTGCACAGATGGCGCTGGGCCGGGAGCAGCGGGTGGTCATGTTCACGGGCGACGGTTCCTTCCACATGAACCTCAACGAGGCCTGCACCGCTGTCAGCTATGAGCTGCCCATCATCACGGTTATCTTCAACAACTCTGTGCTGGGTATGGTGCGCCAGTGGCAGACCACTTTCTACGAAAAGCGCTACTCCCAGACCGACCCCCACCGCCGCACTGACTTTGTCAAGCTGGCCGAGGGCTTTGGCCTGAAGGGCTACCGCTGCACCAACCTCCCCGAGTTCCAGGCCGCATTTGCCGATGCCCTCAAGCAGAAGGGCCCCACCTGGATCGAGTGCATCATCGACAAGGACGAAAAGGTCCTGCCCATGATCCCCGGCGGCGGCGACATCAATGATATCATCATGGAATAAGGAGGACTGACCCATGGAATCCAAACGCAGAGTCATCAGTCTGCTGGTGGACAACCAGAGCGGTGTTCTGGCCCGGGTGTCCAACCTGTTCTGCCGCCGCGGCTTCAACATCGACAGCCTGACGGTGTCCGCCACCAACGACCCGGCGGTCAGCCGCATCACCGTGACCATCACCAGCGATGAAAAGGCGCTGAGCCAGCTCATCCTTCAGACCGAGCGGCTGGAAGTGACCCGGCAGGTGTTCGTGCTGGACCACGAGAACTCGCTGGAACGGGAGCTGCTGCTGCTCAAGGTGGCTGCCGATGTCCACAACCGCAGTGAGCTGCGGGAGATCGCCAGCATCTACAAGGCAAAGATCATTGATCTTTCGCCCGACAGCATGGTGCTGGAGCTGACCGGCCGCCCTGAAAAGGTGGACGCGTTCCTCAAGATCCTGACAGATTACAAGATCCTTGAGCAGTGCCGCACCGGCGTGACCGCCCTGGAGCGCGGCGGGATGCACCAGCACATGCAGAAGCCCCCGCAGGAGGTGCGGGCAGCCCAGCTGCCCCTGCCCGGGACCCATTGCCCGCAGTAAGGGAAGAAACCCCACCGTCAATGCTTCGCATTGCCACCGCCCCTAGTAGGGGCGGTGGCAATGCGAAGCATTGACGGTGGGGTTGAATACC
>ERZ1027225.1116-NODE-1116-length-10373-cov-6.946598_pt1 | contig 10373 bp, 10 predicted proteins | sample MGYA00519479_ERZ1027225 | MGnify/ENA primary metagenome ERZ1027225 (study PRJEB26926, sample SAMN06164471) | human gut metagenome | biome: ENVO:00009003; feature: ENVO:2100002; material: ENVO:00002003 | host: Homo sapiens | place: USA | collected 2012 ... | reverse complement strand
AGTGCTCAGGACCAACCCCTGGGTAGTCCAGACCAGCTGAGATAGAGAAGGCTTCCATGATTTGACCGTGAGCATCTTGGAGAACATCCATAAGCGCTCCATGAAGGATACCTGGACGGCCTTTGGCAAAGGTTGCGGCATGTTTTTCAGTATCAAGCCCCAAACCAGAAGCCTCAGCACCATACATGGCTACTGATTTATCATTAACAAATGGGTAGAACATACCGATAGCATTTGAACCACCACCGATACAAGCCATTACAGCATCAGGCAATTTACCGCCAGAAATCTCTGCATATTGGCGCTTGGCCTCACGACCGATGACAGATTGGAAGTCACGAACAATTTCTGGGAATGGTGCAGGACCAAGGGCAGAACCCATGATGTAGTGCGTATCCTCGATACCTGCAACCCAAGCACGAAGGGCTGCATTTACAGCGTCCTTAAGCACGCGCGAACCATCTGTTACGCTAAACACCTTGGCACCAAGCAATTCCATACGGAAAACGTTAAGCGCCTGACGTTTAACATCTTCTTCACCCATATAGATTGTACAATCCATGTCGAAAAGGGCTGCGGCTGTCGCTGTTGCAACACCGTGTTGACCTGCACCTGTTTCGGCGATGATTTTCTTCTTGCCCATACGTTTGGCAAGCAAGACTTGACCAAGAGCATTGTTAATCTTGTGGGCACCTGTGTGGTTAAGGTCCTCACGTTTAAGATAAATTTGAGCTCCACCAATATGGTCGGTCAAACGTTTGGCGTGGTAAAGAGGCGTTTCACGTCCCACATAGTTTTTGAGGAGGTCATCCAATTCCACTTGGAAACTTGGATCTTCCTTGGCTTCACGATAAGCCTTGTCCAATTCAATAACGGCTGTCATCAGCGTTTCTGGAACGAACTGACCACCGAATTTTCCGTAAAATCCTTTTGCATCAGGTTGTTGATATGTCATGCTTTCACTCTTTCTATAAATGCTTTAATCTTGTCTAAATCTTTGTGACCATCTGTCTCGACACCTGAGGACACATCTAAGGCATAGGGTTGGAAAGTTTCCTTGGCCTCTGCCACATTGTCCACAGTTAAGCCACCAGCGATGAAATAATCCTGCTCAATCTGCTTGTCAGCCAAGAGTTGCCAGTCAAAGGTCTGGCCACTACCAGCAATAGGAGCATCAAAGAGAAGATAATCCGCCTGGCTCGTGACTTGGGAATCACTATCTGAAATCTGAATAGCTCGAATAACTGGTACTGAAATCTTTGGAATCAGAGCTTCATCAAAAGTTCCATGAATCTGAACGATATCTAAGGGAACCTGACTAATCGCTTCTTCCAGTTCCTCAAGACTTGGTGAAACAAAGACACCGACGATTTTTGTCTGGCCTGTCACCCCTTTAGCTAGCTCGTGAGCTTGTTCAAGACTCACTTGACGCTTGCTCTTGGCAAACACAAAGCCAATGTAGTCAGCACCTGCTTCAACTGCAGTTGCTACCGCTTCTGGTGTCGATAGTCCACAAATTTTAACCTTTGTCAATTTGCAACTCCTTGACCTTTTCAGCCACATTGTCAGCCGTCATAAGGGCAGTTCCTACTAGAATCCCATTAAAATATGGGGCAACTAAGGCAGCATCCTGACCTGTAAAAATAGCCGACTCAGAAATATAAACAGGCTTGTCCTTGAAATGCGTTGATAACTCAAGACTGGTGTTGATATCTGTCTCAAAAGTGACCAAATTACGGTTGTTAACACCGATAATCTCAGCACCAATACGATGAGCAACTTCCAATTCTGGCAGATTATGCGTTTCAACCAAGACTTCCAAGCCAAGGCTTGTCGCAAAATCGTAGAGGTCCCTGAGGCGAGCCTCTGGCAAGGCCGCTACAATCAAGAGAATGACTGTCGCACCCGCATTACGACTACGCACAATCTGTTTCTCATCAATAATGAAGTCCTTAGCCAAGGTTGGAATAGCCACCTGTGACGAAATTTCTTTCAAATAGGAAATATCCCCCTTGAAGAAGACTTCGTCAGTCAAAACAGAAATCATGGCTGCGCCATTTTCCTCATAGGTCTTGGCCTGAGCCACAATATCCACATCTAGGTTAATATCACCCATACTTGGACTAGCTTTTTTCACTTCAGAAATAATTTGCAGCTTGTTTTGATTTGACTTGAGAAAATCATAAAGACGATAGGTCTGACGTAAGGGCTGCAAGTCTTCCATGACCAACTGGGCCACTTCTTTTTCTTTTTGTTCTAAGATTGTTGGGAGAAAGGCTTTACTCATACTTGTACCTCTTGGAGTTGGCGAAGTTTCTCTAGGGCTGAGCCGTCCGCAATCAATTGACGAGCAAGCTCTACACCTTCCTTAATAGTCTCAACCTTACCATTGGCAAAGAAGCCAAGACCTGCATTAAGCACTGTTGTTTCAAGATAAGGACTATCTTCATTTTTCAAGACACTAAGGAGAATCTCTGCATTTTCCTTGGCATCGCCACCTGTGATGTCAGACAACTCAACCTTTTCCATACCCAAATCTTCATAAGTGAAAGTGTGCTGGCTGATGTGACCATCTTCTAAAAGGGTGTAGGTGTTAGTGCCATAGAGGGCAGCTTCGTCCATATTGTCAGGACCTGTGATAATAACCGCACGTTTACGTCCCAACTGTTGAATAGCATTAGCAACAATTTCTTGTAATTCCACACGATAGAGCCCCATGAGTTGTGTCTCAAGGTCAAGCGGATTAGCCAGTGGCCCAACCAAGTTCATAATCGTTGGAATCCCAAGAGCTTGGCGAGCTGGACCGATAAAACGCATAGCTGGATGCATGGTTTGAGCAAAGATAAAGGCCAAACCAACCTTGTCAAGTGCTTTAGATAGGGTTTCTGGTGATGCCGCAACGTTGATTCCAAGGGCTTCAAGGACGTCAGCCGAACCAGATTTAGAGGAAATCGAACGGTTACCAGCCTTGGCCATACGAATACCGCCTGCTGCTAGGACAAAGCAAACAGTAGTCGAAATGTTGAAGCTATAAGACTGGTCCCCACCAGTTCCACAGTTACACATAGCATCTGTGAAAGTCTCAGGCAAGACAGTCGCATGTGATTTGAGGGCACGCACGATACCTGTGATTTCATCTGCTGTTTCTCCCTTAGTCTTAAGCCCCATAAGGAAGGCAGCGATTTGGCTTTCTGAGACTTCATTTTTGAGAATGCGGTCAAAGACTGCTTGGACTTGGTCTTGAGACAAGTCTTGACGGTTTGAGATTTGTAGGAATATTTCTTTCATATCTGTTTTCCTTTAAAAAACTGTTCAATATTTTCTGATGCACGATGAGAGTTTTTGAGCGTAGACAAATCTAGTCCAAAAACTGTCCAACTAGCCTGCAACAATTTTTACGAAATTTTCAACCATCTTAAGCCCATCTGGACTTCCGATACTTTCTGGGTGATATTGCAAACCGTAAATAGGTAGCTCCTTATGTTGAATGGCCATGATTTCTTGATCATCAGTTGTGATAGCTGTCACATCAAAGTCCTCTGGCATTTGGTCAACAACGATGGAATGGTAACGCATGATTGGGACATCATTGTCGATATCCTTGAAAATAGGCGATGGCGTTTCAAAAGTGATGTTACTTTGTTTTCCATGCATGACATTTTTAGCCAAGCCAAGTTTACCACCAAAAGTTTCCGCAATAGCCTGATGCCCCAAGCAAATTCCCATCATCGGTTTTTTACCAGCGAAATCCTTAATCAAGGCTTCCATTTTACCCGCATCAGCTGGCCAACCTGGACCTGGTGAAAAAACTAGCCCGTCAGCTTTTTCCGCCTCTTCATAGAGGGTCTCGTCATCGTTACGCAAGACCTTTACCTCTGTAAATGTCCCTAGGTATTGTGCCAAATTATAGGTAAAAGAGTCATAGTTATCAACTAATAAAATCATTGGGCATCTCCTATTCTTGTCATAGCTTTCGCCTTGTTAATCGTTTCGTAAAATTCATTTTCAGGAACACTATCGTAAACAACACCTGCACCTGCTTGAACATAGGCTTTTTGATTTTTGAGAATCATAGTACGGATGGCAATGGCAAAGTCCATATCTCCTGTCGCAGACAGATAACCAATAGCTCCCGCATAAATACCACGTTTTTCCTGCTCAAGCTCATAGATACGACGCATGGCACGAATCTTAGGTGCTCCTGATACGGTTCCAGCTGGTAGGGTTGATTTAAGTGCATCAAGTGCTGTCAATTCCGGCAAGAGTTGCCCCTTAACCACACTAGTAAGGTGCATCACATAGCGGAAATACTCAACTTCCATATACTTGGTCACCTTGACTGTACCATTTTTAGCAATCTTACCAATATCATTACGTCCCAAGTCAACCAACATACGGTGTTCCGCAGTTTCTTTGACATCATGTGAGAGTTCATCTGCCAAAGCAGCGTCTTCCGCCTCATTGGTACCACGAGGGCGAGTTCCAGCAATCGGATTGGTTACCACCTCTCCATTTTTCACTGAAACCAAACTCTCTGGGCTAGCACCAATCACCTGATAATCTCCAAAATCGTAGAAATAAAGATAGTTTGATGGGTTGGTCACACGCAAGTTACGGTAGTAATCCAAAGGATCTCCCTCAAAGTCCGCTGAAAAGCGTTGGCTAAGCACACATTGGAACATATCTCCCTCACGAATGAGTTTCTTGGCCTTAGCCACCATATCCATGAAGACTTCTTTTTCGATATGATTTGAAAATTGCAAGGCTTGCAAGGCTTGAGGCGTAAACTCGTTTGGCGCCTGAGTCTGGAGGTTGGTTACCACCTGACCAAGAGCTTGACGCACCGCATCGTTGTCACGACCAGAGTAGATATTGTCCTCAACCACATAAACCTTTTCTTTTTTGTGGTCAAAAATCAAATAAGACTCATAAATGAAGAAATGCATATCAGGTGTTCCAATCGTATCTTCTGGAATCTCACCGATATTTTCATAGAGACCGATCATGTCATAGCCTGCAAACCCGATGGCACCACCTGCGAAAGGTAGGTCAGACTTGATGCCCTTGACTGTTACTTGGTCCAAGTATTCGAAAGGATCCTGATCAATCGCCTTACCATTTTCATAAAGAACACCATCCTTGAAGGTTACTTCAAAGACCGGATTGTAGGCAACAATAGAAAAACGCGCATTTTCCTTCTCACGAGGAATAGATTCAAGGATAACCTTGTGTTCCCCCTGAACACGCATATAAGCCAAGATTGGTGTTAAGGTATCGGCTGGTAAAATTTTTCTCATAATATTTCCTTTCAAACTGGTTTATCGAGAGTAATAAGACTGATGCAAGGCTCCTTTATAGGAGGTATTGGCACCATATTATTCTTTGTTCACTTTCTCTTCCAAAGCAATAAATGCTTTAATCATGCTTCTCCAAACACTTTCAGCCACATCTGGCGATAAGCCAAGCTCTAGTGCCTCCTTACGACGGTTTGCTATCACTTGGGCAACACGATCACTAGCCTGGACAGCAACCTTGTCTCCCTTGGGCTTAAGTCGTCCTGCCTTTTCCACAAGTATTTGACGTTGGGCCAGTAGTCGAAGCAACTGTCTATCAATATTATCAATATCAATTCGAATATCGCTTAATGCATCCATAAATACCCAACCTTTCATTGAATAATGACATAACACTTCTTTAAAGATAAAAGTAAACAAAAAACCTCACAGAGAAAAACTCTGTGAGGGCATTAAATCTAGTTTAACACGGTACCACCTCAGTTAATGGTCTCCAAAAAAACGACCATCATCTCTATCTCCTCTAACAAGGAGTTGCACGGTAAGGGGTGCCAACCGAGAAGAATATGTATTACCTTCTCATTATCATCCAATCAGCCCAATGTTCGCTCATCTCGATTACCTACTCACAATCACCGCAGGCTCCCTGAAAATCTAAGACCAGTTACTTTCTGATTTACTAACTATTGTACTCCTTTTTAGAGGGATGTCAAGAATTTTCTGTTAATTTTGACAATTCCTCCCTTATAAGATTCGTCTATACCTAATTCAGAGAGTGAGGTAGTCTTATCACCACACTTTACAAAATAAAAAAGCCCCAAAAGGGACTTCTTGGTTTGATAAACAACGGCAGGGTGACAGTCCTGCATCTCTTTCAGACCCGAAGGTGCGGCGGCTGCCTCTTCCGCCCTCGTTGTTATTTCTTATCCATATTATATCACATTTTCTTAGCTCTACCAGCATTTAGATAATTTTTCAGCTTAGAATCTTTAATCACAAACATGGTACGGACATTAAGTTTATCACATAATCTGACCGCTACCAAAACATTACCATCAATACGTTTGATGTATTCCAAGGACTGGCCATTAGGATGGCGACCGATATAGTCCGGATGAGCAATAATCTCTGGAATACGTTCATAGGTGGCATCAAAATCACTGAATTCCTGGCGATGTTTTTCCATATGCTTCTTACGTTGTGCAGACAGCGTGATTTCTTCACCAGGCTTGTAGTCCAAATCAAAAGCTTTAATGACTTTTGGCGTCAAGTACCCTACTGTTTTCATGCCTCTATTGTACCACACCTCATGTATATCAAGGCTTTTCCTACTGTTGATATATCAAAAAACTCAAGCCTGTTACCAAGCTCAAGTTTTGACTTATGCTTTTTGGAAAGCACCTTGTTTGTAGCTAATCCAGAAGAAAAGCGGTGTACAGATAGCCATTGCTACCAGATAGATTGGCAAGGTGTAGCTATTAAGTGTCGAAATCTCAATCACATCTCGAAGATAATAAGAACTGATCAAGAATCCAAAGACTGAGTAAATAATCAAGGCCACACGTCCCTTATTCAAGGGGATACAGGCACGAATAACGGCAAGAACACCCGTTGATCCCATCATATAGTAAGACAGCGTCAGCATGTCCGTATTGCTCATACCAAGATAGACCTGAGATAGATGGAAAATAAGAACACTGATAACCAGCATTAAGGCATTAGGAATAGACAACTGGAGCGAACGTCTGAGGAAATGTTTCTCAACAGGTCGTATATTACGTTCGAAGGTCAAAATAAATGGTGGAAGGCCCTCGATAAATTGCCCCGCTAAAGTCATCTGAACCTGAATGAATGGGAAGACCAAGAGGTACTCTGCCTTTCCAAAAACAATACTGGCAATACAGATAAGTCCCAAAAGGAAGGAATAAACCGTTTTGATGAGGAAAATAGGTGCAATGTGGGCAATATTATTAACCACACGACGTCCCTCAAATAGAATTTCAGGAATATCCTTAAACTCAGAATCCATAAGCACCAAGTTGGCAATCTGACGTGTAGCGGGATCCCCTTCAGCCATAACAATCGAACAGTCCGCTTCACGTAGTGCCAAGATATCGTTGACACCATCACCAGTCATAGCTGTGGTATGCCCATTGGCATTAAGCGTTTGGATTAACAACTTCTTCTGATGCGGAGATACGCGACCAAAGATTGCCGTATCTTCAGCCAAAGCCTCTAACTCCTCATCACTGACCTTAGAACAGTCAATATAGCTTTGATAATCCGCAAAACCAGCCTGGTGGGCAATATGAGAAACCGTCACAGGATTGTCACCAGAAATAATCTTAAGCGTCACATCTTCTGAACGTAGGTATTCCAAAGTTTCTGCAGCATCCTCACGAATAGGATCGGCAATTTCAAGCAAGGTCAAGCCTTCAACGTCATTCGGCAAACTCATAGTCTCTGTATCAACCGCTGACTGACTCCATGCCAAAATCAAAACACGAGAACCACGAGCCTGCGCCTGATCGACTGCTTTTGGATTTTCCTTAAGAAGCATCTCGGGTGCTCCCAAAAAGAGAGTTCCAAGCCCATCAACGCTCACAGCACCCCATTTACGGTCACTTGAAAATGGAATAACGTCGCCCACCTGATAATGATGTTCCAGACCTTCATAGGCATTTCGAATCGCCTGGGCTGTTGCGTTTTTATCCTTGCTATGCTGCATATAAGCCGCAAGCAAGCGCTCCAACTCCTCTTTCGTAAAACGCTCTGATAGTAGTTCCAGACCCTTAACGGTCATCTTTCCTTGTGTAATCGTCCCTGTCTTATCTAAACAAAGCACATCGACACGCGCCAAGGTTTCGACAGAGTACATCTCTTGCACCAGGATATGCTTCATTCCAAGCTTAATAACAGCCGTTAAAAGAGAGGTAATTGTCAGAAGGGCAATCCCTTTAGGCAACATTCCCAAAAGAGCTGTCGAACTAGTAACTACCGACTCTTGAAGAGAGAGCTGTTTAATCAAGTAAGCCTCAAAAAAGAGTGCAAGCCCAAACGGTATCACAATCTTGCCCGTAAACTTAGCAATCTTATCCATATTATAGAGAATACGTGACACGATTGGCTTATGCGTCTTGGCCTCTAGCATGAGCTTATTGGCATAATTGTCCTCGGCTACGTTAATAACCTTAGCATAAACCTGACCACTCACAAGATAAGACCCCGAGAGCAACTCCTTCCCATCCTTCTTGAGAATAAGGTCACTCTCACCCGTCAGCATAGCCTCATTGAGCTCAGCCATCCCATCAACAACCACGGCATCACTAGGCACCTGCTCACCCGCAGACAAGAGCATGATATCATCCAAGACAATATCCTGAGGATCAATAGAAGTCACCTCACCATCACGCACCACACGGATCTGATCCTTATTCATGAGATTGAGCTTATCAATCATGCGACGGGCACGCAACTCTGTCATCATCCCCGTAAAGGCATTAAGCACAATGATTCCGAAGAAAAAGAGATTTGACCAAGCCTGAACAGCAATCAAGGCCACAAAAATAGCAAAATTGAGCATATTAAAGGAGTTAAAGACATTACGTCTAAAAATCTCCCAGTTGCTGGAGCCAGTTTTTGCTTTAAAATGATTTGTTTTACCGGCATCTATCCGCCGCTTGACCTCCATCTGCGTCAAGCCTTGTAACTGTTTTTCCATAACTTTCATAGTAGCATAAAAATGAGGTGTTTTCAAAGGTTAGCCGTCATGGATAGCCAGGAAATAGACCTATTATATCGAACCGCTCTCCCGACTATTTCACTCAACCTAAACTACTTTCAAATAGCAAAGGCAAGAGTTCCTACAAAACACTCCTATGCTATCTTATTTCCTAATTAAACCTACTTTGGTAAATTAAATTAAACAACCACTGAAGATTGATTAATGGTTTTGGTTGAGCATCAATCACAGGTTGAACAGTTTCTCTAATTTCTTTTTGGACTTTTCGTTGATTATATTTAATAGTATGATAACGTTTGTCAAAAGCATGTTGGACAGAAAAATTACGATTAAGAAGATACCTATCATTTGATTCGGAATGAAAAAATAGAGTATCACCTGTAAGATCTAATATAGACGTTTTAGTTCCTTTCTCTCTAATTATAGCATACGACCCATCATCATAGCTAATACCATCTATTTCCGGTGTATAGGCCCAACCCATATTCTCCATCAGCATAATGATGTCCGGTTCTGTTCCCTCCTTATGAGGAATATGCTGAGCATAATAAACAGAGTTAAATTTTAAATTAATAAAGGTAAATAGGCTCATTCCCAAGACTGTATATAGCCCTATAATTAGTCCTACAAAGAGCACTAAAATATTTCTTTTTTGCTTTGTCATCTTCTCTTTCCTTTTCTCTAATTAAACCTACTTTGATAAATTAAATTAAACAACCATTGAAGATTGATGAAGGGTTTTGGTTGAGCATCAATCACAGGTTGAACGGTCTCTCTAATTTCTTTTAGGACTTTTCGTTGATTATATTTAATCTTGTGATAACGTTTGTCAAAAGCATGTTGGAGAGAAAAATTACGATTAAGAAGATACATATCATCTGACTCCGAATGAAAAAATAGAGTATCACCTGTAAGATCTAATACAGACGTTTTAGTTCCTTTTTCTCTAGTTATAGCATACGACCCATCATCATCATAACTAATACCATCTATTTCCGGTGTATAGGCCCCAACCTTATTCTCCATCAGCATAATGATGTCGGGCTCTGTTCCCTCCTTATGAGGGATGTGCTGAGCATAATAAACAGAGTAGTATTTTAAATTAAAAAAAGTAAATAGGCTCATTCCTAAGACTGTATACAGCCCTATAATTAGTCCTACAAAGAGCCCCAAAATATTGCTTTTTTGCATTCCTGTCTTCTCTTTCTTATTCTCTAATTAAACCTACTTTGATAAATTAAATTAAACAACCACTGAAGATTGATTAATGGTTTTGGTTGAGCATCAATCACAGGTTGAACAGTTTCTCTAATTTCTTTTTGGACTTTTCGTTGATT
>ERZ1027225.1111-NODE-1111-length-10408-cov-6.059403_pt1 | contig 10408 bp, 8 predicted proteins | sample MGYA00519479_ERZ1027225 | MGnify/ENA primary metagenome ERZ1027225 (study PRJEB26926, sample SAMN06164471) | human gut metagenome | biome: ENVO:00009003; feature: ENVO:2100002; material: ENVO:00002003 | host: Homo sapiens | place: USA | collected 2012 ... | reverse complement strand
AGCATATAGTCAATAAAAATCTGTGTTTTTGGCTATATTTGTTAAAAATAGGTTGCTTAAAGGCATTTTTTAGTGTACAATTTCTATAAAATATGGGCGGAATTGATATATATATGTTTCCCCATTTAACTTGATAAGGAGACAGAAATAATGGACGCAGTAGTAAAGTATATTGACGGGCTTCTGGAAAAAAGCACACCAGATGCTCCTGTATGGAACATTGAAAAGATTAGGCAGGGCCTTAAGTCAAAGTGGAACTATATTGATGGCTGTATGATTAAAGCAGTTCTTCAGATGTATGACTTAACCAAGGAAGAAAAGTATCTTAAGTTTGCAGATGATTTTATAGATTACAGAGTCTTTGAAGATGGTACAATAGATGGCTACAGCATAGGTGAGAAGAATATTGATAATGTTAATGCTGGTAAGACTTTATTTGAATTATATGATCTTACAGGTAAGGAAAAGTATAAGAAGGCAGTAGATTTAGTATATTCACAGATAGAGATTATGCCTAGATGCCAGAATGAAGCCAGAAGTTTCTGGCATAAGGATATATATCCTAATCAGGTATGGCTTGATGGTCTTTATATGGGACTTCCATTCTATCTTGAATATGAGACAAGATACAATGACAGAAAGAATTACTCTGATATTTTCGGACAGTTCAAGTTCGTAATTGAGAATATGAGGAATCCTATTAACGGACTTTATTTCCATGCAATGGATACAAGCAGGGAAGCATTCTGGTGTGATAAGGTTACAGGTTTATCACAGCATAGCTGGTTAAGAGCTATTGGCTGGTATACAATGGCGCTTATTGATACACTTGATCAGGTTGATAATAAGGACCATAAGTATGATGCTGAATGCAAGATGCTTGAGGATGCATTTAAGGATCTTGTCGATTCAATGCTTAAGTATCAGGATGAGAGTGGTATGTGGTATCAGGTAGTTAATTATGGTGGTATGGATAAGAACTATCTTGAGACAAGTGGAAGCTCAATTATGGCATATGCACTTCTTAAGGCTGTACGTCTTGGATATCTTTCTGATGATTATGCGCAGTATGCCAAGAAAGCAATCGATGGTATCTGTGAAAGATACCTTAAGACTAAGGAAGATGGTTCATTATCACTTGGTGGTATCTGTCTTGTTGCAGGACTTGGTGGTAATGGAAGAAGACCTGGTACATATGATTATTATATGTCAGAGCCAATCGTAGAAGATGATGCCAAAGGTGTAGGACCATTCCTTCTTGCATATACAGAACTTTTAAGATACGAGAATAAGTAACAGGCAGAATATAGAACATAATAAAGCGGGGTCTTACAGCATATGCCTGGGACTCCGTTTTTTATATTTCAGAAGGAGATTAATTATGAAGAAACCATATATAACATTAGAAGAAGCACTTGCAGCAAGAGAAGAAGGAAGGAGAAGCGTTAAATTCCTTACAGAGGCTAATGGATGTATCAATGGCTGTTGTTCAGGAGTTACAATATGTTCAGAAACAGAGTTTAATCCAGAACCAGGATTTCATGATGACTAGGAGGGATTTTTTGTATTGGAAGGAAATGGATTTGTCAGGCTTGACAACGAAGAGTTTGAGGTTAAAGCGGGTGATTCATTTATAGCATTACCGGGTGTCAGACATACAATGAAAACGGTTGACTCAGAAAAGCCATTGAAGGTTTTCTGGTTTCATAGTGGAATCTGATTAGATATATTTTGCGGCTGGCTTGATGGGGAGCTGATATGGAGGTTGCAATGTTTGATGAACTAAGTAGTGAAGATGAGAAGAAGAAATGGCTGTTTAAAGAGAATGTAAGGCTGCAGGAATTAAGCAGAAATCTGGAAGATGAGAGAAAACTCATAGAGATTCAGATGGGAATGCTTCAGAGACAGCAGAGTAAGAATATGCTGCTGAAGAAACAGCTTGAGAGTCAGAAAGATTTATTTGAACAAAAATGGAATATTCTGGAGAGGGAAACCAGACAGCTTGCAATTGATAAAGATAAGTTTGAGCGGGAAAAGCTTATATATAAGGACAAGGTTTACCGTGAAGCAAGGCGCAGTATGTCTAATGTTGAAAATGTAAAGATATTCTTCAAGGGGGTTGAGGATACAACATCTTTAAAAAAGCGTTATAAGGCACTTTTAAAGATATATCATCCTGATAATATGCATGGAGATAAAGAACTTTTACAGGCAATTAATACAGAATATGAAAGATTATCAAGATTTTATCTTGGAACATAATGAAAAATGATGTATAATAAGCGTTAGTTTTGTAAAACAAGGCAGAAAATAAGGAGGAATATATGTTTAAGATTAACGATAATTATTTAAAGCTTCCAGGAAGCTATTTATTTTCAACAATCGGTAAGAAAGTAGCAGCTTATCAGCAGGCTAATCCAGATAAGGAAATCATCAGACTTGGCATTGGAGATGTTACACAGCCATTAGCACCAGCAGTAATTGATGCATTACATAAGTCAGTTGATGAGATGGGACATGCCGAGACTTTCCACGGATATGCACCAGATCTTGGATATGAATTCTTAAGAAGTGCAATTGCAGACCATGATTACAAGAAGCGTGGATGTGATATATCAGCAGATGAGATATTCGTATCAGATGGAGCAAAGTCTGATTCAGGTAATATAGGAGATATCTTCTCAGTAGATAATAAGATTGCAGTATGTGACCCTGTATATCCTGTATATGTTGATACTAATGCAATGGCAGGAAGAACAGGAGATTATATTCCAGAGAAGCAGGCATGGAGCAATGTTGTTTATATGCCTTGTACAGCAGAGACTAACTTTGCACCAGAGCTTCCAAAAGAAACACCGGATATCATATATCTGTGTTTCCCTAACAATCCAACAGGTTCAACAATTACTAAGGATGAGCTTCAGAAGTGGGTTGATTACGCTAATAAGGTTGGTGCTGTTATTATCTATGATGCAGCATATGAAGCATACATTTCAGAACCTGATGTTCCTCATACAATATATGAGTGTGAAGGCGCAAGAACATGTGCAATCGAACTTAGATCATTCTCTAAGAATGCAGGATTTACAGGCGTAAGACTTGGTTTTACAGTTATTCCTAAGGATCTTAAGTGTGGAGATGTAACACTTCACAGCCTCTGGGCAAGAAGACATGGAACTAAGTTTAACGGAGCTCCTTATATTGTACAGAGAGCAGGTGAGGCAGTATATTCAGAAGCCGGACAGAAGCAGACAGGCGAGCAGATTGCTTACTACATGAACAATGCAAAGACAATCCTTGAAGGACTTAAGTCAGCAGGATACACAGTATCAGGTGGTGTTAATGCACCATATATCTGGTTAAAGACTCCTGATAAGATGACAAGCTGGGAATTCTTCGATTACCTTCTTGAGAAGGCTAATGTTGTTGGTACACCAGGTTCAGGATTCGGACCAAGTGGTGAAGGATACTTCAGACTGACAGCATTTGGTTCATACGAGAACACAGTTAAGGCACTTGAGAGAATCAAGGCGCTTTAATCAGTAATATAATAAGTATTAATAATAAAAATGCTGTGCGTTAACAAGATGATGTTAATGCACAGCATTTTTTATAAAATAAAATTAATTAGCTTTTTTAGTTTCGTCTTTCTTCTCAGGTATAATCTTTACAATAACAGATTCAGCTCTGTTAGAAGCAACCTTTTCGACAAACATCCAGACATTACCAACAGTGATTTTATCACCGGCTTTAGGAAGTCTGTCAAGTCTTTCAACGATAAGTCCACCAACTGAATCGTTATCTTCCGACTCGAGCTTAGTACCAAGCTCATCGTTTAAATCGTCAAGCTTAAATGAGCCATCAACTCTGTATGTAGTATCATTAATCTTAGATAAAGCTTCCTTTTCGTCAGTATCATATTCATCACGAATTTCACCGACAATCTCTTCAAGCAGGTCTTCGGTAGTAATCATTCCTGATGTTGTTCCATATTCACTAAGGACAATGGCAATGCTTGTTGAACTTAACTGCATTTCTTTAAACAGGTCAGAAGTATTCTTCTGTTCAAATGTAAAGAATGGCTTTCTGATAATGTTTCTTATGTTAAATGTATCGTTATCAGAAGGATTGACAATTAAATCCTTAATATTAAGAATGCCAATTACATTGTCAGGTGTATTCTCATAAATAGGGATACGTGTATACATTGTCTGCCTGAACAGAGAAATTATATCATCATATGATGAGCTGACATCAGCAAGAGTCATATCAATCCTTGGAATCATAACATCTTTAGCTGTTGAATCACCAAAATCAAAGAGGTTATTAATGATTTTCTTTTCATTAGATTCAATTACACCTTCCTGCTGGCTTACATTAACAATGGTTCGTATCTCATCCTCAGTAAATATATCTTTCTTCTTGTTATTGTCAATTCTTAATAACCATAAGAAGAAGCCTGCAAGGTGGTCTACTATGAATATAACAGGTGTAAGAACAATCATAAGCACCCATATTATAGGAGCATAAGCCATTGCCATATTAGTGGCATACATGTTGGCTGTATTCTTAGGTGTAATTTCACCAAATATAAGAACAAGAAGCGTAAGAACACCGGTAACAATACCTGTTGCCTTATTACCCCATACACTGATTGTAAATGATGTAGCTAATGCAGAACAGCTGATATTGACTATATTATTGCCAATAAGAACAGCAGAGAGCATCTTTGCCGGCTGGTCAATAATCTTAATTACAAGAGCAGCCCTCTTATTACCCTCTTCAACTAAAGACAGCACTTTGATTCTGTTCACAGTGATAAATGAAGTCTCTGCAGATGAGAAAAATGCTGATAAAACCAATAAAATAACAATTGCAATAAGTTGGATGATACTATCCGTATCCAAAAAAAATCCCTCCAGTCATAAAATTAAAATATTTCTTTTCATTCTACAGTACGCACATTGTGCCGTCAAGTGCTATTAAAGAAAACAAGAGATAATCATAAGATAACATTTTTAATCATACAATTAATAAAAAGAGGACAACAAAGGAAATCAATGGATTATATAAGAAAAATGGTGAAATCTCTTATTGCAGGATATGTAATAACTCTGCTTATGCTAGGACTTCTTACATATTTTATGAGAAAATTTATACTTGACGAGAAAGCGGTTGATAATATTATATTTGGAATATATGTGGCAGGAAGCTTTACAGGTGCAATGCTTAGTGCATGGATGATAAAAAAGAGGAGAGTGGTTACAGGAATTATATATGGAGCAGTGTATATTACAGTGTTATTGGTAATAGCTGCAATAATGAAGAAACAGGCACCAGACAGTAGTAATAATATTGCCATGTCAGTAGCTGCATGTATAGCTGTTGCCATCGGTTGCTCATTCTACATAGGATTCCTTAACGGACAGCCTGAAGCCATGCCGCAGTTATACTCTAATTTGTCGGGTAAGTCTAAGGTTCTCCTTCCTGACGGAAGCGAAGTATGGATGCATACAGAGACCTCTTTGCAATACGAATCACAAATGAATAAGGATGAGCGTATCGTAAATGTAACTGGTGAAGCTTACTTCGATGTAGCACACGATGCTGACAAACCTTTTATCGTGCAGACAGAAGGTATGCGTATCGTAGTTCACGGAACCAAATTCAATGTCGATGCATTCCCCGGTTCGGAAAATACATTGGTGAGTTTGGTAGAAGGGTCCGTCTCTTTGGAAACCGAGACAGAGAACCGTTTCCTCAAACCGGGCGAAACAGCTACTTTTAATCGGAAAACCCTGACACTTAAGGTAGAAAAAGATGATGTACATTTTGCCTCTTCGTGGGCAAATACACAACTCGTATTCAGAAACCGTTCATTGGGAGACATTTGCAAACTGCTTTCTAAATGGTATCGGGTAAAGATAGACGTGGATCCTACATTATCCAATAAATATTTCTATACGTTTACGTTGCGTAGCGAACCGCTGGACGAAATACTCCGCATCATGGCACGCATCCAACCTATGAAATATACCTTTAACGAAGAGAATGAGTTGACAATTTCGTTTGCAGACACAAAACAAAAAGTAAAATGAAACAGTAACAAAATTAAAAACTTATGCCAAACAAATGAGAAATGCACATTATTTAATAATTAACGAAAAGTAAACACCTACATTAATCTTTAAATTTAAGACAATTATGGATATAAGAAAACAACTCATCATTCTTATACTGGTATTTCTATGTGCCCCGGTTTCTGCACAAAAGAAAGAGAAACTGATCACACTGAAGTTCACAAATATCCCATTATCAGAGGCTATGCCAAAAGTGGAAAAGCAAAGCGGATACACTTTCTTCTATGAATCGCAGCAAATAGACATCAAACAGAAAGTCAGCTTGAATGTTAAGAATGAAACTATTAATAAGACAATAGCAGCCTTATTGAAAGGGACCAATGTTAAATTTGAAATCGACGCAACACACATTATTTTATATACCGGAAAGAATAACAAGGCAATATCCGGACAACCACAGAACATCTCTGGTACAGTAATTGACGAAAGTGGTGAACCGATTATCGGAGCAAATGTCATGGTGGAAGGAACCAGTACTGGTGTCATTACAGATCTTGACGGAAAATACACAATCAACGCACCGGCAGGGAGTAATCTCAAAATCTCCTATATCGGTTATGTGACACAGACTGTAAAAGCTGGTAGAAACAGTACCGTAAAGTTAGTGGAAGACAGTAAAACACTGGCAGAAGTCGTGGTAATCGGCTATGGTACACAGCGTAAGTCCGACCTGACTGGAGGTCTGGTATCAGTAGACCAGAAGAAACTGAACATGATAAATAGCAGTAACTTGATGGACCGTCTCGCAGGACAAATTCCGGGCTTAAGCGTAACTACTGGTGATGCGAAACCGGGGGCAGACCAAACCCTCCGTGTACGTGGTGAAAACTCATTAAGTGCTGACAATGCACCGCTTATTGTATTGGACGGTATTCCTTACAATGGTTCTTTGAGTGATATTGACCCAAACATCATCGAAAGCCTTAGTGTCTTGAAAGATGCTTCCGCAGCAGCTATCTACGGCTCACGCGGTTCCAATGGTGTTATCTTGATTCAATCAAAGAAAGGCAAGAAAGGTGCACCCCAAGTTACATACAAAGGGCAGTTCAGAATGTCGCAACCCCAACAGACTATTGATGTGATGACTCCAGACGAATACATCACATTTAAACAAGACATTGCACGCCTGAAAGATGGATGGAGCGGAGACCAATTGGCTCCTGAGAATATTCTGAGTGCCAGCGAACTTATAAATTACAAGAAAGGCGTTACAAACGACTGGCAGGACTATATTTTCCGCAATGCATTTACCATGGAACATCAAGTAGGCATTTCCGGAGGTACTGAAAGCACCACTTATATGGGGGCAGTTTCCTATCTGGATCAAGAAGGTGTAGTCTACAATTCTGCTATGAAACGTTACAATATCAATTTGAATGTCACACAAGTATTAAACAAATGGCTGACTATTGGTATACAGACCCAATTTATTCAAAGAGATGGCGGTGGTATAACCCCGAATATTGAACATGCTGTAAAGCAAAGTCCTTATGGTATCTACAAAGATGAAAACGGCAAGTATTATGAAGAACCTATGGACCAATCCCTGATTATTAACCCGATGGCCAATGTCAATGCCGACCAAGATCAAACAAGACGTAACTTCTTCATCAACACCTATGCTGACATTCTATTGCCGGTAAAAGGTCTTTCAGCCCGTACAACCTTTGGTTACAACTATCGTAGCGACTTTACCGGCACATACTATGGCCGTGACACCAAAGACGGTAGAACAGCCAGCGGAAAAGCCAGCATCAACAATGAACACTACTGGGATTACACTTGGGAAAATCTGCTCAAATATAATCGTGAATTTGGCAAGCACCGTTTCGACGCTACAGGTTTGTTCAGTGTACAACAAACTCAGAAAAAGACTTCCAAGTCAAGTGCCGAAAGTTTTGTAAACGATGATTCCAGTTATCATAACATCAATGCAGGTGAAAAGAATAAAACCGTAAGTTCAGGTTTATCAGAAACCTCGATGCTGTCTTATATGCTTCGCTTGAATTATTCATATGCAGGAAAATATATGTTGACCCTGACCGGACGTTCCGACGGTTATTCTGCCTTCGGTGCAAACAACAAGTATGCATTCTTCCCGTCAGTGGCTGCTGCATGGAACATTGCTTCCGAAAGCTTTATGGAAAATGCACAAAACTGGTTGGACCAACTGAAGCTCCGCGTATCTTATGGTTCTAACGGTAACCAAGCCATCAACCCCTATCAGACATTGGACCGTCTGCACCTCACAAACTATATCTGGGGTGACGGTGGAGCAGGTGTCAACGGTGCTTATCTGGCCAACGACGGTGTCGGAAATCCGAATCTAAAGTGGGAAACAACCCAAACATTCAACGTCGGTATCGACTATTCATTCTTCAACGGCCGTATCAACGGTAACATTGAAATGTATGTCGCCAACACAAAAGACTTGCTGATGAAGCGTACTGTTCCTATCATGAACGGCTATAAAACCATTTGGGATAATGTGGGTAAAACACGCAATAAAGGTGTTGAATTTACTTTGAACACCGTCAACATACGTAATAAGGACTTCGAATGGAGCACCGGAATCATCTTTTCACTGAACCGTGACAAGATTGTAGACCTGCGTGGTGACAAGAAAGATGATATCACCAATAAATGGTTCATCGGCAAACCTTTGCGAGTTTACTACGACTATGACGTCGACGGCATCTGGCAGGAAGGTGACAAATTCACCTATACCGCAGCAGACGGTACAGAAAAAGAGATCCAGAAAGGTGCCAAACCAGGTTCTGCCAAAGTGAAAGACGCAGACGGAAACGGTTATATTGACTCCAATGATAAAGTTATCATCGGTTCAAAAAATCCAAGCTTCCTCATGTCTATGAGCAATACATTGACTTACAAGAACTTTTACTTGTCATTCCTACTGAATGGAACCTTCAAAGTTACGCGTGAGTTGAACGAAGCCAATATCGGAAGTTGGAGTTACAACCTATACAACTATCTGCATAATGCCGATTACTGGACACCGGAACACACCAATTCCAAATATGCTTCTCCAGCATATAACAACTTCGACGGACACAGCTATTACAAAGACTTTACATACATCCAAATAAAGAATATCACTTTAGGATACAATTTTGAAAAGAATTTTGTAAAAAAATTGGGACTGAGCGGTTTGGGAGTCAATATCAGTGTGGAGAATCCTTATACATTCTGTGACATACGCAGCGTATTGAACTATGACAACAGTTGGTTTGCCTCTTACCCGACTGCACGTTCCTACGTACTTGGACTGAACTTATCATTCTAAACTTACTTAAATATATATACAATGAAAAATTATATATCAAAAGCAACTCTAGCTCTGTTAGTAGCTCTGTCTGCTACCGGTTGCTCTGACTTTCTGGATGAGAAACTGAAAAGTGAACTGGCTCCGGACAACACATATACAAGTTCCTATGGTTTCGAAGTAGGTTCTACCGGACTTTATGCCGAAGCACGCTCTGAATACAACACTTGGGGTGAAAACGGTGCCTTCATGCACAATGCCGCTTGCCCTTACGAAGCATTACAGATTGCCACTGACCTTGCTACCATGGGTACCAAAGACGGTTCTATCCAACCGTTCGGTTTCTTGACATTAACTCCAAATACCGGTATTGTAGGCTCCTACTGGAACTGGGCTTATAGTCTGATTGCAGGAGCCAATGAGATGTTGAAATACTCGGAAATAAACACGAACTGGGATAATAGCACAGACAAGGCGCTCTATCAGGCAGAATCACGTTTTTTCCGCGCCTATGCATACCGTACATTGGTTTATCTGTATGGAGACGTTCCTTATGTAGACAAGATTCAAGATCAGTTCAGAATCGATTTTACCCGTACACCGAAGGAAGAGGTTATTGCCCACATGGTAGAAGACCTTCAGTTTGCTGTCGAGAACCTGCCTACTGACCCTGATGCCGTAAAAGTCGGCAAGCTGACCAAATGGGCGGCAGAACACTTACTAAGTGAGGTTTACTTGATGCAGGGTGATTATGCAAAGGCTGAAACTGCTGCAGAGAATGTCATCAACAGCGGATATTTCCACTTGATGGAAGACCGCTTCGGTGAAAAGGCAAAAGCAAACGGCGATGTGTTCTCCGACCTATTCGTTGAAAACAACCAAAATCGCACATCCGGCAATATGGAAAGCATTTGGGTCATGCAGTTTGAATATAACACCTGTCTCTTATACACATCTGACGCTGCCGACGACTTAATAGGTGTAG
>ERZ1027225.1102-NODE-1102-length-10475-cov-5.258637_pt1 | contig 10475 bp, 17 predicted proteins | sample MGYA00519479_ERZ1027225 | MGnify/ENA primary metagenome ERZ1027225 (study PRJEB26926, sample SAMN06164471) | human gut metagenome | biome: ENVO:00009003; feature: ENVO:2100002; material: ENVO:00002003 | host: Homo sapiens | place: USA | collected 2012 ... | reverse complement strand
TTGAGGTATTTTTTTCGTCAATATCTTGACCTATTTAAATTATACAGGAAGCTTTATTATATGCTAGTATATAAACTATCATACTCAAGCTAATAAGATATTCTGCTGCCATGCAAAGCATCGACAAGCAGAATATCCTGTGAGCCTTGTTCTTTTTCTTCCTGTATCTTCTTTTCGACTTCCTCAATGCTGTCTGTTAAAAAGCTACATTCTTCAAATTCTACATCCTTATAGAAAATTATGTATCTAAAAAAATGGTCCGGAAAATTGTAGCCACGTTTGCCCATGTCCGTCTTTATGCGAGATAAAATATATAAATTATTTGACAGACCATTTTCTGCTGCCAAATCCAATATAGCCTGCTTCTGTTCAGCTGTCAGCCTGTAGGTATACTTGTTTTGCGACCACACCTTTTTAGAATGCGAAAATCTTGAATTTCTCTTGACCATCAAAAGTTCTTCCGGTGGTTCCTGATCGAATAACAGGTTATCTAAATATTTCTTAAATGTGCTAAACCCCCTATCTTTTGTGTACTGGTACACAACTTCCCGTTCTTCTTTTCCAACAAAATATACGTATAATGACGTATTTTCACTCTTTTCCATCTATATATATACCTCCAATTCTAGTATAGTTTTCTTTTTGCTTGCAAAACATCCACAAGCCAAATATCCTGTGAACCTTTCCGCTTTTCATTTCTTATTTTTTTTAAGGCACTTTCTAGACTATCCGTACACATGCTGTTTTCCTGTTCTGCGGCTCTGTAAAATACTATATATCTTGATAGATGGTCCGGAAAATTGTAGCCATGTTTGCTCATGTCCGTCTTAATGCGGGCAGAAATGTATAATGTAATTGGTATTCCATTTTGTGTCGCTAATCCCTGCAAATGCCCTTTTCTACTTTCTGTGAGCTTATATATATACTTTATAGGGGATTTTACCTTAAAATCAGAATATCTTATATTTCTCTTGACCGGCAAAAGTTCTTCTGGTGGTTCCTGATCGAATAACAGGTTGTCTAGATATTTTTTGAAAGTTGTAAATCCTATATCTTTCGTGTAACGGTACACAACTTCTCTTTCTTCTTTTCCCGCAAAAGTCACCCATACGGAAGTTTCATTTCCATTAGAATTTGTACCGTTCATAATAAGCCTCATCCTTTCCTTTCCTAAATCCACCTGTCCAGTACTCCTTATTCTGTAGTTCTGTTAACGCCAAAAATGCCGAAAGTGACATTTGAGTGATGTATTGTCCTTCAGGTATAGCTTCAGGTTTTACGGGACTTCCTTCCACAATGAGATTATAATTTCTGTATACAACTCTTCCGGAAGACAACGGTTGACACCACACGTTTACAAGTGTATCACCACCAAAATCCTCTACATCAGCTTTCACTTCGTCGATTAGTGACAGATCGTATCTGACATAGTCTGGTTCACCTGGTTGCGGTCGCATAGTAACACATCCTTTCTTTTTTTACTGCTCATGTGCCAAATCATATATTTTTTTCACGCATAAGTCAATATTCACGCTTTTTCCAATGTACCCCAGTTTCGTGTCCTGCCCAAGCGAGCTAATCACTTTGAAATATAAAGAATGTTTGCAGTGTTCTTCGAATACCAGCACCAATTCTTTCTTTGACAACATGGATTCGCTAACGACCTTTTGCTCTGCAGCAATGTATGTCCAGTCGGGAAAGATTGCTTTCATTTTGTTGTTCCAATTCTGGTGCCCGCCAATAATGGCAACGTTTCTTTCTTTCAAGTCTTCTTCCATTTCTTCCAATGTCAATTCATTTTCCAGTTCCTCGTATGTATCCTGGCCATTCTCGTACATATAATTCCTTAATGCCACCAGTTCTTTCTTTTCCTGCTGTTTTTCCTGCTTTTCCCGTTCCAGTTCGGCAGCAGTACTATTTAGGCGTTTTTCCATTTCCACCAGCTGTTCTTTGAGCTTTTTATTTTCTTCTTCCAGGATCTTTTCCTTTTGTGAAAAATCTGCTATAGTCTGCTTGGCAGCAGCAGAAAGTCGTTCACTTCTATGTATCTGTCGTTTTTGTTCTTCAGACTGCTCTATAAGTTCGTCATAACCCTTCTCGTACTGTGCAAGAGTACGGATCAGCAACAGCATGTATACTGCATTCGAGAAGAATTCTATATAAGGTGCAGTCTCGTCTTCCATCTGATAGTAGATGGAACGTATATCCTGTATATCCTTTGCTGAAATTCCTTGCGAACCGATGATGAAACGATTGATATTTTGCTTTTCCTTGGCGAAGAGCGCCATATTGGAATCGAGTTCCATACCACACAAAATCATCTGCAGTTTTTCTTTTTCTTCCCGATTTGACACATCTATCTTTTTTTGGGATGTTTTTGAGAAGTCAATGCCAATATTGTTGTTAATTAGGAATGCAAGCGGATATAGAAATATTTCTCCACTAAGGGAAACATAGTCACCGCCAGTCACTTCTACGTCCATCATATTGCAAATAGTGAGTGCTACAGCTAATTTTCCAATACTCTGCATTATATTTGCATTTCCGTTCAATTTTTTATTGTTGCATAGCTGATACATTATATCAACAACATAATTGGACATGAAAAACTCATCTGTATTTTTAATTTCTCGATACAATTTCTTGTTGCTTTTGATTAGCAGTTTTACATACCCTTCCGAAATATTATAAAAAGTTTCATTTTCTATTTCTGTACTTTCTTTGTCCGGATGCATTTTGTACCAGAAATACAACACGTCAATATCTTTTACTCTGTATCCTTTTTTATGATATTTAACAATATCGTTCTCAGCTGTTTTATCGCGCCAGTTGTTTGCAATACTTGCCATTATCACAATCAGTTTTTTGTACATGGAAAGACAGGAAAATGGTACCAGTGTACTAATCCAATTGTCCAAAAGGTCTGCATTTTCTGCTCTTACCGTATCGAACACATCCGAAAATTTTTCATACAAAGCATCTATGTCCTTGTATATATTCTTGTTTAGGCACAAATCGTAGGCTACCATTAACAGTATGTTGTAATTGACCAAAATGTTTGTTGTCTTATTTTCGGTATCCTTTTCCAGACAGGAAATTTGCATGTACGGTTGTGCTTTCTTCCGGAATTCTTCGGAATTATTGTATGCGGTCAAAAACTTATCCATATCAATGGAAAATTCTTCATCCATGGTTCTTACCATGTCCCAATGCATATCCTTTTTACGTTCCTGTTCCTGCTCCCTTTGCTCCAATATATCTAAAAACTTTTCTGAATTTAACTTTGCCTTCTCAAGTGCATTCATCCAATTTTCCCCTTTCCCTTTATCTTTTAATGTGTAGCCCTGTTTTTCTTAGTAATTTGCTTATGTATTGATCAATATTGAAATATTCTTCTTTCTTAACAACATCCAACAGTCTTGTAGAAAAATAATCCAATATGCTATCCATCCTCCCCTTTTTTTGCTTATTGTCCCTGAAACCAAACTCACTGTACAATCGTAACATTATGAGCGCTGCTGCCGCAATATATGTCCTGTTACGTTCCAAAATATAAGCTGATTGAAACGGATCTGTTAGAGGGATTTGCATCACATCTATTTTTGCCCCTTCTATCCGTTCCTTTAATTTTCTTTCCCATGGTTGCATAGCAATTTGTAAAACTTCTGTATTTGTGTTTGCAGAAGTGATTGCAATTCGTTCCGTAAGCTCATGTATCTGCTGTTTATTCCACGAAAATACATCATAGAGGCATTCACTTGCAGTAACGATAGCCAACAGTTTTCCATCTTCCCATCCTTTGTTACGGGCACGTACAATATGTGCCCCTGGTGCATTTGATCTTTGTATCTTTTCTCTTTCTCTTTTGTCTCTTCTCATTGCCATTCGTCTGTTGGAACCCATTTTCCCCCTCCTAAACAAACTTTCTAAAGATATTCACACATGCGTGTTCATAGCTAATGCTTGCTCCAGTCCATTCATTATAGCGAGAACCGAAATCGTGATTTGACAATCTTATTTCTAGCTCTTCCATATCATTTCTATCATCATCGGAATAATCATCATATACATTATTACAGTACCAACCAAGCTTTTCTACATAAAAAAGCTCGCAGTTTTCTTCTATTGGCACCATTTTTACTCTCAGGTAAATCGAAGGTGAACGTTCTGAAAAATCAACTTCATAATCGGTGTCAGGAAAGTCTCGTATAATATTTGCATATTCCTGGCATAATTCTGCTACTTTTTCGATTTCTTTTTGAATTTTTAAATAATTACTGTATTCACTATCCATTTCAAAATCATAATCATCGAAAAGATTGTTACAATATTGATATTCGTCATACGAAATACAATCAGATGCAATTATTTTTCTTAGTTCCTTTTCTTGATCCTCGTTTAATAAATCACTTAAATCGCCATTCTCGCTATCGTTTTCAAGGGTTTCCACCATATTACTTAACAGATCTCTAAAATCTACGCTCCAGTCTTCCTCTGTATGATTAGTAATATCATTTGCTGCATACAGCATGTCTATATATTTCTCATTTAATCTGTCAAATAAAAATTCTTTTGTTATGTTTGATTTTTTCATTTTTTGTTCTGGCAGCAGATGTGTTTCATTCTGCCGCTTTTCCCCTTTCAATTATATTTTAATATTTACCATGATTTTTTTCGTACAAATTCCTAGAAAAATAGTAGATATCCAAATCTACATTTTCTTTTTCAAAAATTGGGTAGATAATATTATCTCGGACAAATTCCCAATCACCACCAGCCAACCCACAACCAATCAATCCAGGTAACGCAATAGATGTTCCTGTTTTTTTTGCTTTTGTTGCAACTTGCTGTAATGCACTTTCTAAAGCTGGATAGACTGTAGCTTTTCCTCCATATCCATCTTGTCCAAAACAGTTTGCTATGATTTTTTTACCATCGAGGGTAGGGGTGTATAACACTTTTCCAAGCATTCCGCTGCCATATTCATCACATAAGTCTACGTATTTAAAAAAGTTCTGTTTTGAAATGTTTTTCTTAACAGTGATAGCGATACCGGCGCCCATAACACCTTTGCAATTGACCTGGTGGCAGATAATTCCTGCATCTGATTGAAATACATCACCAACTCTAAAAAAAGTCAATAAAATACCATTCACCTTTAACAAACCGTGAACAATTCATCACCCCGCCTATAGAGGCGGGATGATGAATTGCATATTACACAACACATTTTACCGTTTCCTTAATAATTAATATTCCACAAAAGCTACCAATCCATTGTACCTGTAAATTATATATTTGCCATTAAGTATTTTTCTCTGTGCGTGAACATCTGCACGATCAGCACAGTCATTGTCGTAAATATAGAATTCACCTCGTATACTTGTGTAATAATCCATCATATTATCATTGAAATTTTCACTATCCTTTTTCGAAAATACTGCAACCCTTGTTATTCCATCACCATAACCGTTCGGTATGTTAATTTCAAAGTCCTTGTTGCCTACCATGACTCCGCCTACGTCTGATGAGGTTTTGAAAGTCCGCTCACCAAACATTTCTCGGATTTTGTACCAATGTTTTTCAGGTCTGCAACATCGACTTAATTCAGCATAAGCCTGATATTTTAATAGTTCTTTGTCTGCAAGAACCAAGTCTACAAACTCCTCTGAATTATCTGCTTTCTTTACATATTCTGTGGCTTTTTTTATAAATTTTGGAAAAGAATCGTTCCATGTCACTCTTTGTAGCCACTCATTTTTTTCTTTAAAAATCAAATCTTTTTTCTTCATCTTCAAAAAGACCTCCTAAAATTATTTATACACTAATTATACGCCATATTTCAAGGACCTGCAAGTGATTTCCTGTTTTTTTAACTTCCTGATTTCGGGGTGTAGAAAAGGCTTTTAGTGCAATAACCAAAAGCCTTTATTTTGATTGAAACAATGCCAAAAACTTCCCACTCTGTTCCATGGTCAATGATACCAAATTCCTTATTTTCTTATTTAACTAAATGGCATATGGCTCTGTTTTAACTGTTCCTGTGCCAGTTTAAATGCAAGCATATATAAATCAAGTATTCCTGTTTCTCTTCTTCCTATGTCGCTAACAAATTCCCAAGCATCGTCTACGTATTCCGAAATCACATCATAGCCTTTGGAACCAATACCATCATCTTGCGAAAAATTTTCAAATACATTTTCAAAAAACTCATTCCATTTGTCCTCATCCGTTTCCCATTCGTAGCGGTCATGTTGTAAAATATCTTCTACAAGATCATGTTCCTGCAAATATTCCCGCAAATCCGTTCTTGCATCTTCTTCATCATACATGTAAATATTTCTACTGTGGCAGTCTATCTTTTCTTTAAAATAGCCTATATTATTGACATAATTAAAAGCGAATTTTTCGTAGACCATATTACAATAATTTGAAGCGATCAATTCTCCCAAATCCCCACTTATATGCAATCGGTAATGGTCTTCTTCGAAAAGAAAACGAATTCGGTAATTTGAAGTTCCTGGCTCCTGAAAGTCAAGAATTTTTATGTTTCCGTAATTGGTAAATGTTGCCTTATGGTTTTTGAATTTTTCTTTTTGATTTTCTAAATTAAACATTTTTTCAATCCTCCTTATATGGTTCTTCTGGTACTGGTTGCCAAGCTGTTATGTTAAAGCTATCATCTGTCCCCATATTTTGAAATTTTCCTTGCACATACTGTATGAATACGCATCTTTTTCTGTATTCGTCCCATCCAATAACGCTATTAAGACTTTCTTCCGGCAATCTCTCGCTGCATGGAATCCATCTATTGTCTTTCTTTTCATCAAACGAAGTCATATTCTCCGTTTTGCAATACAAATCCTCAACTTTGCAGTCCAGTGCTTTTGCAATCTGGATACACGTTGTTGCTTTCGGTATCCTTTCTCCATTTACATATCTCGATATGGATACTTCTGTTGAGCCTATTGCATCCGCAAGCTCTCTTTGCGTTAACTGTCTTTTCTGTAGGTATTCAGATATTTTGCATTTCATTTTACTTCTCCTTTAATTGTTCTTCCAAGCAATGCTTGAGTGCATACATAACTGTATAATCGAGTACATTCACATCCTGTGGTTTATTTTCTTTTCTGTAGTTATACTTATATATTTCACTTTGTAATGCTTTTGCTAATTTTAATGGTTCTAGTGGATTATCGACTGCATCAATGTATTGCATTTCCATTTTTTCCTTGTATTCTCTCAACTCTTTCAGTTCTTCCAGCCAATCCGCAAGTTGCTCATATTCTTCTGCACACTTCTTGCAATGATCAAAATGCTCTTCATTCCTCTCGCCTATATGCTGTCTTTGTTCCTTCGCCTTATCTCTAGCATGTACTATCGCTTCATCAATCCTTTAGCCAGATGCGAGCAATTTCCTTTGGCATGTGAATGGATGGCTTCCATTTGAATTTTCCATTTTCGGAAGCTTTATAAAAATATCTGCCCGCTGTAGAAGCGTGCGTAAATTGTCTATCATCACACCAGGTTTCTCGGACATACAGAATATCCCCTGGCTGAAACGGTGGCTTGTATATTTTTCCTTCATTTTTGTTGATTTCCTGATTTTCTTTTACTGCATCTTTAATCACTCGCCTTGTGCAAGTCTTTCTGTCGCTAAGAATAGCTTGCACCATTTCAGTGTTAAACAAAATTGGTAATATCTTCCACATTATCTTCACATCACTTTCCTTTTACATACTTTGGCAACCATAATTCATTACTATATGTTTTTTGTGTATTTGGCTGACTTTTTCTTTTTGGCTTGCACGCATTACCAGGCAAAGCGCCTTTCACAATCTCAATTGCATCATCCAGATTAACTACTTTTTCGCCTCCCATTTCAACATAGTCGTTTTTCTCAATTGCTACCTCTTTAAGCTGTTTCAGTATCTTTTCCGGATCACATACTGTTCTCGTCTTGTCAATGGCTGCTATAAGAGCATCATTCATAACTGTTTTCTTATTGTGGTAAATGTTTATTTTTAATTCATCTGCATCTATCAATCTCATTTATATATTCCTCGCTTTCCAATTCTTCTAGTAACAATGTTTCATCATATCTTGTCCCTTGCTGAACTGCTAAGAGTAATCTTCTTAACATTGTTATATGGCTTTCGCACCAGTTTTCTTTTGCCATATCAACTAAATCTTCTTGAAATTTTGTAAGTACAAATACTGGCAATTCCGCTATTTTCTCTGCTGCATCACATGAATTACAATTTTCTATTTTCTCTTCTGTCATAATTACTATCCCTCGCTTTCCATCCTCTTTAATTCTGGCTCTCCTTCTGCTGCAATAATCGCTACAGCTCGTCTACTTTGTCTTAACTATCCTGTTCCTCAATCTCCACACCTTCCAAATAACAGATCATACCATTCTTACATGGCACTCTATACTCTTCCAGTTCCTCTAAAGTCATATGTTTATGTCCGAACAATGTCTTCATGTTCTTCCAGTCCTTCCATGGTACACGATAGAAATGCTCATACTTGATACATACCACTACAAAACACAATGCATCCATTTCCTCATACCGATCAAATGTTTCTATCTGCTTTTCTGTTACCGCTGATTGCTGTATTCTATCTTTACTTGTGTATTTCGCATCAAACAGAATGCAACGCCCATCACATAGTACGCCTTTGAAGTCCGGTTGTGCCTGTTTTGAATAAATTGCTACAAACTGCCCTTTGTTCCTGTTTAAAGCTTTGATTGGTCGCATTGGTTCCGGTGTTTTTTCTATACATGCTATCCCTAAGTCCCAGTACATATTATTTGAATGTGAAATCCACTTTTCAAAAAAATCTCCACTGGAACGATTTGTTCTGCCTTGCAAACTAAAATTCTCCATTTCTCACTCACCACTTCCTTTATCTTATATACCTATTATAATATATATATATACATTAAAGAAAATGCTTTTTATAATTTTTTTAACTTCATAAATAAACTGCTTTCGTTTTTCGTAGACTAAACCCCACTACCTTTAGGTAGTGGGTAGTTGACGATTTTAGGATATATTTAGATATTAGTCACAGGCAGCAGGCATAAAAAGCCACGCTATTATAAAGCGTGGTTCACAAGAATTAAAGATTTTTTAGAACATTCCGGACACAAAAAGTGTTTCGTGTACTTCACCAGCTTAGATTTTCGTTTCCGGTAAGTAATATAACCGCATTCTTTACACCCTATTTTATATTTTTGTTCCAAGGAAGCACTCGTTTCTGTAGTTGTACTTCGGATGTTGTATCCAAGTTTTTCGTTGGTAAGTTTCGCCAGTGCTTTCCATTCCGATCCGTGTGAAAAAGCACCTTTGCAGGTATGCAATATCTCGTGTGCAACTATATCTTTGACTTCCTCTAATTGCAGCTGTTCCAAGGTCCAAGAGCAAATTTTTATATCGAACGCATCATAACATAAGTTGCCACATACTTCTGTATGTTGTATGCATTGCCCTAGAAAATTGTGCTCCTCATTAATTGCGTATACTTTCTGAATACACCCTGGCTGTATCCCTATACCTTCTATATCTTTTCGCACATCTTTATAAATTTTTTCTAAATCGTACATAATTTTAATAACATCCTTTCAAACATTCTGGATAGCGAATTTTTATTGCCTCCAAAAAATATAAAGAATATTCACAACAAAACAATTCGCCTTGTTTTCTCTTCCAGCACCAGATAATGGTATATCTATTTAGTACATCGCCACTTTCTTTCTAGAACAATATATTTTCTATAGCCTAAAACCCATATATGGATTTTTTGTCAAAAAGCTCATTATTTCTAATACTAATATAATTGTTGAAACGTATCCAATAATTGCATTTGTTTTTCCGTTCGACTTGCACACATTTAGGCAAAATCCCCTTTTTATCGGATAAAATAACTGCAAATTTTTTTTGTTCAGGGTATCCAGCGCTATGTGCGAAACATATCCCACACAAAAATATTTTGCCAGACTTGAAAATGCGATCCACATAGAACCTGTCAATGTGACTAAGCCGACCAAAGAATGCATAAATGTACGATGTGGTTTTTCCTTTCCGTACATACATATTCCTAAAAATAAAAAGCAACCGACCAGCATTTGAAAATATGAGCTATTATTGATAATCTGCTTTACAATTCCAGTATTTAATTTTGCGTCTACAAACAGTATTGCTAAAATAGATGTTATTGCTGTTGTGCAGATAATATCTGCATCCTTGTGGCTCTTAGATGTTGCACTGTCTATATCTGCAATCTCTGAACCAATCATCCCTGTTAACAGGGACAATAACATATCTGAATAATTGTGTGGTTGAAAAACGGCTAAAGTAACCGCACAACCCGTTGCTATATGTGTTTTTTTAAGCATATTTTCTGCGTAGCATCTCCTTCCTATAATTTCAAGCCCTAAATCATTGATTTTTGGACTTTTTCTTTAA
>ERZ1027225.1098-NODE-1098-length-10523-cov-5.718571_pt1 | contig 10523 bp, 9 predicted proteins | sample MGYA00519479_ERZ1027225 | MGnify/ENA primary metagenome ERZ1027225 (study PRJEB26926, sample SAMN06164471) | human gut metagenome | biome: ENVO:00009003; feature: ENVO:2100002; material: ENVO:00002003 | host: Homo sapiens | place: USA | collected 2012 ... | reverse complement strand
ACGAGATTCGCCTTAGTCTCGTGGGCTCGGAGATGTGTATAAGAGACAGATCAAGTAGGTGAGAAGTTTAGTTCAACTTATAATATTGATATAGATAAAATAATTTATCGTACTTATCTTCGAGATGCTGACACGGGTTATGAAAGTTCAAGGGGTTGGATTGTAGTTACTGGCGGTGTGAGTGGTAATAAGCCAAGTGGAGATGCTATTAATGTGGATCCAAGTTTAACTATGGTCTATTTTGATACAACAGCAAAAAAAATATCCGATACAGAATATAAGCAGCCAACAATATACGGTGAAAAGGTTACAAAATTAGATGGTGATGGAGGTACTGCAATTAATACTTCTATCATGAAAAAAGATAAAGATGGGACATATACTTATAATGGCTACAAAGTTGTAATTGAAAACGGTCGTGTTGAATTACATGTCCCAATGGAAAATGGAAAAGATTTTCGTTATAATAAAGACTGGAGTAATGGTGGTAAAGTAGGAAAATATGATTTAAATAACAACTTGATTGAATATGTTGATGCAAGCAATCTAAATATTCCGGACGGCTATAATAGTGACTGGGCTTATTTGGAAAATCATGAATGGATTTTTTATTACGAAGGAAGTCCATTTGTCATTCAATATTACAAACATCATGTGTGCTTGGACTTGTATCAAACAGGCTATAAAGTAGGAAGCACATTACAGTTAAAAGTAAGAGGGGTAGATGCTTCTAAGTTACAGAATACATTTAATGCGAATGATGTAAATCAACTTTCTACTTTTACTAATAAATTAGAAAATGCAGGAGGTGATCATAATTCAGGAGGATATCTTCCTGGAATGGCTGGCGTAACCATTGAAAAGGTAGAAAATGAAGCAAATACTGCAATAATAAATATACCATGGACGTGGGATACATATCCTTATGTGTGTATTACATATAGTGCTGCTTTAAGTTCTGTCGGTGCAGAGATATCTATGAAATGGATTGGCGGAAACACAACTACATCTACAACAACAACGAATTCATACACCCCCATGCTCACCCTCAACGGCGACGACACCTACACCAACATCACCCTGGACTGGACGAAGTGTGACTATATCACCAACGTCGGCGAGGTGGGCATTCAGTTCGACAAATATCCGTCGAATCTCAAATATGACGTGTATTCCAAGGATTATACCCAGCTGGCATCCGGTCAGAGCCTGTCAAAGTTCATGATGAACAGCAACAGCGCAGTAACGCCCTCTGCGGCAGCCGATAAGATCGTGCATCTCTACTGCAAGGGACTGAGTCCGGAGGATATCTCCTGTAGTATCGTGGCACCCAGTGCGCCGATCACAACGGATACCACAACGACAACCACAACCACTACAACTACCTCCGCCGAAACCGAGACCACGGCGAAAACCACTTCTGCGGCGGAGACCACATCGACTACAACAAGCAGCACGACCACCACGACAACAACTACTACCACGACGACAAACACGACCACTTCCACCACAACGGAGACTTCGACAAGCACAAGCACCACGACAACAGCAGCTACTTCTTCGACGACTACCTCTGCGGCGACCACCTCCACAGTCACATCCACATCTGCTGTGACATCGTCCTCTGTAAGTACGAGCAGTACGAGTACGTCTGCTACAACAAGTACAACTACAAGTATTACAGCGACGACTACCACTTCTGCGACGGAAACTTCCGGCAGTGTGGTGACAACTGTGGTGACCGGGGTGAACTATAATGTTTCTATCGCTATTCCAAATCATAATAATTTGATTGGTATTGAATTGAAATTTACATCATGTGGTAATTTCCCGAATGTTAAATGGTTTTTTAACAACTATACACAATACTTGGACATTCAAAGTAAAGGAATGCTAGATGAAAATAACAGCATCTATATTAGTGTAAATGGGAATGCAGATGCAGCTATGACTGTTCAAAATTATAATACTTATGATGGAATGGGAGATCTTGTATCTGTGAAATTCTACTATAAGCAATCTGATGGAAGTGGAACAACTCCAGTAGAAGAAAAGCCGAGTTATGAGGAAAATATGATTGTATTTGATGGAGACGCTTTTAAGTACAATCAATCTTATGATATATCAAAATACTGGTTTGTAAATAGCGAAGATTCAAAAAGAGTTCCCGATCAGATTCAAATTGAATTTGCAAAGGGAAATCATAATTGTCAAGCGGAATTATCAGCATCACAATTTCAAACAGAAAGCTGGAGTGGTAGCGGAGAAACATTTGCTTATTACGGCAGCATAACAGGAAATGAAACAAATATTTATACTATTCCAAGCTCTGATATCAATAAAATAAGTTTGTTAAAAGACGTTTCGATTAAAATAACGAGTTATAGTGGAAATGCAAAGGTTCAAACAATTAAATTTATTTATTCAAATGACACAGCAACAGCAAAGTTTACTCGTATTATGACACGAGGGGAATCTATAAGTGCAATATTTACGGAGAGTATCCCTGATGTAACAAACGAAGTTGTTACTACTACCATAAACACCACCATCCCTCAACCCACAACAACTACCACAACCACCGCCAAACCCATCGCCGCCAGCGAAAACGGCAAAAATGTTGGCCTGGACGAAACCAGTGCGGCTGGCTGTGACATCACATTCAGCGAATCTCTGTTCAACGAAAGCGGCGTGTGCTACTTTACCATCACGCCCAAGGCAGGCTACACCCTGTCCGACGGCTATACCGTAAAGGTCGGCACAGAGGTGCTTTCCCCGAAGAACAACTACAACCCCAAGACCGGGCAGTGGTTCTTCTGGAGCAACAAGAGCATGACGGACTATACCATCCACGTGGAGGGTATTTCTCCGGCGGCATAACGAAAAAAGGCGCATTCCCGGATACGTTCCGGAAATGCGCTTTTCGTTTATTGATACACTCTGATTACCGCAGACCGCACAGCTGCAAGTACAGGTTTGCAATGGGTTCGCCCACCACCAGCGCCAGCGCCATGCCGGCAGACAGATACGGCCCAAAGGCGAATCTGGAGTCCCCGGTCTTTGCCTTGTGGATCAGCCCGAAGATACAGCCCAGGATCAGCCCCAGGAACAGCCCGACTACAACGCCCTTTACTCCCAGGAACAGTCCGCCCACCAGCATCAGTTCCGCATCGCCACGCCCCATGGCACGCTCGCCGGACAGGATCACCAGCAGGAACAGGGGGACGGACGCTGCTGCTGCGCCAATGAAGTGGGAGAGCAGGGTGCTGTTTCCGGTGCAGACATCATAGACCGTGGCAGCAATGCCCAGCAGCCCAATGAATCCCAGCACGTACAGATTGATGAGCTGGGTGTCCAGATCCATGAAAAAGACGACCACCAGCGCCGAACAGAACAGGCAGACCAGCCCGGCATACAGCGGACGGTCAAAGATGCCGAAGTATGCGTAGATCAGCACGTACAGCACGGCGTTCAGACTCTCCACCAGCGTATAGCGGAACGGGATCTTTGCGCCGCAGCTGTGACATTTTCCCCTGAGCCGGCACCAGCTGAAAATCGGGATCAGATCCCGTTTCCGGATGGGCGTGCCGCAGGTCATGCAGTGGGAGTTGTTCCGCCACAGGGATTCCTCCTTGGGCAGCCGGTAGATACAGACGTTCAGAAAGCTGCCGATGGCTGCACCAAAGGCAAAGATGATGCAGTACAGCAGCGCATAGCATAGGTAATACATAAAGCAGATTCCTCTCTCTCTTACTTGCTTTATTGTATCACACTTTGAAAAATGTGTCAAGAAATATGGAAAATCCGTGTACAGCAGAAAAAGTGAAACACGGAGCGGATACAGCGGAAAAAACACGACAAGCCCCTTGACGAAACCGGCAAAAAGTAGTACAATATTGTAAGAAGCCGGTGCATTGCCGGTTAGCATTTATGGGAGGTATACACCATGTCTGAAAAGTTTATTGTTGAAACATCTGCAAGACACGTACATCTGACTGCCGAGGCATTTGCTGTGCTGTTCGGTGAGGGAAAGGAACTGACAGTTAAGAAGATGCTGTCTCAGCCGGGACAGTTCGCAAGCGAAGAGCGTGTAACCATCGTTGGTCCGAAGAAGGAACTGCCGAACGTTTCGATCCTCGGCCCGTTCCGCAGCGCAAACCAGGTAGAACTGTCTGCAACAGATGCACGTTCTATCGGTATTGCAGCACCGATCCGGGAATCCGGTGACGTAGCAGGTTCTGGTGCCTGTACGATCGTTGGTCCGGCTGGTCAGCTGGAGATCTCTGAGGGCGTGATCGTGGCAAAGCGTCACATCCACTTCACCCCGGAGGATGCAGCGAAGGCTGGCGTAAAGGACAAGGATATCGTTTGGGTACGTGTTGAGACCGACGGCAGAAAGGCAATTCTGGGCGACGTGGTTTGCCGTGTTTCCCCGAACTATGCAACTGCAATGCACATCGATACAGACGAATCCAACGCCATCGGCGCAGGCCGCAATCAGATGGGCGAGATCGTCACAGTGGACTAATCATATTTTTTGTAAGAGTCGGAAGGTTCGAAAGAAAAACGGCGGATGCTGAATCCTTTTGGCATCCGTTGTTTTTTTAGAAAGGAACAACATTATGAAATCATGGAAAAAACTCACGGCACTGCTGCTCGCCGGCGTTCTGGCAGGCTCGGCGTTTACCGGATGCGGCAAGCAGAGCAATGACAGCAGCAAGCCGGAATCTTCTGCCGCAGAGGAATCCTCCGTCAAGGAGACCGAAGCCGCAGCGGAAACCACCGAAGCGACTACCACTACCGTACACGTCAGCCCTACAGAGACGGTTTCGTCTACGCTGGGTACGGAACTGACGGACATCAACGCCATGCTGGACAAGGGCAGCGACACCACCAACAACTATAAGGCAAAGCTGGACAACTTTATCCAGGAAGGTGATGTGGTACAGTCCTTTACCTTTATCGTCTACTCCGCCGACGGTTCGTCCAGCCTGGGCGACTTCAAAGGCGGCTATGGTGTCTCCGTCAAGGACGGCTGTGCCAGCGCAACCGATGCCGGATGGTATCAGGCGGCAGACTTTGAACAGTCCCAGAACAGCGCCTATGCGGAATTCACCTGGAATGTTCCCACAGAGATCCAGACCGAGATCGACCCCAGCGGCGAAGTCCTGTTTGGTCACTGGTGGAGCAATGTACAGCAGGTAAAGCTGTCCAGCATTGTCTGCACCTATACCCGCACCAAGGAAGTTCCGGTAGACGGCACCAATTCTGTCAGCCCGGCATCCACCCTCAGCTTTAACGATGAGGCAGCCAAAACGGCGAAGATCGCACTGTCTGATCTGATCGGTGCAGACGACACCCTCCAGACCGTGACCTTCGATATCAGCAGCAGCGGCGCACTGGGCAAGTTCACCGGCGCATTCGGTGTGTCTGTGGATGAGAATGCAGACTGCGCCACCGATAAGGGCTGGTATCAGACCAAGAATGTCTGCGTGTTTACCGATTCTTCCAGCCTCTCGCTGACCTGGATCGTGCCGGATGAGGTCAAGGAGAGCATCGACAACGGCGGCGAAGTGATGCTGGGATACTGGTGGAGCGACCAGCCCAGCATTACGCTGAACAATGTGAGTGTTCGCTACAGCAACAGCACCGGAACAACCACCAAGACGGAGACCAAGTCGGAGGAATCCTCCAAAGGCGGCGAAGTGGCAGAAGTGACCGGCGATATCCCCACCAAGGATCAGGTCAATGCCATGAGCAGCAAACAGATCGTGGAAAACATCAAGGTGGGCTGGAATCTGGGCAACAGCCTGGACAGCCACGACACCAATTCCAGCGATACAGAAACCGGCTGGGGCAACCCCAAGACCACACAGCAGATGATCGATACGGTAAAGGCTGCCGGCTTTAATGCAGTTCGTATTCCGGTCACCTGGGGTGAACATATGTCAGCAGACGGCACCATTGATGCGGCGTGGATGAGCCGTGTCAAGGAAGTCGTAGACTATGCCTATAACGACGGGCTGTATGTTATTCTGAATGTACACCACGACGATGCGCTCTGGCTCGTCCCCACCAAAGATAAGTTGGAAAGCGACAAGGCTACGCTGACCACCATCTGGAAACAGATCTGTGCCACCTTCCAGGACTATGACCACCGTCTGATCTTCGAGGGCATGAACGAACCCCGTGTCATCGGCTCTGCCGAGGAGTGGACCGGCGGAACCCAGGAATCCTATGATGTCATCAACCAGCTGTTCCAGGCGTTTGTGGACACCGTCCGTGCATCCGGCGGCTCTAACACAGACCGTACCGTGATCGTCACCGATTACGCACAGTCTGCGGAGAAGAACGCCATCGGCGGTATGATTGTTCCCAAGGACGACCACATTATCGTTTCCCTGCACATCTATGCGCCGTGGAATTTCTGCGGTCCGGACGACACCCGTGCCGACTGGGGCAGCGACAGCGATAAGCAGGAACTGGACACCACATTCCAGTACCTGGACGATACCTTTATCAGCAAGGGCATTCCGGTCATCATTGACGAGACCGGCTGCGTCAACAAGAACGAGAACACCTCCGCCAGAGTGGCATGGTTCAGCTATTATCTCAGCGCTGCCAAGAAACACGGCATCAAGTGCTTTATCTGGGACAACAACGAAACGAAAAACGGTTTCGGACTGCTGAACCGCAAGGACTGCACCTGGTATTATCCGGAGATCATCCAGGCGATCCAGGACGCTACAAAATAAAGCTGAATGTTGGCGAATTGCATAAATCATTCACTATACGAATGTATAAAACGTAGAATTTCTATAAAAACTGCAAAAAAATTCGTCTGAAACGTGCAAAAAATCGAAAAGTATGCTATAATAAGAAAAAGCACTGGGAAAGGGAATCGTGTCCCTGTTTCTCAAACTAGAGGAGGCATTTTACTATGAGTCATCGAATCATTACCATTGAAAGAGAATATGCAAGCGGCGGCCGTGAGATCGGCGAGATGATCGCAGAGCGGCTGGGCATTCCGTGCTACAATCGTGAAATTTTACAAATGGCGTCTGAACGCTGCAACGTCTCCATGGAGTACCTGGAGACTGCGGAAGAGGCAGCGCCGAAGAGCTTTTTATACACGCTGATGCTGACCTCCAGCCCCACACGCACCATCGAAGAAAACCTGCCGCTGTCGGATAAGGTCTATATCATCGAGACCAACATCATCCGGGAACTGGCAGAAAAAGGCGACTGCGTGATCGTGGGACGCTGTGCAAGCTATATCCTCCGTGATCTGGAAAATCTGTTCAATGTGTTTATCTATGCGGACACCAAGTCCCGTTCGGAACGTGCCGTGCAGGAGTATCACGTAGACGAACGCCGGGTAGAGGCAATGCTGCGCAAGATCGACAAGCGCCGTGAGACCTTCTACAGCATCAATACCGGCGGAAACTGGTACGACAAGGACAATTATGACCTCTGTCTGAACAGCGGCGCACTGGGACTGGAGCTGTGTGCGGATATTGTGGTAGAGACGGCGAAAAAGACCATCTACCGCTGATTTTTCCAAAGAGAATCGAATTTGCAGAAACAGGACGGAGGCACACGCTTTCGCCCTGTTTTTTTGCGGCGCAGCGGCAGAAAACAGGAAAAAACAGTGTTGACAGATTGTAAAAAATGGTGTAAAATAAAAGAGAAAACCAGTTTCGCTTTGGGCACGGGACTGGCGCTCAGAAAGGATGGTGATTTTTATGAAGAAAGGAAAGGTCGTTTCCATCGTGACAGCAGGGATCATGGCGCTGGCTGCACTTCCGGCACTGCCGGCGGGTGCGGCAGAAGAGATCTACTGTCTGGGAGATGTGGACATGGATCACGTGATTACCGGGCATGACGCCGCTATGGTGACACGGTATCTGAATGTAGATCCGCATCTGCTGACAGAGGAACAGCTGATGCTGGCAGATGTAAACGAAGACGGCGTGGTGGATCAGAGCGATGCCGACTGGATCTACGAAAATCAGAGGTATTCGCTGGGAGACAGTTTCAAGAAAGGCAGAAATAGCCGGGGCTTGATGCTGGATTCCACAACACTGTATTTTGAGCTGTATTACTGTGCGAGGGAGTATGCCGGTTATACACATACGGTGGTCAACAGCGCATCCGCAGTTGTCACGACCCATGAAAAGTGGACGGAAAACGAAAATGCAAATATCGTCAGCAAGCTGGACTATAATCTGATGGATGTAGACGCAGACGGCGATGTGGACATGGTAGATATTTTTGTGACGGCGCAGTCTTGTGCGCTGAGAGGTGCAGGTTATCTGAAAACCGGCTTTTTTGCGGACGGCAGATATGACCTGGATCCGGCGCTTTTGGATGTGTCAAAACTGTGTACCATAAACGGATTAGGTCTTTTCGATCAGTTTTAATGGTCTCATTTTTAGGGACTGCATGAGCTTCATGCAGAAAATGAGAGCATAGGCAATATGAAGGAGGTTTTTCATATGAAAAAAAGAAAGGTGTTATCATTCCTCACAGCGGCTGTTCTGACAGTCGGCGCAGTGCCGTTCTCTGTGATCCATGCAGCTGCGGCAGATGAGACTTATGTGCAGGGCGATGTAGACATGGACGGTTATATCACCGGACATGATGCGGCAATGGTCAGCCGCTATCTGAACGTAGACCCGGAACTGCTCAGCGACCAGCAGAAAGCGCTGGCGGACATGAACGGTGACGGCGTGGTGGATCAGAGCGATGCAGATGCTATTTTTGCGCAGAAGGTCTGCGGCTTAGGCGTTACGTTTCAGAAAGGTGAACGTAAAAACCCGAATGTAACGGATGTATACATGGTACGATATTATAGTTACACGAGCAATTACAGGGACTATAAAGTAGTAGCAGATCATTCTCTGGAAAAAGATGATATTGATGATATAATCGATCAGCTGGAAAGCCAGCGGGTAATCAGCCTGAGAGATTTTAACCTGATGGATGTAGATGCAGATGGTGTTGTGAGTGAGGATGATGTTGAGGCATTGATTTGTGCGGTCTCACGCGCAGGCGCACAAGTAAAGCCCATATATCCTGCAGAAGATCGCTATGATATGAATTTAGTGGAATATTTTGATGTAGAACCGGGCGATCTGGATATGGATGGCTATGTGACCGGGCATGATGCGGCAATGGCAACTCGTTTTCTGTATGTAGATCCCACGCTGCTGACAAAGGACCGGCAGATTCTGGGGGACATGAACGGTGACGGTGTTTTCGATCAGGCAGATGCCGATTTGATTCACGAGAAACAGACCTATGCCCTCTGTGATGTACGGTACAGCCGGAAATCAGAAAAAGAAACGATCAGCTCCACTGCTGTAATGGATGAACTTTACATGGTAGCTCTTCAGGGCGTAAAAGAAATTGGTCGTTCCCTTGGTATTACCAACAAAGGCGATAAATTTGTAAAATCGAATAACGGGAAGAGCTTTGATGAAAGTATGGCGGATCGCAATATTGACAATGAGCTGTACTGGAATCTGATGGATGTGGATGCAGACGGTGACGTCGATCTGGACGATGTCTATGCAACAATGGTATCCTGTGCATTCACCGGCAGCGGTGCCAGCGACTCTTCGTTCTTCTCGGAGGAACGCTATGATCTGAACTTTGATCTGATCGCAGACTATGCGAGAATCCACAACGTCCAGCTTGGAAACATTCAGCTTGGATAAAAAACACGGTACAAGTGAATCATAAACGAGCCGCCGGCAGGGAAAACACTGTCGACGGCTCGCCTGTTTTCCGGGCGGTGTGGAAAGGCAGATGCACCGCCTTGACATTTCACCCGGAACACACTATAATAAATCTATCCGGCAATTCTGGAAATTGCCCGAAACTTTTCGAAAGGAATCTGATTTATGAAATCGATCTATACCTGCCCGTACTGCGGCGCAAAGTCATTCAATCCGCTGAAAAAAGCCTTTACCGGCGGACTGCACACCAAAGGCAAAGTTTGCATGGAATGCGGTCAGCACTGTGTCAACGGAAAGGCGTCCATGATTTTCAGCGCAGTGGTGTACATTGCTGCCCTGGTGCTGGTGATGCTCATTTACTTCAAGGGAAATTCCACCTGGGACTATGCGTATATGGCTGGCACGATCGTGGCGGCGTATGTGTTGTGCCGGATTTTCGATGCCTTTTTTGGTCCGCTGGAAAAGCCTATCCGGAATGACGTGCTGAGCTGATGGCTGCCGGACTCTATATCCATGTGCCGTTTTGTCGCCGGAAGTGTCCGTACTGCAACTTCTATTCCATCGCCGCCGAACCGGAACTGCTGGAACGCTATACCCAGGCGGTCTGCCGGAATCTGCGGCACTATGCCTGTGCAGAACCTGTGGATACCGTTTATTTTGGCGGCGGCACACCGTCTCTGCTGTCTCCGGCACAGATTGCACAGATCCTGGAAACGGCGGCGGATTGTTTCACCCTGTCCCCGGATACAGAGCTGTCTCTTATACACATCTGACGCTGCC
>ERZ1027225.1096-NODE-1096-length-10529-cov-4.871300_pt1 | contig 10529 bp, 8 predicted proteins | sample MGYA00519479_ERZ1027225 | MGnify/ENA primary metagenome ERZ1027225 (study PRJEB26926, sample SAMN06164471) | human gut metagenome | biome: ENVO:00009003; feature: ENVO:2100002; material: ENVO:00002003 | host: Homo sapiens | place: USA | collected 2012 ... | reverse complement strand
GATCCGGATTTCCAGCGGGATCCACCGGCTCTTACAAATCGTCTCCAAAAACGCCAGCAAATAAGGAATCCTTTTTCCAAATAAATAGATCAGCCTGTATTTATTCAGCTGTTTCAAGAGAGTAGTGTCCAGTCCGTTGGAGATTGAATTCAATGCAACACCGTGGTTCGTCCGGATGTAATCCACCGATACAACCTCTCCATGAATCAGTTCATACAAATCTTCAAATCGCTTTCCTTCTTTTCCAAAAGATTTCACAAAATCATTGTACATTCCTTTTGGATAAAAGGCGATTTCTTCTTTTTCCAGGGATTCAAACCCATTCAATATATTCCGCATGGTTCCCGACCCGCCGCAGCAGTAAAACCTTAATTTATCGCTTCCAAACAACTCTCTGGCCCGCTGTATCACTTCCCTTTCCTGTCCCGCTTTTTTCAAGGTAAAAATATAGTATTCCAGTCCTTCCGTCCTGGCCAGTTCCTGACGGAGACAGCTTACAAACTGCCGGTTGCCTGCACGGGAATTTACAAGGAAAATATGAACCTTGTCATTCTTAAACACCCTAACCCGCCTATGAGCTCCATAATAAAACAGTCCGATCGTACCAGGTCCGCAGTGGGCTGCCAGCGCCGGATCCAGCACACGGATCAGCACCTCTTTAGCCTCTGTCTCCTCCTTAATTCTGGCCGCCACATATTCTGCCTCTTCTCTGCAGTCACCGTGGCTGATATAAACCGGATAGCGGTTTAGGTCCATGGCATATTTTTTTAGCTGGTCTACCAGATAATCCAGGGACTGCTTTCTCCCCCTGATCCTTTGCTCTACCGCAGCTTTTCCTTCATCATCCAGCGTCAATACCACCTTGGAATTCATATTTTTTTGTCTCGATATACCGGATTCATTAGATGCAAACGGCTGTAAAAACTCCGTTGTATCCACAGCAATCTCATGGCACATATGCAGTCTGTGGGAAAGCAGCCACTGGTACACTTCTTCCAGGCTTTTTCCCTCCTGTCTCAGTTCCACGGCACATCTTACCAAAAGACCTTCTCCCAGTGCAGCCCCCAGAGAATCAACCGACTTTAACTTTCTGTCCGGAAACTCTTTCTGTACCCGGTGCACTGCCCTCTCCACATTTTCATATGTATTCGACATAGCCGACGACATTCCGATATATAAAACATCTTTTCCCTGTTTTGTCAATTCGTATATTTTATCGTAAGCCTCTTTTTCCTCCACACAAAAAGTCTCTATTTTTTCCTTTTTCCGCAGAGATTCATAAACCTCATCTAATGCCCTATCGACTCCCTCTTCATAGGATCGGTACTCCTTTTTGTCGCGAGAAAAACGCAGCGTAAGAATATGAATATGGTATATATCTAACAGTGCTTTTTGCAGATTCGCAGAAGAATCTGTTATGATTTCAAAGTTCTCCATTGTTTTTCTCCTTTGCTCGTTCATACGAAAAATTTTAACACAAAACACTTCTATTTGTCTATTCTGTGGACATAAAATAAAAAAAAGCGGTTTTTTATGGCATATTTATCCCTTTTTATTCTCTTTTTCCTTTTTTTGTCTCCCCAGACAGCGGTAGAAGGAAGCTGTTACGGCATTACCCTTTGGAGCACTCAGCTTCTCCCCTCCCTTCTTCCCTGTTTTATCCTGACAAAACTGATCCGTCAGGCCTGCCCTTCTTTGGCAGACAAACCCTGTTACCTGCTTATGGGAACCCTGTGTGGCTATCCGGTTGGTGCTTCGTTAGTGGCTTCCCAGTACACCCAGGGGATCCTTTCACAAAAAAAAGCCTATTTCTATCTTGGTTTTACCAATATGGCCAGTCCAAGTTTCATCATTCTTTTTTGTGGCACAGTTTCTTTGAATCTATCCGGCATGGACTCCCTTTTCTTATTTTTACTTCTGACAATCGCTTCTTTTTTGGGAAGCCTTATATTTTATCTCCTTTTTCCACTAAAAGACAAGGCACCAGCTGCTCCCTGCTCCAAAAAAGCCATAACTTCCCAGTCTTTGAACGATATCATTTTAGATAGCTTTAATACTCTCTTTCTTATTGCCGGTTATGTATGTCTTTGCTGTATTTTATGTTATGCATTACTGCAAAGTCTTCCTGTAAATCCGGCAGTCAAATCTGTTTTTTCCGGTTTCATCGAGCTTACCTGCGGCATCGCCTCCCTGCCCGATGCAGATATCAGTATGGAATTAAAAAAAGTCCTGTCTCTTCTGCTGGCAGGCTTTGGCGGGCTTTCCGCCCTGGCCCAGACCTACAGCATCCTGAAAGAAACCGAACTTTCTATTATTCCTTATTTTGTCATCAAACTTCTAAACGGCATTACCGCTGCTTTCTTCGGGTATATCTTATTCTGTATCCTTTAAAAAGGCATCTTCCGGAATATGATCAAAATCCCCCTCATTCTGAACCGGCTGCTCCGGTGTCTGACCGGCCGGCTCTGCTCCGTAAGACTGTGGCTCCAGCTGGCTCATTAACTCTTCCCGGTTATTTCTCATTACCTGGATAGAATTTTTCAGAGCACTGAGAAGCATGCGCTGTTTGTTTTCCGTCTCATGAAGTGCTTCTTCTACATGACCAGACGCCTCTACCAAAAGATCATTGGTATACAAAAGAGCTGCCTTTCTCATCTGCTCGCTCTCTTCCTGGGCTGCATTCACAAGTCTCTGAGCCTCATCAGTGGCCTGCTGCATAATTGCTTCTGCTCTCTCATAAGCAGTCTGCACGATCTCGTTCTGATCAAGTAACTGTGCAGTTCGCTGCTCTGCCTGAGACAACATACTCTCTGCCTGCTGCTGTGCCGCACTAAGAATTCCATCTCGGTTTGTAATGATCTTCTGATATCTCTTTATTTCTTCCGGCGTACACATACGCAATTCATCCAGAAGATCAAACAATTCTCCCTTCTCTACCATTACCTTGTTTGGATACAGTTTGGTAGGTTTGCAGCTTTCTACATAATCATAAATTTCATCAATGGCTTTTTCAATTCTTGATGGGTTCATACCGTTCCTCCATTTTCATATAGTCATTCTTTTACCTGCAAAAACACATGCTGATTCGTCTTATACTTTTTCACTTTCAGTAGTTCGTACCGGCTCTCATCTATGTAATCCGGTTCTGTATCAAGAGATGTCTCAAGGATCACTTTGGTTCCTTTTTTCACAATAGAAGAGTCTGCCAGAATGGACAGGATCTTCGGTTCAAATCCCTTTTTATACGGTGGATCTGCGTACACAAGATCAAACACCTGTCCCATTTTTTCCAGTTTAGACACACCATAAGTAACTTCCACCGGCAGTACCACTGCCCGGTCTTTTAACTTTGTCTTTTCCAGATTTTTCCGGATACACTCCAGTGCTTCTTTGCCAAACTCCACCAGTACAGCCTGCTTTGCTCCGCGACTCAATGCTTCAATGCCGATTCCACCGCTTCCACTAAACAGATCCAGAAACTGGCACCCCGGTATATCATCCTGCAGCATATTAAACAAGGTCTCTTTAATACGGTCTGTAGTGGGTCTTGTATTCTTTCCTTCCGGTGCCACAAGCGGGATTCTTCTGGCACTTCCTGCTATTACTCGCATAATGAATCCTCCTTTTCATACTATAACATACTCCCTGTAAAATTACAATGTAACTTGCCCCAAATAATCCTCTATCCTTTTTTTCAGTCTTTTATTCTTCTGACACAAAAGTGTGATCTCATCCTTCGTAAGACAGGCAGCCTCCTTTGCCGCCTGCTCCAGCAGCGTACTGTCCTCGAAAATATCCGCCAGTTTAAATAACTGCTGGCCGCTCTGCCTCACTCCAAACAAGTCCCCTTGTCCCCGCAGTTTTAAATCCTCCCTGGCTATATAAAATCCATCGTTGGATCCCGCCAGAATATCTAACCGCTGTCTGCTTTCTTTTGAGTCCTTTCCTGTCATCAAAATACAGTAAGACTGGGCACTTCCTCTTCCCACTCTGCCTCGAAGCTGATGAAGCTGTGCCAATCCAAAACGCTCTGCATTTTCTATGAGGATCACCGTAGCATTGGGTACATCAATCCCCACTTCGATAACAGTGGTGGACACAAGAATCTGTATCTGCCCTGCGGCAAACCGTTCCATAATATCATCTTTCACAGCTGGTTTCATTTTTCCATGAAGGCCTTCCACCACCACTCCCGGCGGAAAGATTCCTTTTAACCGTTCTGTATAGATCAGAACATTCTGCAGGTCTCCCTCTTCCCCTTCTTCTACCATGGGGCAGATCACATAGACCTGATGTTCCTTTTCTATCTCATCCTGCATAAATTTATAAGCAGTTCTTCTGTATTCAGTATTTACAACACAGTTTTTTACAGGCAGACGGCTGGCCGGCGGCTTCTCCATCACAGAAAGATCCATATCTCCATACAGGATCAACGCCAGCGTCCGGGGAATCGGTGTGGCACTCATAGCCAGCACATGGGGTTCTCTTCCCTTTTGGAATAAAGTTTCTCTTTGTTTTACACCAAAACGATGCTGTTCATCTGTAATAACGAGTCCCAGATCACAAAATTCCACATCATCCTGTATCACCGCATGGGTTCCCACTACCACCATAGCCGTTTTATCCCTTATTTGTTTTTTTACTGCTCTCTTCTCAGCTGCTTTCTGGGCCCCGGACAAAAGAACAACCGGAATATCCAGAGGCTCAAGCAGTTTTTTTAGTTCCCTATAATGCTGGTTAGCCAGCACTTCCGTGGGCACCATAAACGCTCCCTGGCAGTCGTTTTCTGCCGCCATGCACAAAGCCATAACTGCCACAACCGTTTTCCCCGATCCAACATCTCCCTGTACCAGGCGGTTCATGCAATATCCGCTTTTCATATCCTGACACAGTTCAGCCCATACTTTTTTCTGGGAGGATGTCAGTTCGTAGGGCAGGGACTTTCTGAGCGAATCCGTCTTATGGTCCTTCATCATAACAAACTGGCTTTCCTGTTTTTTATTTCGCTTCATATAGGACAATGCCAGCGCATATAAAAACAGTTCGTCAAAGGCCAGTCTTTTTCTGGCTTCTTTCTGAAAAGTCCAGTCAACAGGAAAATGAATATTTCGCAACGCTCTTTTGTATCCCATTAACCCCTGTCTTTTCCGGATGTCTGCCGGAAGAAATTCCTGGATTCCCTCTGTGCCGGTTATGACCGCCGTCTGCGCCTTCACAAACGCATTATTAGTAATGCCGCTCGTGAGAGGATAAACCGGCGTTAGTGTTCCCACTTTACGGTAAAATTCCTCTCTCGTAACGACAGACGGCTGTTCCAGGCCCAGTCCCTGATACTTTTTAACCACTTTTCCCCGCAGGATATAACGAGTTCCCATCTTTAACTGATTCCGGAGAAAAGGCATATTATACCAGGTAATGTTCACCACGCCGGTAGCATCCTGCAGCTGAACTGTCAGAATTTTCAATTTTCCGTGGACCTTCATCTGAGGTCTGGCTGTTAAAGTTCCCTCTATGGCTGAAATTTCTCCCTCTTCCAACTGTGAAACAGGTACAATATCTTTCCACTCATCATATCTTCTGGGATAATGCTCTAACATGTCCCCAACTGAAACAATGCCTAATTTACTTAGGCATTGTTCCGCTTTTTCTCCTATTCCTTTTATCGTTCTGACCGAATCCGACCATTCCATGATACATCTTCCTTTTACTGAGGTTCTGCTGTTGGCTCCGGCGTTACGGTTGGCTCTGGCGTTGCTGTCGCTTCACTGTATTTGCCGCTGTCAATCTTGCTGTTATCCGATCCGTCCGTCGGCACTACCGGTGTCTCTGCTTTCACAGGAAGTGCTTCTGCCCGGGCCACCGCCTCTTCAAATTTCGTCTTCATGCTGTCATACTCTGAATAGCCTTCTACTTTCTTCAGCGCCTTCTTACCATCCTCTATCAACAGTTTCGTAGCACTGGTGTAATAGTTTCTCTTATTCAGAGTATCGGTATACCACTGCAGTTTCTTGATACGGTTTTTCTTTACCTCATCAGCCGCTTTATTGACTGCATCTTCCGCATCCAGTTTCTTCTGCTTTTCTGTTTTATCCCTCTGGGTTTCATTGTATTCTTTAATGGCATCCTGCCATTTGCCCAAAGCTTCTTCCTGCAGTGATTTGTACTTCGATGCAGCTCTTTCTTTGTAAGATGACTGCTCGTATTCATCTGGGATCTGCGCGATCACAGCCAATACATCATTGTACTTCGTCTCAAAGTTAATGGCATCCTGCGCACTCTTAATGGTATATTTTTCAAACTCGGCTACTGCTTTTTCAGCTGCTTTCTTAGCACTTTCCAGCTTGTAGTCTTTTTCCCATTGTTTTTTGCGGTCCGCATTCTGCTGTGAGTAATAATCATATCCCGCCGGTCTCTGTCTGTAATATGGCTTGTCCGCCGAATATGATATATTTTTACTACTGTCAGTATATTCTCCACCAGCCATTCTTCTGAGTTCAATGGTAGCAGGAATGTCAAAATTCTTTTTCTTCTTGTTCTTGTGAACACTGTCCATAAAACCAGACCATATTTTCAGCGGATACGTACCACCGTACATACCCGGCATCCTTCTCGGTGTGTCATAACCTATCCACACAGAAGTTGTATAATATGCACTAAATCCACAGAACCAGGCATCCTTATTGCTGTTGGTCGTTCCTGTTTTACCGGCATAGATCTGATTACTGTTGTAAGCTCTGTGTCCGGTTCCAAATCCTTCTGTAATCGGCCCCTGTAAAAGATCCTGCATGATAAAGGCAGTATCCGAAGAGAACACCTGTGTCTGGGAATCATCCAGTTCCGGTGCTGTATAAATATTCCCTTTCGTTTCATGATCCACCTTCACAAGACAGGTACGGGAACTCATCTGTCCGTTATTGGCAATAGTCGCATATCCACGGCACATGTTGTTTATCGTCACACCGTTGGTAAATCCACCCAGTGATATAGCAGGTGCCGTATTATCTGCATAAGAAAGGGAACTAAACTTCATCTTATCCAGATAACTAAGAGCCGTCTCAGATCCCATTTTCTTAAAGGTCTGGAAGGCAATGGTATTGATACTGCGGGTCAGTGCTTCACGGATAGTCATGCTGCCCCGGTATCCTCCCCCACTATTGGATGGGCTGTAACTCTTCTTATCATAGTCATCCCAGTATACTTTCTGATCTGTCATAACCGTAGATCCATTAATGACACCATTATCAATGGCCGGACCATAATCTAACAGCGGTTTGATCGAAGATCCCGGCTGTCTGGTGGATAAAAATGCCCTGTTATACGGATCATTTTTGCTTCTGCCGCCTACTACGGCCACTACATACTGCGTCTCATTGTCGATACACATTGCCGCACTCTGCAGGGCATATTTTTTTGTTTTTTTATCTTTCTCTGTAAAAGATGCCAGCGTTTTTGTTACCGAATTCTGCAGTTTTTTCTGTATTTTCTGGTCAAATGATGTATAAATCTTGAAGCCGCCGGCACGGATCTCGGTGGATCTGGCACTATATTCCTTGACATATTTTTTCTTGTATGCCTTTTGTTCTTTGGCATCTGCAAAAGAATATTTAAACTCAAATCCTTCATCCGTCATCATCTGCAAGGTAGCGCAATCAATGGCATAACTTACCATATAGTTTTCAGAAGATGTAGTCTCATCCAATCCTACTACATCAATCTTCTCTTTCAGTGCCGCCTTGTATTCTTTTTTCGTAATATAGCCGTCTGCCAGCATTTCTTCCAACACCTGGGCCTGCTTTTTCTTGGCCAGTTCCATACTGGCGATCGGATTATATTTATTCGGGCTGTTTGAAACACCGCACAGCATAGCCGCCTGAGCCAGAGTCAGATCTTTGGCTGAGCATCCAAAATAGAATTTACTTGCAGTCTCAATGCCATAACAACGGTTACCATAAAAGTTACTGTTACAGTAAAACTCCATAATGTCTGCCTTAGTGAATTTGCTTTCCAGCGCCGGTGCCAGCATCACTTCTGTCAATTTACGGCTGTAAGTCTGCTTCTGGGTAAGCAGGTTGTTTTTGATCACCTGCTGTGTAATAGTACTTCCTCCCTGAGTGATCTCGCCATCATGAGACCAAAGAGACAGAGCTGCACGGATTATAGACTGAAGATTGACTCCTCCGTGCTCCATAAATTTTTTATCCTCTGATGACATGTATCCCTGCTGTACATATTTGGATATTTTGTCAATCTTTACATATACATAGGAACCACTGTCGATCTCACCGATCTTTTTGCCATCTTTATCGTATACAACGGTATTTGACAGCATGTGAAAGTCCTTTTCACTGAGATTAGACAGTTTGTCGTACGCCTGCTCACAGGCATCCTCATACATAGGTTTGAAATGAGCAAATAAAATACTGCCTGCAATGGCTGCCACTACTAATGTGATCAGACACACATTCAGGATCACACCGAAAAATTTAACAATATATGCAACAGCCTGATAAATGGCACGAAACGGACATGACAATATGTATAGAGCCTTTTCGCCGGCTGTTCGTTCACTCCACAATTTCTTATTATTCTTCAATGGTATTTCCTACCTCCTCACTGACTGGCATTTCATCCTCTTCTGCCAGCCGTTTTTTATATGCGCCATACTCCCTAAGCCGGTGCCATGTCAGAATAGCACACACAGCCTCCAAAGCAAGAATCAGGTAATTAATCGGATTCACGAAAAAATTCGTCTTAAACATTACATGATTAGGTGCTTTTTTATTTACATACATCTCCAACTGACTGCCCTCTGTATCCGAAAGGCCAAAACTTTTCTGTACCACGAAAAACTTCCGTTCTGTATACTCTTTGTCCCCATAGGTATACTGCACCTCTACGACAGGAACTAAAAGCAAGTACAGATCTGTTGTCTTTTTCGTAACAGTCGCCGTCACCGTATCGTAACTGCTCCAGTTAGACAAATGGCAGATTCCCTCAAAATTGATCAGAATGTGAGTCAGCAGCAAAAACAAAAAAACTGCTACCAGTCTCAATATTCTGTTCACTCCTTTATTTTTTTTCTTTCTTTTCACGCGGGTTCCTTCCTCCTCCTGTATTGCATACACGGGTCTATTATCGCAGATTTACAGAAATTTGTCTATATTTTATAAAAAAAAGTTATGGAGTCCATGAAAATGCATCCAAAACGGGATAAATACAAAGGACAGCGGCAGATATCCCCGAGGCTCACTTCCCGTTTTTCACCTTACTGATATACCGGATAGAAAATACAACTACCAGAAATACCCACGAAAAGGCCTCGGCATATGCAACAACCATATTTCCCCAGATTCCCACAAATGCATACGAACAGATAATACGCACCACCAGGGAGCAGATTCCCATGATACCCGAAAATAAAAGGTCGGAAATTCCCTCTAGATACCCCTTTATACTCATGGCAATTCCATTCACTACATAAAACACCGCTATGGTCCTGAAAAATTTCTCGCCAATGGCTACCGACTCTGGAAAAGAGATTTCCTATTGAACTGACACTATTCTGCACAGCCGGAGGCGTCCCATACCTCTCAGTGTAGCTGAGTACACATTGTACACTGCCAGAAAAGGAATTCCCATAAAAATAATCCTCAAATAATCTTCTGCATAGGAAAACAATGTTAAAGGTGTATCGATCAAATTTAAGATAGAGGATGTACCGATCATTCCCAGTACGGAAATTGCGACAAATAAACTTGTCAATATAACCGTATAGTCTGCTAATACCTTTGTATTTTCACCGCCTCCTGCCAGTGCCGTCTCCCCTACAAAGTTTCCTACGATTAACGCATCTACCCAGTTAAACAACTGCTGCAGCAGTCCGCTCAAAATAAGCGGCACCGAAAAAACTACCAGACTTTTCAAGATTTGTGATGATGAATTTTCTTTTCTCATTTGTAACTTCTCCTCATAAAAAGAAAAAGTGTCGCAGGATTCCCAATCCCCGCTGATAATTTTCTCTTTTTATCAAAACATAATCTGTATTATATGTGGATACGGCAAAAATTGAAACCTCATGATTCTCCAAAAGCACAGCGATTTTCAACAATATTCCATTCAGCGAGCAATCCAAGACGCCCTGAATACGAAAGACTTTCCAACTATAAACTCCTGCTTAGCTGTCCACTCTACTTCTTCTGATTCTCTTTAAAAATACATATCCAGCCAGACACGCTATGATCTCCGTAATCGGAAATGCCCACCAGATCAGTGATACTCCCATCTGTCCATTTCTCACAAGCAAAGAAAAAACTCCCGCCAGAGGCAGGATGACCACAAGCTGTCTGAGCAGCGAAATCACCAGTGACTCCATACCACCATCCAATGCCTGGTAAATTCCCTGGTATGCCACATTGATCCCAGCAAAAATAAAACTGAGGGAGATAATCCTCATGGCACTGATAAAATATTCTCTTGACTGCCCTGCATTAAAACTGTCTCTTATACACATCTGACGCTGCCGACGACTT
>ERZ1027225.1090-NODE-1090-length-10554-cov-4.395942_pt1 | contig 10554 bp, 9 predicted proteins | sample MGYA00519479_ERZ1027225 | MGnify/ENA primary metagenome ERZ1027225 (study PRJEB26926, sample SAMN06164471) | human gut metagenome | biome: ENVO:00009003; feature: ENVO:2100002; material: ENVO:00002003 | host: Homo sapiens | place: USA | collected 2012 ... | reverse complement strand
AGTTCTAACAACTTTTGTAGAAATTTTAGATAAAGAGGGAGAAAAGGCTATGGGGAAGCCGGTGGGGATTTATGTGACGATGGAATCCAGGAAAGAAATCCAAAAGGAAAGTGCGTTAAAAGAGGCGGTGTGCCAGGAGTTAAGGGGAATTTTGGGAAAGAGAAAGATTCAATCGGTTCTGGTGGCAGGGGTAGGAAACCGACAGATCACTTCGGATTCCCTGGGGCCGGAAACGATAGACCGGTTGATGGTAACCAGACATTTATATGATGACGGACAAAAGAAGGGGATCAGTGCTATTGCACCGGGAGTTATGGGGCAGACAGGAATGGAGGCGCAGGAAGTTCTGTACGGGATCGTGTCAGCTACCAAACCGGACTGTGTACTGGTTATTGATGCACTGATGGCGAGGGAAGCAGACCGGTTGTGTACTACGGTGCAGATTACCGACACTGGCATTACACCGGGAGCGGGTATAGGGAATAAAAGGGCTGTTCTGAATGAAGAAACTCTTGGTGTGCCTGTTTTTGCCGTAGGTGTACCCACTGTTGTAGCATCACAGACCATTATCCGGGATTGTGTAGAATCGGCTTTGAAAAAGATGGCTTTTTCCCAGGAAGAGATTCACGGTTTTTTAGAGGATCTGATGAAAGAAAATCAGAATGATTTTGTTGTGACACCTAAAAATATTGATGAGTGCATACACCATATCAGTATTATGCTGGCGGCCGTTTTAAACGAGGTGTTTTAAAAGCAGAAGTTTTTCATATAATCTAATAACGGGAGGATGTCTATGAAGAAAAAATGGAGAATGATTGCTGGGGGAGTGGCTTTGATAACGGCGTTTGCAGGAGCGGCATATATGCCGTCAGTGTCCTGGATACGGGGGATTGGGACAGGTCTGCTGAGACAGACTCTTATCTTTTTCAGGGAACCGGTAAAAGACAGGGACCTGATGGGAGAACTTTTAGGAGGACAAAGTTATTTTCAATGTGTGGAGGAAAACCTGTCATATGAGCAGATATGCCTTGAAAACCAGAGAGAGACAGAATGGGACAAACAGCGGTTTGATGTGCTGGAGGAGCAGACGGTGGAAACTTCGGCGGCGGTAAAACAGGAAGAAGTAAAAAAACAGGAAGATGTCAGAGTGGAGAAATTGAAAAAAACAAAGGACTCCGGTTATCTTCTGCAGAATTTTTATATTGTGGATTCTACTACTTCAGTTACAAAAAAGCAGTTTCAGGTGGAAAAACTACTGGGGGCAAATATGAAACTGGTAAAAGAGCCGGGGAAAAAACAGGTACTAATTTATCATACTCATGCAGCCTCAGAAGGCTTTGCTGACAGTACAAAAAAAGAAAGCGATTCAGTGATCGGTGTGGGGGACGAACTGACGAAAGCATTGGAAAAGAAAGGATATGGGGTGATTCATGATAGAACAAAATATGATCTGGTTCAGGGAAGATTGGATCGAAGCCTTGCATATAATCAGGCGTTGGCATCAGTAGAAAAGATTTTGCAAAAGAACCCTTCCATTCAGGTTGTGATCGATCTTCACAGAGATTCTGTGGGAAAGGGAAAACATACTTATACGACGATCAACGGAAAAAAATGTGCCATTGTGATGTTTTTCAATGGCATGAGCAGGTCTAAAAACGGGCCGATCCCTTATTTATATAATGAAAACCTGACAGATAATCTGGCATTCAGCCTGCAGTTAAAATGTCTGGCTATGGAACGTTATCCGGGCTTTACCAAACCAATTTATCTGAAAGGATACCGTTATAATCTTCATTTGCGGAAACGGAGTCTGTTGATCGAACTGGGAAATGAGAACAATACAGTAGAAGAGGCAAAAAACGCTGCGTCTCCTCTGGCAGAAGTGATCGCAGGGGTTCTTGCCGGGAATTAATTATTTTTCGTTATCTTTTGCGTAGAGATGTGCCGCATTACATACAAGATTGAACTGCTCCGGCGACAACTTTCGGCAGTATTGGTAAAGACGCAGGTAATCATATTCTTTTGTTGCGTCGTAAGAATCCATGGAAAAAGTGTCTGCTTCTTTCAGAATCCTGAAACAAGAAGTGTTTAGTCCGCTGGAAATGCTTAATAAAGTGGATATTTTCAGATCTGTTTCGCCTCGTTCGATTTTTCCGATAGTGTTTTTGTCATAATGAATCACACTGCCAAGTTTCTCCTGGGACATGCCGGCCAGCTGTCTGTATTTTCGGATGCACATGCCCAATTGATATAAAAATTTCTGCTTTGTCATCCCATTCTCCTTTTTGTATTGGTTTTATTTTATAAACTTACACAAAATTGCGCAACATACTATAGTAGTTAATGTAAAAAGAGTAAAAACTACTATAAAGAGTAAAAAAATGGCAATTGGTCATTTTAAATAGCAGAAAATGGGGAAAAGTCGAGGATTGTAAAATAAAGTCGTCCTGCGAACTTCCTTTTTGGAGGGAAAATTGATACAATAAGTATTATCAGAGAATAATAGAAAAGGAGTAGGTATATGGTATATGTTGAAAACGAGATAATCGGAAGACGCCTCCGGAGGATCCGGTTGGATTTTGGATACGATTATTTTGAAATGGGGGAACTGCTGGAAATCAGCGATGGACATTATCGCAAATTGGAAAGGGGAATTTATGGAATTGATGTAAAAAAAATTTTATTAATGTACACAAGACTGGGAGTGGATCCGCTGTATCTGCTTACAGGAAAGAGTAACAGAGAGGAAGAGGACTGCGGTATTACATATGAACCGGAGGATAAGAATGCACTGGTGTGCGAACTGCTTGATTACTGCAAGACAAAATTGAAAGACTAGGGGAGGAGAACAGTGGTACGGGAGGTAATGATCTACAGCGAAAAAAAGGAGACTGCAAAGGGGGTGCTGCACCCGGGGATCTATGTGGTCCACGAGATAAAGGAAGCCCTGGAAGAACTGGAAAGAGGAAACTATAAAATGGTTTTGCTTTGTACGGAAGAAAATACTCAGTGTGCCAGAACTTTTGGAGAAATGCTGAGAGGGGTGCCTGGATATGGCTTGATTCCGGTCGTGGTGGTGGCAGAGGATAATCACCTGGAAGAGTGGGCAAGAAGAGATATTCACTGCTATGAGTACCTGGTAAGACCCTTGACAGAGGAAGATTATATCCGTATTGTATTTCCGCTTGTCAGCAGCCGGTGGGAAGAAAAAAACCAGCAGTTTATTTTGATCAAAGGCCAGAAAGGAAACAGTTATGTGCCGGTTGAGGAAGTTATATACATATTAAAACAAAACAGGACCGGTTATGTAGTTACCAAAGAGAAAACATATGAGATACCTTATATGGTCCTGCAGGAGTATGCCAAGTTCTACGCAGAAAATTTTGTTCAGTGCCATCGTTCCACCATCGTAAACAGACACAAAATAGAGCAGGTGAATTTTACATATGGTTTTGTTGTAGCAGAAGGAGTGGAGATTGCCATGGGACGGAAGTATTACAGCCATGTCAGGAGTCTGTTTGACTCCGCAGGATTTCCCTCGTATAATGAGAGAAAACCAACAAGAAAAGGGGAAATCATATGAAAAGGATTTATCTCATACGTCATGGAAGACAGAACAGTACTTTGTGCAATGTGGATGTTCCACTGGCAGAAGAGGGGAAAAAACAGGCAGAGCTTTTAGGCCCCAGACTGGCTGGATATGGGATACAGAAGATTTATCATTCTACCTTGATCCGGGCCAGGGAAACGGCACAGATTTTAAATGAGTTTCTTCAGATACCCATACAGGAACTTCCGTTTATACAGGAAGTAGATTTTGGCGGTTTTACCGGTAAAACCGAGGAAGAGATCAGCGAAGTGTATGGGGAGTACAAAAAACAGCGCTCTACCCACAAAGAGGATATTCCTTATCCGGATGGTGGTGAGTGCGGGCAGGATGTTGTGGAACGGGCTATGCCTGTGATCAGAAAAATATGTAGTGAGCCGGAAGAAGTAACAGCTGTGGTGACCCATGGTGGTGTGATCCGTTCTTTGTGCGCCTGTATAACAGGAACGGAACAGAGACACAAACTGAAGTACGGCATTGATCTGGAGAATACTTCTATCACTGAAATTTTATACGATGAGAAAAGAGACCTGTTTTTCCTGGAACGGTTTAATGACTATGCTCATTTGGAACATACACCGGAATTGCTCCGGAGAGGCTGGAAGCAGTCACTGGAAAGAATGTAACTGGCATGGTAAAAAAGAAGAGAACTGGTAGTTTGCATAGGACCAGAGTTTTAATAAGATTATGGAAATACTAACTAGGAAAAGAGGAAATACGGTATGTATAAGATGATGACCCCGGGACCTACCATGGTGCCGGAAACAGTAATGGAGGCCAGAAGCAGAGTTTTTGGCAATCCGGATGTGGATACGGATTTTGTGGAGCAGTATGCCAGCGTATGCGGTCATATTTCAGAACTTTTAAATACTGAAAATGAAACTTACATTTTAGATGGTGAAGGCATTCTTGGATTAGAGGCAGCTTGTGCTTCGTTGACAGAGCCGGGTGACAGAGTGCTTGTCATCGATAATGGTATTTTCGGAAAAGGATTTGCTGATTTTGTAAAAATATATGGCGGTGAACCTGTTCTGTATACGGTGGATTATCATGAACCGGTACAGGCAGAGGCTTTGGCAGCGTATCTCGAGAAAGACCATGAGTACAAATATGCTACCGTAGTTCACTGTGATACACCAAGTGGTGTTTTGAATGATTTGGAAAGCATCTGTCCGCTGCTGAAAAAGTACGGGATTTTAACAGTAGTGGACTCTGTGGCAGCTATGTTTGGCCAGGAGGTTAAGGTAGACGACTGGCAGATCGATGTGATCTGTGGAGGCTCCCAGAAGGCATTGTCGGCTCCTCCGGGACTGGCGTTTGTAACAGTTAGTGATAAAGCTATGGAAGTCATGGAACATCGTAAAGTGCCAGTGGCATCTTTTTACTGCAATCTTTTGACCTTTAAGAATTACAAAAAAGAAAAGTGGTTTCCGTATACTATGCCGGCCAGTGATATTAATGGTCTGGAGGAAGCAGTCAGATTGGTGCAGGAGGATACGGAACGAATCACGCGGCATGAAAAGATAGCACAGGCTGTCAGACAGGCAGTGACGGCAGCAGGGCTTTCACTGTATTTAAATTTTGGAGATGCCAACACGGTAACAGTGATCCGGGTTCCGGAAGGAATGAAAGATACAGATATTATCCATCATATGAAAGAAACGTATGGAATACTGATCTCGGGAAGTTTTGATGTGCTGGCCGGAAAGGTGATCCGTCTGGGGCATATGGGAAATAATGCCAGAAAGGATGAGGTGGCAGCCATGCTGGAAGCTTTGGAAAAGACACTGGCAGATCTGGGATTCGTATGTAAGAAATCTATGGCAGAAGAATTTGCAAAAGTCCTTGATTCATGATATTCTTATGGGAATGAATTAAATTCCCATAAAAATATTGAATGAGAGAGGCTTATATGAGTAATACAGAGTTGAGAAAACAGATACAAGAAGACTTTTTTATTCTGGATGGAGCTACAGGGTCCAATCTGCAGAAGGCTGGAATGAAGAGCGGGGAATGTCCGGAACAGTGGATCTTAAACCATCCGGACATTTTTATTGATTTGCAGAAAAAATATATTGAGGCAGGATCCGATGCTGTGTATGCACCTACTTTTACCAGCACCAGAGTGAAATTAGATGAGTACGGTCTGGGAGCAAAGCAGCGGGAATATGTAGGAAAACTGGTAGGTTTGTCAAAACAGGCAGTAGAAGAAAGCCGGACGGATAGAAAGATCTATGTCCTGGGAGATATATCTATGACGGGACTTCAGATCCAGCCCCTGGGTACTATGCCTTTTGAAGAACTGGTTGATATATATAAAGAGCAGGTAACACTTTCGGTAGAAGCCGGTGTAGATGGTTTTGTCATTGAGACTATGATGAGTCTTCAAGAAGCAAGAGCAGCGGTGCTGGCGGTAAAAGAAAGCTGTGATCTGCCGGTTTTTGTTACCATGACATTTCAAGAAGATGGAAGAACTTTGTATGGTACCAGTCCCGAAACGGCTATGGTGGTTTTACAGGAAATGGGAGTGGATGCAGTAGGAATTAACTGCTCCACCGGACCGGACAAGATGGTGGATGCCGTAAAAAGCATGAAGCGGTATGCTAAAGTTCCTGTTATTGTAAAACCCAATGCAGGTCTTCCGGCATTGGTAGATGGAGAGACTGTGTATGATATGGGACCGGGTGAATTTGCCCGGGCAATGAAAAAACTGGCAGAGGCAGGAGCTACCGTGTTAGGTGGATGTTGTGGTACGACACCGGAGCATATCTGTTGTCTGAAAGAAGCCTTGAAAGAGCAGATGTTTAAACCATTGGTTCCAGCCAGAGAAAGAACTTTGACGACGGAGAGAAATGTGACATCTATTTCCTTGGATGGGACATTTACCATTGTGGGAGAAAGGATCAATCCTACCGGTAAAAAGGCGTTACAGGAGCAGCTTCGCCAGGGACAGTTGGATCTGGTCGTGGAAATGGCAGAGGAACAGGTGGAAAAAGGTGCCAGGATCCTGGATGTCAATATGGGAATGAATGGTATTGATGAAAAGGAAATGATGTTAAAAGCAGTACAGGAACTTACTATGACGGTAGATGTGCCCCTGAGTATTGATTCCAGCTATGTGGAAGTAGTGGAACAGGCACTTCGTATTTATCCGGGACGAGCACTGATCAATTCAATTTCACTGGAGACGGAGAAATTTGAAAAATTAATTCCGATCGCCCGCAAATATGGTGCCATGTTTATTCTTCTTCCATTGTCCAATGAAGGACTGCCAAAAGATCTGGATGAAAAAATAAGAATTATTGATACGATTGTGGCGTCGGCCAAAGATCATGGTCTTAGTACGCAGGATATAGTGGTAGATGGTCTGGTTGCTACCATCGGAGCCAATAAGAGGGCTGCACTTGAGGTGTTTGAGACCATCCATTATTGTAAGGAGGAACTGGGAGTGGCTACGATCTGTGGTCTGTCCAATATATCCTTTGGTCTGCCGGAGAGGGTGTTTGTGAATACAGCGTTCCTTACGGTGGCTATTTCCCAGGGACTGACCATGGCAATCGCCAATCCGTCCCAGACTCTTTTGACCAATGCAGCACTGGCTACGGATCTTTTATTGAACAAAGAGGAAGCGGACCTTCGATATATCGAAGGGGTAAGCAAGACGGAAGTTGTAACGGCATCCCAGGGGGGATCGTCCACCCAGATAGACGGGCATCCTTTATATGTGGCTGTTGTAAAAGGAAAAGATGCAAAGATCACACAGTTGGTGGAAGAAGAGTTAAAACAGGGAGTGGAGCCGGAAACGCTGATTGACAGCCATCTGATCCCTGCCATCAATTATGTAGGAGAGTTATTTGAACAGAAAAAGTATTTCCTGCCTCAGCTTATTGCCAGTGCAGAGACCATGAAGAAAGCAGTAGAAATTCTGGAGCCGCTGCTGGAGGCTAAGCGCCGGGGAGAAAAACTGGCTACTATTGTTATGGCTACCGTAAAAGGTGATATACATGATATTGGCAAAAATTTAGTCGTTCTTATGTTAAAAAATTATGGTTATGATGTGATTGATCTGGGAAAAGATGTAGAGACAGATGATATTTTAAAGACAGCCATAGAAAAAGATGCCAAAGTAATTGGATTGTCGGCTCTGATGACTACGACAATGATGGAAATGAAGACGGTTGTAGACCGGGCAAAAGAAATGGGAGTAAAAGCAAAGATTGTTATTGGCGGAGCTGTGGTAACGCAGGATTTTGCTGATGAAATCGGAGCGGACGGATACTCTTCAGATGCCAGAGAGGCTGTGAAAGTGGTCAGTCGTCTGCTGGAACAGGATGCTTAGGAAAGGTAAGAAAAGATGGTAGATGTAATTGTTCCGGTATACAGACCGGATGATAAACTGAATCGGCTGATCCACCGACTGAATCATCAGACGGTAAAGCCATCTCATGTGTTTTTTATGCAGACGATCACAGGAGATGAAAAGGAAGATCAGAGGGTGCATGAACTGTTAAAACAGGCAGACGGAGCTGTTATTACGGAAGTAGATGCGCTAAGTTTTGATCATGGTGGAACGAGAAACCAGGGAGCTGCTATGTCGAAAGAAGAATTTATGCTTTTTATGACGCAGGATGCGGTTCCCGCAGAGGACACATTGATTGAGTCCATGATTTCTGCTATGGAGGACCCTGAGGTGGCCACGGCTTATGGAAGACAGCTCCCAAGCCGGGAAGTGGGGATCATTGAGCATTATACAAGGGATTTTAATTATCCGGCAGAAAGTTATGTAAAAAGTGCAGCAGATCTTGAACGACTGGGAATAAAGACATATTTCTGCTCCAATGTGTGCGCCATGTATCGGCGCAGTGTTTATGAGGAGATGGGAGGGTTTGTTCTGCACACCATTTTCAATGAGGATATGATCATGGCAGCAGGAGTGATCCAGGCAGGGTATAAGATTGCTTATGTGGCAGAGGCGGCAGTAGTTCATGCCCATAAATATACTTACAGGCAGCAGTTTACCAGAAATTTTGATCTGGCTGTATCCCAGCAGCAGTACAAAGAAATTTTTGAAAATGTGAAATCGGAGTCAGAGGGAATCCGTCTGGTAAAAAGAAGCCTGGGCTATCTGATAAGAACGGGACACTTCTGGCTGATTCCTCAGCTGATCTGGCAGAGCGGAATGAAATATGCAGGATATTTCCTGGGGAAAAGATACAGAAAACTTCCCCGGAAAGTTGTTCTTGCATGTACCATGAGTCCATATTACTGGAACAGAAAATAAAGGTAAGCGGATAACCTTAAGACACGCCAATTTACGATAATTGTCACATTTTGAACACAATTAATTGATATACTGATTCCAGAGTTCAGGAGAAGAATTGCTGTAACTGTGCAGAAATAAAACAGTTACAGATCATTGTTTATTTCGGGGAGTGCTCCGATAAACAGTAATACAGGAACAGAAGGGAGCAGATTACATGAATGATGAAAGAAACCTGGGTGAAAAAACAGATGATTCCGGTCAACAGCCCAGATATGAACATTATCAGTTCCATGAAGAACAGGGAACTGTTTTGAAACCATCCGGTCCCTCTGGACACAGAAGAAATCAGAATTCTTTTCAGAAAAAAGCAGGGACGACAATCGCACTGGCTGTGATCTTTGGCCTGGTGGCGGCAGTTGTATTTCAGGCGGCGAATTTTGCAGCAGACAGATTCCTGAATACAGGTAAGTCTTCGGTGCAGATTAAAACTACAGACAGTGTGGATCTTCAGGAAACGGCATCAGATGACAGCACTGCCGATAAGGTGCTGTCTGACTCTGAGAATGGAACAGTAGCAGCAGTGGCTCAGGCTTCCATGCCTTCTGTAGTTGCGATCACTACTGTCAGTGTTCAGGAAATACCAAGCTTTTTCGGATATAGTTCCCGCCAATATAAGAGTGCGTCAACAGGTTCAGGGATTATCGTTGGAGATAACGATGATGAGCTTCTGATCGCAACGAATAATCACGTGGTGGATGGAGCTACAACTCTGAGTGTCTGCTTTATCGGGGATGATGTGGCAAATGCAGAGACAGAGACTGTGAATGCGGGAGATAATGGAGATCTGAATGTAGAGGATGCGGTCAGTGCCAAGATTAAGGGTACAGATGCTGATAATGATCTGGCAGTAGTTGCGGTGAAGAAATCGGATATCCCTGAGGACACTTTAAATCAGATCAAGATTGCTCAGATAGGAAGTTCGGATGATCTGGCAGTAGGGCAGCAGGTGGTTGCGATCGGTAATGCGCTTGGATATGGTCAGTCTGTAACATCAGGCTGGATAAGTGCATTGAACCGGACGATTTCTACAGATGACGGAACGAACAGTACAGGGCTGATCCAGACGGATGCGGCGATCAATCCGGGTAACAGTGGTGGTGCACTTTTGAATATGAAAGGCGAGCTGATCGGCATCAATTCTGCAAAATACGCAGACAGTGCTGTAGAAGGTATGGGATATGCCATTCCTATTTCCAAGGCAAAGCCTATTCTGGAAGAACTGATGAATCGTGAGACTAGGGAGAAAGTAGACAGTAGCAAAAAAGGATATCTGGGAGTAAGTCTTGCCAGTCTGACCACAGAGGCAATTGAGATGTATAATATGCCCACAGGCGCCTTTGTAAGAAGTGTGGAGGATGATTCTCCGGCACAGGAGGCAGGTATCTGTAAAGGCGACATCATCGTAAAATTCGACGGACAGAAAGTCAGTGATGGTGATGATCTGCTGGATAAACTGCAGTATTATAAATCGGGAGAGAAGATTGAGGCAGTTATTGCAAGAGCCACTAATGGGGAATATGAAGAAAATACTATAGAGCTGACTCTCGGCACCAGACCGGACAATGAATAAAACAAAAGCTGTCTCTTATACACATCTGACGCTGCCGACGACTTAATAGGTGTA
>ERZ1027225.1088-NODE-1088-length-10563-cov-4.810049_pt1 | contig 10563 bp, 12 predicted proteins | sample MGYA00519479_ERZ1027225 | MGnify/ENA primary metagenome ERZ1027225 (study PRJEB26926, sample SAMN06164471) | human gut metagenome | biome: ENVO:00009003; feature: ENVO:2100002; material: ENVO:00002003 | host: Homo sapiens | place: USA | collected 2012 ... | reverse complement strand
CGAGATTCGCCTTAGTCTCGTGGGCTCGGAGATGTGTATAAGAGACAGCCGTTACACCACACTTAGGAGCATCTACCCAGGAGTCAGAAGACAACTGCGCCAAGATGGCAGTCAGCGAGATCCGCGACTTTATGGAGAACGGTAATATCCGAAATTCCGTAAACTATCCAAACTGTGATGCAGGTGCATGTTCTGCTGAAGGACGTGTCACGGTAGCACACAAAAATGTGCCGAATATGCTTACTCAGTTTACCGGTCTTTTTGCTAAAGACAATGTAAATATTGAAAATATGATCAACAAGAGCCGCGGCGATTATGCATACACAATTTTTGATGTTAGTTCCAAAGTGACAGAAGAAGTTGTAAATGAATTGAAAGCCATTGACGGTGTGATCCGTGTTCGTGTGATTAAATAAGAAGTGAAAAAGAGAGAATATGTGGGGCGACATTTTATTGGTCGCCCCTTTTAAATGGAAAGAAAAAGGAAATATATGCAGTACGAAGAAGCAAGATTTTTTTTGAGTCAGACCGCGGGAAGAGGAATCGAACTTGGCCTTGACCGTATGAGATCTTTTATGAAGGAACTGGGAGATCCGCAGGAAAAAACGGCCTTTATCCATGTGGCAGGAACCAATGGAAAGGGATCTGTGTCAGCTATGACTGCCAGTGTGCTGGCAGAAAGTGGCAGTATTGTAGGACGGTATTGTTCACCCTGGGTTTTTGAATATGAAGAAATGATACAGTGCCAGGACAAAGAAGGAATCCATTATATTTCAAAAGAGGAACTGATCTCCTGTGTGGAAAAAATGGAAGTTGTCTGCAGAAAATGGCAGCAACAGGGAAAAGAACTTCCAACAGCCTTTGAACTTGAGACAGCCATGGCCTTTATGATGTTTGCCCGGTGGGACTGTGATGTTGTTGTACTGGAGGTGGGACTGGGAGGAGTGGATGATGCCACCAATATTATCGGTACACCACTTGTATCGGTTATTACACCTATTGCTATGGATCATATGGGTATGTTGGGAAATACTCTTACTGAGATTGCAGAAAAGAAAGCGGGAATCATAAAAGGCAGTGTCGCAGTCAGTGGTTTTCAGGATGAGAAAGTAAGAGAGGTTTTAAAGAAACAATGTGAAGCATGTGGTGCAGTACTCCTGGAAGTAAAACCGGATATAAAGATTATAGAAAGTTCCCTTGATGGTACACAGTTTATTTATAAGGACCATTTAAAAACAACGATTCATATGCTGGGGAAACACCAAGTGGAGAATGCTTCGGCGGTATGGGAAATATGTCTCGCTCTGCCTGACTATTTACGGCCGTCAGAAGAGGTGATAAGAAAGGGATTAGAAAAGGCACAATGGCCCGGAAGGTTTGAAATATGGGAGAAAAATCCTGTGGTTATAGTAGATGGAGCACATAATCCCCAGGGGGCCGGTGCTTTAAAAAATGCCATCGAAAATTATTTTCCGGATCGTACGATACATGGGATCATGGGAGTCTTTAAGGATAAAGACTACAAACATATTATAGAGATCTTAAAGGATACCTTTGCCGATGTAACGGTTACCAAAGCCAGAGGCGTGCGGTCTGAAGAGCCTGCACTGGTTGCCAAAGTCTGGAAGGACTATGGAATGGAAAAAGTAAGGACAGAAGATCTGCCGGCAGAGGCCTTGAAAAAAACCAGAGAAAAATCTGCCAAAGAAGATGTTATTGTAATCTTCGGCAGTTTATCATTTTTACAATCATTAAAAGAATGGGAGGAACAGGATCATGGCGAAAAAAGAGAAAACAGCTAAGACCAATGCAATGAGAATCCTGGAAAAAAATAAGATACCGTTTACTGTCAACACTTATGACTGTCAAGAGTTTATAGACGGTGTTCACATAGCAGATTTTTTGCATCAGCCATATGAACAGAGTTTTAAGACTTTGGTAATGCAGGGGAAAAGTAAGGAATATCATGTATTTGTGCTGCCTGTGGATAAAGAAGTTGATTTGAAAAAGGCGGCCAGGGTGGTCAATGAGAAATCTCTGGAGATGGTTCATGTAAAGGATATTCAATCGGTAACCGGTTATATCCGGGGAGGCTGTACGGCCATTGGAATGAAAAAACAATATGATACGGTATTACATGAGTCGGCGCTGCAGTTTGACCAGATCATTGTCAGTGGAGGAAAACTGGGAACGCAGATTTTAATCGCACCTTCTGATTTTTTGAAAGTAACAAAAGGAAAAAGCGCAGATATAACTGTATCGTAGCAGAATATGTTGGAATCGTCCAGAGGATTGTGTTATAATAGTAAAACCAATGTAATATGGACGGATGGAGGATATAGATCATGGATCATAAAAAGATAGAGCAGGCGGTAAAACTTTTTTTAGAAGGAATCGGTGAAAATCCGGAGAGAGAGGGACTGAAAGATACGCCTCACCGGATTTCTGTAATGTGTGACCAGCTTTTTGGTGGATACAGTCAGAAAGCATCGGAGCCTTTAAGCCGTACATTTCATGCTGAGACAGGAGATATTGTATTAGAAAAAGACATACAATTTTATTCTGTATGTGAACATCATTTTCTGCCGTTTTACGGGAAAGTTCATATTGCCTATATTCCAGATGGAGAAGTAGTGGGACTAAGCAAGCTGGCAAGAGTGGTAGAAGTATTTGCCAGAAGAGCCCAGATCCAGGAGCAGCTTACAGGTCAGATCGCCCAGGCTGTCTGGGAAGAGTTAAAGCCTAAAGGAGTTATGGTCATGATAGAAGCGGAGCACATGTGCATGACGATGAGGGGCGTGCAAAAACCGGGCACTAAAACAGTTACCTACAAAGTGCTTGGCAGGTTTGAAACAGATGAAAGTCTTCGGGCTATGTTTATGGGAATGCTTCGTGCATAAGAAAGAGAGGATACAGCTTTGAAAATAGAAAATAAAATTTTTGAACCATCGGAAAAAACCTATGTTATGGGAATTTTAAATGTGACACCGGATTCTTTCTCGGATGGCGGAAGCTATACCAGTATAGATAAAGCAATGGAGCAGACAGAAAAAATGATACAGCAGGGAGCTGATATCATTGATGTGGGAGGCGAGTCCACCAGGCCGGGCCATGTACAGATTGGTGATGAAGAAGAGATTAAAAGGGTTGTTCCTGTTATCCGGGAGATAAAAAAGAAATTTGATATACCGGTATCCATTGACACATACAAATCAGCTGTGGCAAAAGCAGCACTGGAGGCGGGAGCAGACCTTTTAAATGACATCTGGGGATTTCGTTATGATGAAAAAATGGCGGAACTGGCGGCAGAGTATGATGTGCCGGTGTGCCTTATGCATAACAGAGACAACCTGGATTATGATGATTTTATGGAAGATGTGAAAAAAGATCTTCAGATCAGTCTGGATATAGCTGAAAAATACGGAGTAAAAAAAGAAAACATCATGCTGGATCCGGGAGTAGGGTTTGGAAAGACTTATGAACAAAATCTTATGGTAATGAACCATTTGGAAGAGATTGTGGACATGGGATACCCAGTGCTGTTAGGCACTTCCAGAAAGAGTGTCATTGGCCTGACGCTGGACCTGCCGGTGGATGAGAGGGAAGAAGGAACATTAGCCACCAGTGTTCTGGGAGCCATCAAAGGATGTCAGTTTGTACGGGTGCATGATGTAGAGAAAAATGTCCGTGCATTAAAAATGACGGATGCTATTTTACATTCATAAAATACAGAGGTGAAACAATGGATCGGATATGTATTAAAGATTTGGAGATATACTGTCATCATGGCGTACTGGAAGAAGAGACAGCTCTGGGGCAGAAGTTTTTAGTGTCTATCCAGTTGTATACTGATACAAAAGCAGCAGGAGAAAAGGATGATCTTTCTCTTTCGGTAAATTATGCGGACATCTGCCATTTTGCAGAGCGTAAAATGAAAGAAAAGGATTATAAACTGATAGAGGCCGCCGCCCAGCATCTGGCCATGGATATTCTGCTGGAATTTGACCGGGTGGATCAGGCAGAGGTAACGATCAAAAAACCGTGGGCGCCTATTCTTCTCCCGCTGGACACGGTCAGTGTTACGGTAAAGAGAGGCTGGAAGACTGTGTATCTTTCCATTGGGTCAAATCTGGGTGACCGGCAGAACTATATAGAAGAGGCCCTGACAGATTTAAGAAAAGATAAAAAAATCAGGAATGTTGTCTGCTCTTCTTTGCTGGAAACAAAACCTTATGGTTATACGGATCAGCCGGATTTCCTTAATGGGGCGGTTCGTCTTCGGACGCTGTATTCACCGGAAGAGTTGTTAAAAAGAATCCACGAGACAGAAGAGAGGGGACAGAGAACGCGGGAAATCCACTGGGGACCCCGCACCATTGATCTGGATATCCTTTTGTATGAGGACCAGGTGATAGAAACAGAAGAGTTGATCATTCCCCACAGAGAGATGCATAAGAGAATGTTTGTACTGGAGCCGTTAAGGCAGCTGGCACCCTGGGTGCGTCATCCGGTACTTGGAACCACAGTGGAGAAAATGTATTTAGAGTTAAAGGAGAAAGACCAATGATTGATTTATCGGTTACCCGCAGGGAAATTGACAAAATTGACAGTGAGATCGTAGGGCTGTTTGAAAAAAGAATGGAAGCAGCCAATGAAGTGGCTAAATATAAGATGGAGACAGGAAAGGCTGTTTTTGATAAGGAAAGAGAAGACCAGAAACTGGATGCTTTGGGAAAACTTTCTCACGGAGAGTTTAATGAAAGGGCTGTCAGAGAACTGTTCAGCCAGATCATGTCCATCAGTCGAAAATACCAGTACGGCGTGCTTCGTGGTTCTGAGAAGGTGACAGATTTTGAAAAGGTAGAGAATGTATTCCGGAAAAAAAATCCTACGGTATATTATTTTGGTGTACCGGGAACACATACACAGCAGGCTATGGAGGAAGTATTCGGAGCGCAGGTAAATGGAGTGAGCTGCCGCAGTTTTCAGGGAGTTATGGAGGCTGTCAAAGAGGAAAAAGCAGACTTTGGCGTGCTGCCTATTGAAAATTCATCTACAGGAGGAATCACCGCCAATTATGATCTGCTTTTAAATTATGACAATGCTATTGTAGGTCATTATGTCATGAAGATAAACCAGTGTCTGCTGGGACTGGAAGGAGCAGGATTAGACACTATCAGGACGGTGTACTCCCATCCGCAGGGGCTGCTTCAAAGCAGAGAATTTCTGGATGTTCATCCGGAGATGACCGGAGTGGAGTATGCGTCCACTGCTGAGGCGGCAAAAAGAGTAGCCGAAGATGGAGATTTATCCCAGGGAGCCATCGCCAGCCGCCGGGCGGCAAAAGAATATGGGTTGAAGGTGCTGGCAGAGGATATACAGTCAGAAAAAAACAACTGTACCCGTTTTATTATTATTGGTCCGAAACAACTGTATACAAAGGAAAGCAATCGTGTGGCAATGTGTATTGAACTGCCTCATCAAAGTGGATCTTTGTGCCGGATCTTGTCTCATTTTTTGTATAATGGGTTAAACCTTACCCTGATCGAATCCAGACCGATACCGGGACGCAACTGGGAATATCGTTTTTTCCTGGATGTGGAAGGAAATCTGGATGATCCGGCGATGAGCAACGCACTGCGGGGAGTAAAGGAAGAATCAGCAGCAATGCGGGTTTTAGGAAACTTCCGGGTGTAAAAAGGGCTTCACAGTTTCATCATATTTTCAACACAAACCATACAAAAACCCTTCAAAATCAACACACATTTTTTCGTTATGATAAGTACATACAAAACGAAAGGATGTGTTTCATATGAAAAAGATGATAAAATTAGTTGCATGTGCAACTGCATTTGGAGTATTAGCAGGAGGGGCTTTTCAGGGTGTTAACTATGCAACAGGAGCGTTAACTGCCCAGGAATCACAGGTAAGTGAGAGTCAGGACACAGCAAAGATTGCCACAACTAATGTGGTTTCTACAGCAGCATCCACCGGAACTTCCGATGTTACTACGGTAGCGGAGCAGGTTCTTCCTTCTATCGTAGCCATTGATGTAACAGCGCAGACTACCACCGGATATTCTATGTTTGGTCAACAGCAGCAACAGGAAACTAAAGGCAGTGGATCCGGTATTATCATAGCAGAGAAAAATAACAAAATGTATATCGCAACCAACAATCATGTGATTGAAGGTGCTACCTCTGTTACCATTACTTTTAACAATAAAAAGACAGCAAAAGCAACCGTAAAAGGTACGGATTCATCCAAGGATCTGGCGATAGTAGAAGTGGACATGTCTTCCCTTTCTTCTGAGACATTAAGCAGTGTAAAAATTGCTGCCATCGGTGACAGTACCAAGACAAAGGTAGGCGAACAGGCCATTGCCATTGGTAATGCATTAGGTTATGGAACCAGTGTAACAGTTGGATACATTAGTGCAAAAGACAGAGAGATCGATTCAGAAGACAGCAGCAGTGTAAAACTTCTTCAGACGGATGCCGCCATCAACCCGGGAAACAGCGGAGGTGCTTTGGTTAACAGCAAAGGTGAAGTAATCGGTATCAACTCTTCTAAATTTGCATCGGAAGAAGTAGAAGGCATGGGATTTGCTATCCCGATGGCAACGGCAGAATCCATTCTGGAAGAGTTAATGAACCAGAAAACGGTAGATGCATCCGAGCAGGCATATCTTGGCATTACAGGACGGGATGTTACCAGTGAATATGTAAAAGCATATGGTCTTCCGGAAGGCATCTATGTTTCTGAGGTTACCAGTGGATCACCGGCAGAAAAAGCAGGAATCCGGTCTGGATATATTATTACCGGTATCAACGGAAAAGAAGTAAAAACCCTGACAGATCTTCAGGAAAAACTGTCTCAGTGCAAGGCTGGTGAAAAGGGTACGATTACTGCAAAAATAAATTCAGAAGGATCATATAAAGAAAAAACCATTCAAGTCACATTTGGCAAAAAACCTTCATCCAATTCCTGAGAAGGTGCTGCTTGTGATAGAGAATGGATATCATAAGCAAAAGGATTGGAGATAAGAATGTTTGAAAAGGAAAGATTTGAACAGGTAGATGAGTGGGCTGAGGCTCCATTGCAGGAACCGGAGCGTCAGTACTACTATATGAAAAAATGCAGACACTGGGCAAAACAGGAGGAGGGGCGTCTGGGACGGCCTCTGACTATGTCCATTCAGACACTTGGCTGCCAGATGAATGCGAAGGACTCGGAAAAAATGACAGCAATTTTGTCTTATATCGGCTATGAAGAAACCGAAGAACCGGTAGCAGATCTTGTATTGTTTAATACTTGTACCGTGCGGGAAAATGCCAATATGAAGATTTACGGCAGACTAGGATATCTGAAGAATCATAAGAAGAAAAATCCTCATATGAAGATTGTATTGTGCGGATGCATGATGCAGGAAGCAGATGAGGTGGAGAGAGTCCGCAAAAGTTATCCTTTTGTAGACATTGTTTTCGGAACCCACAACATTTACAAACTGGCAGAACTTTTGTATACTCAGATCCAGTCAGAGGGCCGGGTTATGGATGTATGGGAGGAAGCAAAAGAGATTATAGAAGATCTCCCGGGAAAAAGAAAATATTCCTTTAAGACCGGTGTTAATATTATGTTTGGCTGCAACAATTTCTGCAGTTACTGTATCGTTCCTTATGTCCGTGGACGGGAACGGAGCAGAGAGCCGGAAGAAATTATTAAGGAGATCCGGGGGCTGGTACAGGATGGTGTAACAGAGATCATGCTGTTAGGGCAGAATGTAAATTCCTATGGAAAGGGACTGCCCCAGGAAATCACATTTGCTGATCTTCTCAGGAAAGTGAATGAGATAGAAGGACTGGAGCGTATCCGTTTTATGACTTCTCATCCAAAGGATTTATCTGACGATCTGATCCAGGCTATGGCTGACTGTGAAAAGGTATGCAGTCATCTGCATCTGCCGCTGCAGTCAGGAAGCAGCCGTATCCTGAAAAAAATGAACCGGCATTATACAAAGGAAGATTATCTTTTGCTGGTGAAAAAGATCCGGGAAAAACTTCCGGAAATAGCGTTGACGACGGATATCATTGTAGGATTCCCGGGAGAGACAGAAGAAGACTTTGAGGAAACACTGGATGTAGTGTCAAAAGTAAGATATGACAGTGCATATACTTTTATCTATTCCAAACGGAGCGGCACACCTGCGGCCTCTATGGAGAATCAGGTACCAGAGGATGTTGTAAAGGAGCGGTTTGCAAAACTTTTGAAAGTGGTGCAGACTATATCAGCGGAAAGGACCAATGAAAAACTGGGTATGACGGAGCCTGTTCTCATCGAACAGGTCAATGAACAGGATGAGAGCCTGGTAACAGGAAGGCTGTCCAATAATGCTGTCGTACATTTGCCGGGAGATGCCTCTATGATAGGCTCTATTGTTCCGGTTCTTCTGAAAGAAAGCAAAGGCTTTTATTACATGGGCCAGCGTGTTTAACATGCAGCTATTCATTATGAAACAAAAAAAAGATCTCATACAGAAATATCTGTGTGAGGTCTTTTTTCTTTAAGGAAAAACAATCAGCATTTCTCAGGTTCCGGATAGGTCTCACCAAAGGTATCGACTGTTACCGTTTTCATCACAACCGGTGTCATGGGAGCATCGCTCCAGTCTGTTTCACAGGTGGCAATTTTGTCAACAATATCCATGCCCTCTGTAATTTTTCCAAAAGCAGCATACTGGCCGTCCAGATGTGGTGCATTTTTGTGCATGATAAAGAACTGGGAACCGGCAGAGTCCGGATCCATAGCACGGGCCATAGAGATAACGCCTGCTGTATGTGCCAGTGTATTCTCTGCAAAATCATTTCCTGAGAACTCACCTTTAATACTGTAACCAGGGCCACCGGTACCATTGCCGGATGGATCTCCACCCTGGATCATAAAGCCATTTATAATGCGGTGGAAAGTAAGACCGTCATAAAAGTTTTTCTGAACCAGAGAGATGAAATTGTTCACTGTGTTTGGAGCCATCTCCGGGTATAATTCTAATTTCATTGTGTCACCATTGGACATTTCAATGGTAACAATTGGATTTTGATTTGCCATAGTTATTACATTCCTTTCTTGATAGATTTCTATTATTGTAAAAGATTTAAGCTGAATATGCAAGTCCAACACGAATTCTGTCGATGAAATCCGGGCAAATAAAAAAACAGGGATAAATTATGACAAATTCTGCTTCTGAATTTTCCTATAATGGTGGAGAAATGAGGGAGACAATTGATTGTTTATATTGACTTATATTTTCTCATGAATGTTCAAATGAATCTGGTCTTACTTTGGATGGAAGGGATACTGTTAAAAAGAAAATTCCGCTTTGGACGATTTGTACTGGCGGCGGTGGTATCTGCGCTTCTGGCCGTGCTTTATCTGGTTAGCGGTATAGGAGCCAGGTGGTTCCTTACCATTCCTTTTACCCTTAGTACCTGGTTTCTTACCATCCGTCTTGCGTTTGGAAAAATCACAAAGATTTCTTTTGCCAGGAATTATGTGGTGCATGGACTGCTTGGATTTTTCCTGTCTGGTTTTTTGTATTATGCGGCCAGAGCAGTACCGGTGGGGAAAGGATATCTTTTTTTTACGGCATGCAGTGGTTTGTGTTTGTTTGCAGTGTGGAAAAAAAGAGAGACCACCCGGGAATTTTCAAAACAGCGGAATCTTTTTATTCCCTTTGTTTTAAAAAAAGGGGGACAGATGGCAGAGGGAATGGCTTTTTTGGACACCGGAAACCAGTTAAGAGAACCTTTTTCAGGTTCGCCTGTGTGTCTGGGAGAAAAAAAGTGCCTGCAGAGCCTTTTGCAAGGGGCAGTATCCCGGCCTATCCCATACCATATGGCGGATGGGAAAAGTGGATATTTCCAGGGCTTTTGCATGGATGAAATGATCCTGGGCAGAGGAAAAAACAAAAAACACTATAAACAGGTCTGGATTGCTGTAGGAGAGAAAAGAATTTCTCAGGATGGTGAATTTGACCTGATTTTAAATCAAAAATTTCAATAAAGGAGAGAAACAATGCTTTTACGGATATGTGTACCAAATCGTTTTCAATTCAGGATGATGCAGGACTTCAGACACTTTTTATTTCATCCCGGCAGTGACATACATTACATAGGAGGTGCAGAGATCTTGCCGGAGCCGCTGGATTCCCAGGCTGAGGCAGAATGTATCAGAAAACTCAGAAATGAGCAGGATGAGACAGCCAGAAACACCCTGGTGGAGCATAATCTGAGGCTGGTTGTTTACATAGCAAAAAAATTTGACAATACAGGAGTGGGGGTGGAAGATCTGATCTCCATCGGAACCATCGGCCTGATGAAAGCCATCAATACTTTTAATCCGGATAAAAATATTAAATTAGCTACCTATGCTTCCCGGTGTATAGAAAATGAAATTCTTATGTATCTGAGAAGAAATAATAAAACACGAATGGAAGTCTCCATTGATGAGCCTCTGAACTGTCTCTTATACACATCTCCGAGCCCACGAGACTAAGGCGAATCTCGT
>ERZ1027225.1074-NODE-1074-length-10625-cov-7.111731_pt1 | contig 10625 bp, 7 predicted proteins | sample MGYA00519479_ERZ1027225 | MGnify/ENA primary metagenome ERZ1027225 (study PRJEB26926, sample SAMN06164471) | human gut metagenome | biome: ENVO:00009003; feature: ENVO:2100002; material: ENVO:00002003 | host: Homo sapiens | place: USA | collected 2012 ... | reverse complement strand
ACCTAACATCATAAGAAACAAGGGATGCAAAATCGCAAAAAAATCGAGTTTTAACCGTTTCTTTTTCATGGTTTTCCTCCTCAATCAAACTCGCCTTGGCTTCTCAAATGAGCTCCAAGCACCTGCCAATCAGCATTCTCACGCCAGTTAGGGTCAGATACAATTTGGCTGGCCACGCGCCTTGCTTCCTCTAAGATATTATAGTCTTCCACAATATCAGCCACTTGAAATTCAGGAATTCCTGACTGACGTGTTCCAAAGATTTCTCCTGAACCACGCATTTTAAGGTCCTCTTCTGCTAGAACAAAACCATCCGTAGTCTCACACATGGCCTGCATGCGTTTTTTTCCAGTATCATTTTTAGGATTGGCCACTAAAACACAGTAGGACTGCTTATGGCCACGACCTACACGTCCTCGAAGTTGGTGAAGCTGGCTAAGTCCAAAGCGGTCGGCATCCATAATGATCATAACTGTAGCATTTGGCACGTTAACCCCTACTTCGATAACTGTGGTTGATACTAAAATCTGAGACTTTCTTTCCTTGAAGTCCTGCATAATTTGGTCTTTTTCATCATTTTTCATGCGACCGTGCATCAGAGCCACTTTAGCTAAATCCCCCAAAAAATCTGTGAGTTCCTGATGAAGGGCCACCGCATTTTTCAAATCGAGAGCCTCAGACTCTTCAATCAAAGGTGAAATAAAATAGACCTGAGCATCTTTTTCCAACTCGCCCTTGATCCAAGTCAGTACGGTATCTAGTTGCTCATGTTTAACCCAGCGAGTAATAATGGGTTTCCGTCCAGCTGGCATCTGGTCAATAATCGACACATCCATTTCTCCAAAAGCAGTGATAGCCAAGGTCCTAGGGATAGGTGTCGCTGTCATCATGAGGACATCAGGATTGTCACCTTTCTCACGGAAAATACGACGTTGATTAACCCCAAAACGGTGCTGTTCATCAGTAATAACTAACCCAAGCCTGTGATAAGTCACAGCATCCTGAATCAGTGAGTGAGTCCCCACGATCATCTGAGCCTCCCCAGATTCGATTTTGGAAAGAGCTACTTTTTTGTCCGCCGCCTTCATCCCAGAAGTTAGGAGCACTACCTCTAGCTCAGGAAAAAGCCCCTGTAAACTTTGATAGTGCTGCTCTGCTAAGATTTCCGTCGGTACCATGAGGGCAGACTGCAAGCCTGCCGTATAGGCTCCATACATGGCAAGGCTAGCGATAACTGTTTTCCCTGAGCCCACATCTCCTTGTAAGAGACGGTTCATATGAGCCCCAGATTTCATATCAGCTAGGATTTCCGATAAACTGCGCTGTTGGGCTTCTGTCAAGGGAAATGGTAATTCTGCAATTTTGTCTTTGATTTTAGCTTCATCGTAAGCAATTGCTAGACCATTGGTTTCGGACTTATTCTCAGCCTTCAGTACCTGTAAATTCATCTGGAAATAAAAGAGCTCCTCAAACTTTGTCCTACGTAGAGCCTGCTTATATTCAGCCAAATCTTTCGGAAAATGCATGGCACGCACAGCCTCTTGGCGTCCCATGAGACGATACTTGTCCATAAGCACCTGTGGGAGACTCTCCTCCAACAAATTCAAGGCCCCACTATCAAAAGCTGCCTTTATAGCCTTTATCAGCTGGGCCTGACTAACACCCTGGGCCACATGATAGACTGGCTGCATATCGTCCTCAACTTGAGCCAAGACTTTCATGCCAGTCACTGCAGACTTCTTCTGGTCCCATTTGCCAAAAATAGCCACTTCTGCCCCCATCTCAATCTTGTCTACAAGATAAGGCTGGTTGAAGAAACTAATGGCAATCACTGCTTCTCCTTGCTTGATTTTAAAACTCAGACGATTACGTTTAAAGCCATAATATTGCACATTAGCAGGGGTCACCACCGTTCCCGTAATAACAGCCTTTTCGCCATCCATCAGTTCAAAGATAGACTTACTCTTAAAATCTTCATATCGGAAAGGAAAATAAAGCAAGAGGTCCCCAACCGTGTGCAAATCTAATTTGGTAAATTTTTCAGCGGACTTAGGACCAAAACCTTTCAAATCCGCAATTGGTGAATCTAGTCGAATCATATCCTCTATCATTTCTATCGTGTTCTTCTCCTCGTGAAAGAGGAAGCCTTATCAGCTATTATAACACATGAAAATGGTCTTCACTAAAATCAAAAAATCCAGTATCAAACTGGATTTCTCTTTATTTATATTAGTCATAGCTACGAGGTACACGATCACTAAGCAAACAAAGGACTTCGTAGTTGATAGTGCCACGTTTTTCAGCCACCTCTGTCGCAGTGATGCTTGCTCCCCCATTTTCCCCCATAAGAGTGACAGGAGTTCCTAGGGGATAAACCTTAGGAAGTCGAACAGTGATCTGGTCCATAGACACACGCCCAACAATAGGACAAAGCTGGCCATCCACAACAACGTGGAAACCTTGTAAATCTCTGGTCCAACCATCCGCATAGCCAATCGGAATGGTTCCAATAACCTCATCAGCTGTCGTCGTATACGTTGCACCATAACCCACATCTTGACCTGCTGGCAGGGTCTTAACATGAACAAGTGCTGTCTCCAAGCTTAAAGCAGGACGAATGTTATAGGGAAGGTCTAAAGCACTGCCACTAGGATTGAGACCATAGATGACGACACCTAGACGTACCGCATTAAAGACTGTTTCTGCATGCCAGATACTTGTCGCAGAGTTGCTAGCATGTACCAAGCGAGGGCGGTCCACCAAGTTATTAACCAAATCCGTGAAGAAGGCCAATTGACGCTTGAATTTACTATCATCTGCCTCATCAGCTGTTGCAAAATGGGTAAAAATACCTTCGACATCCGCACCAAGTGACTTCAGACCAGCAATCAAACTATCTGCATCTCCTTGGCTACGCACCCCAATGCGTCCCATACCTGAATCAATCTTAATATGACAGGTCAAACCAGTCAAATCAAGCCCTTGCTTCTTAGCTATTTCCAACCACTCAAGCGAAGCTACCGTCAGAGTGATGTTTTCTTGAATAGCCAAAGGAACCTCGTCTGGCAAGACGACTCCTAAAATAAGTATCGGTTGCTCTAAACCAGCCTGACGGAGTTCAAGTGCCTCGTCTAGGTTGGAAACACAAAAACCATCTACCTGTTTAGACAAATGCTTGGCCACCGCAACAGCACCATGACCATAGGCGTTGGCCTTAACAACTGCAAAAGTCTGCACCTGTTTAGGGATGTGACTAACCACTTGTTCAATATTTTCTGAAATTGCTGATAGATCAACCTTTGCCAAGGTTGGTCGATGTAAACTTGAAATCATAAGCTATCCTCTTCCAACATCTATCTCTTAGTTTTTTTCTAAAATGACACTTGCCTGAACAAAATCACCGCTATGAGAAATCGAGATGAAGACATTGCCTTCAAAAGGCGACTGGGTCACCACTGGCGCGCCCTTGTCATTGGTCAAAATTTCAATATCCTTAAAGCCGACTGCTCCAATACCTGTACCCCAGGCCTTTGAGAATGCTTCCTTACCAGCCCAGCGACCTGCTAAATAGGACATCTGACGATTGCCAGAAAGGGATTCAAAACGCTCCCACTCTTTTGGTGTCAATACCTTTTTTGCAAAACGTGGATTGCGGTCATAAGCCTTTTTAACAGCTGAAATTTCCTGCAAGTCTATACCATGTCCAAAAATCATAATTGTTACGAAAGTCGATTGTGGATTTCACGAATAAGACTATCTGTCTTATCCCAACCAAGACATGGATCTGTGATTGATTTACCATAAACTTCAGGTGTGTCTTGACGACCATCCTCAAGGTAAGACTCAATCATAAAGCCACGCACGGTATCCGCGATACGCTCATCCCACTCACGGTTAAGAAGGACTTCACGCACAATGCGAACTTGTTCCATGAAGTTTTTACCAGAGTTATCATGGTTTGTATCAACAAGAATAAATGGGTTTTCCAAATTAAATGCACTATACTTGTCCAAAGCCTTAACCAAGTCTTCGAAATGGTAGTTGACAATGTTCTGACTATTTTCATTGTTGGCACCACGCAAGATAGCGTGAGCGAGTGGGTTACCATCTGTTTTAACTTCAGCGCCATTGTAAAGGAAATGCTGTTGGTTCTGCGCAGCATAGATACCATTAAACATGACATTCAAATTCCCTGACGTTGGGTTCTTCAAACCAATTGGCACATCAATACCTGAAGCTACAAAGCGGTGTTCTTGGTCCTCAACCGAACGTGCTCCAACAGCGTGGTAGCTAAGCAAATCATCAAAGAAGGAAAGATTTGACGGATAAAGCATCTCATCAGCGATTGGGAGGCCTGTTTCAGTAATAATACGTGACTGAAGGTGGCGAACCGCCTTAACCCCAGCAAGAAGGTCTACATCACCCTCTGCATCTGGCTGGTGGATAAGCCCCTTATAACCGTCCCCATTAGTACGTGGTTTAGCTGTATAAACACGCATAACAATAAAGATTTTGTCCTTCACTTCTTCCTGAAGTTTGGCCAAACGGTGAGCATAGTCAAGAACGGCTTCTTCATTATCAGATGAACATGGACCAATAACCAAGAGAATACGTTTGTCCTCACCCTTGATAATTTTTGCCAAAGCCTCATCATTAGCCTGTTTAGTTACTAGTGCATCTCCCGTAAGAGCATGCAATTTCCTTACTTCCGCTACATCAATCAGCGGACTATTTTGATGAATTCCCATCTATTTCCCTCTCTTTGTGAAAAGAGAGCGAACCGCTTGGTCATCCAAACGGTTCACTCCCCATATATGGTTTCTGTTACCTTATTATTTTGACAAAGTATCGTGGATTTCACGAATCAATTCTTCTGTCTTATCCCAACCAAGACATGGGTCAGTGATTGATTTACCATAGACATCTGGCGCATCTTGACGGCCATCTTCAAGGTAAGATTCAATCATGAAACCACGTGCAACTTTGTTGATTTTTTCATTCCAGTCACGGTTAATCAAGGTTTGACGAACAATACGGATTTGTTCCAAGTAACGTTTACCTGAGTTATCATGGTTTGTATCAATAACGATGAATGGATTTTCAAGGCCCATTTGTTCATAGTGTTCGATGGTTTCAAGAACATCATCATAGTAGAAGTTAGGCACGTTTTTACCATATTCATTCGTTGAACCACGAAGAATAACGTGTGCCAATGGGTTACCTGAAGTTTCAACTTCTTCACCGTTAAAGAGGAAGTTTTGTTTGTTTTGTGCAGCGTAGATACCATTAAACATAACGTTAAGGTTCCCTGATGTTGGGTTCTTCATACCAGTTGGAACATCAATACCTGATGCAACAAAACGGTGTTGTTGGTCTTCTACAGAACGTGCACCGATGGCAATATATGACACAAGGTCATCTACCAAAGGAAGGTTTTCTGGGTAAAGCATTTCATCAGCAGTTGTGATACCAGTTTCAGTGATAACACGGTAGTGAAGATTACGAACAGCCTTGATACCATTGATTAGGTTTGGTTTCCCTTCAGCATCAGGTTGGTGTACAAGTCCTTTATAGCCATCACCATTTGTACGAGGTTTAGCTGTATAGACACGCATAACCATAAAGACTTTATCTTTAACTTCTTCTTGAAGTTTAGCCAAACGGTGAGCATAATCAAGAACAGCTTCTTCATTATCAGATGAACATGGACCAATAACCAAAAGCGTACGGTCATCTTCACCCTTGATGATTGCTTCAAGCTCTTTATCACGAGCTTGTTTCTTGGCAAGGGCTTCACCTGTTAATGTAGTTGATTCTTTAACTGCATCAAAATCAATTTTTTCACTTACTGCTTTAAAAACCATAATAATTACCTATTTTTTTCCTAAAATTGTTTACGACCGTGACAATTTTTAAATTTCTTACCAGAGCCACATGGACAGAAGTCATTACGACCAACCTTACTAAAGTCAATTTCTTGACCATTAGCATCTGCTTGGTGGGCCTGGATATTGCCTGTTGCTGTTGTCGAAACACGTTCATTCACATTTTCACGAGATTGCTCATGAATTTGTGCTTTCATCATTGTACGTGTCACATCATATTCAATTGCCCCAATCATATCTTGGAACATCTTGAACCCTTCAGATTGATACTCAACGATTGGGTTGTTTTGTGCATAACCACGCAAACCAACGGCATTACGTAATTGATCTAGAGCATCGATGTGGTCCGTCCACTTGTTATCAACAACCATCAAAATCAAGACTTTTTGGAATTCACGGATAGCTTCCTCTGAACGCAATTTCTTGATTTGACGATCATAAACATCAGCTGCTAACTCATTCAAGTAAACTTTAATAGCGTCATAATTAACACTACGTTTCGTTACCTCTCCCACTTCTTGTAAATCTTCAAGTGAGATGGCATTCTCAGGAACCAAGGCCTGACGAGCAAAGTTCAAAATACCTTTAAGAGCTTCCTCTTGATCATTGCGGCTGTGACCATCTACTGTACGGTTAATCGTACGCTTAATCATAGCCTTAATCTCAGGTTCAAGGTCACGTTCCGCTGTGATAACATCATAACGCTCAGCGTAGATGATTTCACGTTGTTCACGCATAACGTCATCGTACTGAAGGACTTGTTTACGAGTATCGTAGTTATTTCCTTCGACACGTTTTTGAGCCGCTTCCACTTGGCGTGTCAACATACGTGATTTGATAACAATATCTTCATCATCAGCATTCAAACGTTCCAAGACTTGTTTGATACGATCAGAACCGAAACGACGCATCAATTCGTCTTCAAGTGAAAGATAGAATTGAGATTCTCCTGGGTCCCCTTGACGTCCCGCACGACCACGCAACTGGTTATCGATACGACGACTTTCATGACGCTCTGTACCAATGACACAAAGTCCACCAAGCTCAAGAACACCTTCACCAAGTTTGATGTCAGTACCACGACCGGCCATGTTGGTCGCAATCGTAACAGCACCACGTTGACCTGCATTCATGATAATATGCGCTTCTTTTTCGTGGTTCTTGGCATTAAGCACTTCGTGAGGAATACCTGCGTCAACCAACATCTTAGAAATTAAGTCAGATGTTTCAACGGCAACCGTACCAACAAGGACTGGTTGCCCCTTCTCATAACGACGCTTAACATCTTGTACCACAGCACGGAATTTAGCATCCAAGGTTGGGTAAAGAAGGTCATCATGGTCAATACGTTGAATTGGACGGTTTGTAGGAATTGGGATGATTCGCATGTTATAGATTTCACGGAATTCATCTTCCTCGGTCTTACCAGTACCAGTCATACCTGACAATTTCTTGTACATACGGAACATATTTTGGTAAGTGATTGAGGCAGAAGTCTTGGTTTCCTCTTGGACTGGTACACCTTCTTTAGCCTCGATGGCTTGGTGGAGTCCATCTGAGAAACGACGACCTTCCATGGTACGACCAGTAAATTGGTCAACGATAAGAATTTCTTGCTCAGGGCTTACCACATAGTCAATATCATGCAACATAATGTAGTTGGCACGAAGGGCATTGTCAATATAGTGAGTCAAAGCAACATTGTCAATATCGTACAAGTTGTCCAAGTTAAAGAATTCTTCAGCCTTATCAATACCAGAGTCATTCAAACCAATTGTTTTTGTTGGAATATCAATCGCATAATCATCTTCTGTTAATGTCTTAACAAAAGCATCCGCACGATGATACAACTGATTAGTTTCTGAACTTACAGGACCTGATACAATCAATGGCGTACGAGCTTCATCGATAAGAACCGAGTCAACCTCATCGACCAAGGCATAGTTCAATGGACGTTGTACCATGTTTTCCTTACGAACAACCATGTTATCACGAAGATAGTCGAAACCTACCTCTGAGTTGGTTGAGTAAGTGATGTCACAGTTGTAAGCTTCACGTTTTTCAGCTGGTGATTTGGCAGAAAGGTTAATCCCTACTGACAAACCAAGCCAACTATAAAGCTCACCCATTTCAGTCGCATCACGCTCTGAAAGGTATTCGTTAACGGTGATAACGTGCACACCTTCACCTGAAATAGCATTTAGGTAAACAGGCATTGTCGCAGTCAGGGTTTTCCCTTCTCCTGTACGCATCTCTGGTACGTCACCATGGTGAAGAACGATACCACCCATGATTTGCACACGATATGGGAAAAGTCCAAGGACACGTTTTGCCCCTTCACGAACAACTGCAAATGCCTCTGGCAAGAGTTGGTCTAGGCTTTCTCCGTTTTGATATCGTTTTTTAAATTCTTCTGTTTTTGCCTGAAGTTCTTCATCTGAAAGAGCCGCCATTGCATCAGCATAGCTCTCGACTTTCTTGGCAGTTTTTTCTAGTTTCTTAATTTCGCCTTTATCATTTTCAATGATTTTGCGTAATATATTTGCCATCTTTTTTCCTTTCGACAGTCTTTATCTCCATATTTTACCACAAAAGCCCCCTTTAAACAAGAAATCACTCAAGGATTGACAAAGAAAAAAGCCCTAGTTTAAGGGCTTTCACAATGGATTTGCAAATAAACGAAAACTTTTTTATTAGATTCACTGAAAATATCGACAATAATACTTTATGCCTACTTCTCAGAGTTTTCTTGGCTCTCTAGGATATCCTCAAAATCATGCAAGAGATTTTCAAAAGCCTGCTCAAAGAAGGCATGGTCGGTGCTACTATAGGCCTTCATTATCATAGGGCTAGCTTCAAAATCAACGTAGAATTGATAGTCCAAGACACCATTTTTCCAGTAAAATTTAATGCTAGGGGATGCCGTTTTTTCACCGCACATCCCAGGAATGGCCCGTTGTAAGCCATAAATGTGATCTCCATAGTCTTTCAGACGATAGTAAGCTCCCTCAAAATAATAAGATTTGCCGATTTCAATACGCTCAAATAGTGCAGCTAAAACTTTTTCATTACTCATACTTAAGCCTCGTTAGGGTGACTGACAATCATCTCCAATTGTCCATCAATTTCCCAATCTGTCACATCATTTGGAAGAATGAAGTGATCACCTTTTTTTAGACAATAAATGCGTGAATCGATAGTCATAGTCCCATTTCCAGAAAGTACCGAACAAAGCAAATAAGGAGCTGATTGCTTGAAGTCAACCAAGCCACTGAGTTTCCATTTATATACGGTGAAGAAGGAGTTTGATGTCAAACAAGTCGACTCTAATTGCAAGGTCTTAACAGTTGCTGGGACACTATTTTCTGGATTCCCTAGATTCAAGACATCAAGAGACTGTTGAATATGAAGCTCACGTTTATTGCCCTGATCATCCCTACGATCAAAATCATAGACACGGTAAGTGGTATCGCTAGATTGTTGAGTCTCTAAGATCAAGATACCTGGACCAATAGCATGCATGGTACCACTTGGTACAAAGAAAAAGTCACCTTTCTTAACAGGAGTTTTCGACAAAAGTCCGTCCCAATCACCTGCTTCAATTAAGGACGCCAATTCTTCCTTGGTCTTAGCCTTGTGACCATAAATAATCTCTGCACCCTCTTCAGCATCAATAATATACCAACATTCTGTCTTTCCTAGCTCACCTTCATGCTCTAGTCCATAAGCATCATCAGGGTGTACTTGTACTGAGAGCCAGTCATTAGCGTCCAAAATCTTTGTCAACAAAGGAAAAACACTAGTCTTGGGATTTCCAAAAAGTTCCGGTTTATCCTTGTAAAGCTCTGCCAGGTGGAAACCAGCATACTTTCCGTTTTTGACATAGGATACACCATTAGGATGGGCAGAAATTGCCCAGTATTCACCAGTGTGTTCACTGGGAATATCGTAACCAAACTCTGTCTTGAGGCGATTACCTCCCCAGATTTTCTCATGCATTGGTGAATCTAAAAATAAAGGTTCCATTACACCCTCCTGTATAGAGCAAAACGCCTTAAGATTATCTCTTAAAGCGATTTTAAATATTTTGTTTATTTGTTAGCATGCTTATCAGCTACGTCTTTAGCAAGTGCGAAGTTACCAAGCGTTGCAGAACCATTACCTGAAACAGCGGGTGTCACAATATACTCATTTACATCTGGTACTGGAAGGTAACCATTCAAAAGAGCTGTGAATTTTTCACGAACACGACGAAGCATGTGTTCTTGCCCCATAACACCACCGCCAAAGACGATAACTTCAGGACGGTAAAGTACTGTTGCTTGGACAGCCGCTTGAGCAATGTAGTAAGCTTGAACATCCCAAACCTCAGAATTTTGCTCAATCAATTCGCCACGAATACCTGTACGGGCTTCAAGTGATGGACCAGCAGCCAAACCTTCCAAACATCCGCGGTGGAATGGACAAGTTCCGTTAAATTCATTGGAAACATCATTTGGGTGAAGAGGTACATATACGTGACCAGCTTCAGTGTGACCCATACCACCAATGAACTCACCATTTTGAATAGCACCGGCTCCAATACCAGTTCCGATAGTGTAGTAAACAAGACTCTTAACACTTTTACGAACAAGTGTCTCACCATAAGCAGAGGAGTTAACATCAGTCGTAAAGTAGAAAGGAATATTAAACTCTTTAGCAATCAAACCAAGAAGGTCAACATTTGACCAATGTGGTTTT
>ERZ1027225.1063-NODE-1063-length-10685-cov-6.743650_pt1 | contig 10685 bp, 6 predicted proteins | sample MGYA00519479_ERZ1027225 | MGnify/ENA primary metagenome ERZ1027225 (study PRJEB26926, sample SAMN06164471) | human gut metagenome | biome: ENVO:00009003; feature: ENVO:2100002; material: ENVO:00002003 | host: Homo sapiens | place: USA | collected 2012 ... | reverse complement strand
CAACGAAGTAGCTCCCTGCCAGCATGAGCTGGCCCCCATCTTCGACACCACCAACGTCGCCATCGACCACAACCTGCTGACAATGGAGATGATGAAGAAGCTGGCCCCCAAGTACGGTCTCGTCTGCCTGCAGCATGAGAAGCCTTTCGAGGGCGTCAACGGCAGCGGCAAGCACAACAACTGGTCCATGTCCACCACCCACGAGAATCTGCTGGACCCGGGCGACACCCCCATGGAGAACCTGCAGTTCCTGGTCTTCCTCGCCGCCGTCATCAAGGCTGTCGATGAGTACGCCGACCTGCTCCGCACCTCCGTCGCCACCCCCGGCAACGACCACCGTCTGGGCGCCAACGAGGCACCTCCGGCCATCATCTCCATCTTCGTGGGCGAAGAGCTGGAAGCCGTCATCGACGCCATCGCTTCCGATTCTCCCTACGCCGGCCCCGTCAAGATGAAGATGGACCTCGGCGTCGATGTCCTGCCCAAGTTCAGCAAGGACACCACCGACCGCAACCGTACTTCTCCCTTTGCCTTCACCGGCAACAAGTTTGAGTTCCGTATGCCCGGCTCCGCCGAGAACCTGAGCGATTGCAACACCATCCTGAACACCGCCGTCGCCAAGGAGCTGAAGGGCTACGCTGACGAGCTGGAGAAGGCCGACGACTTCACCAGCGCCGCCATCGCCCTCGTCAAGCGCACCATCCGCGACCATCGCCGCGTCATCTTCAACGGCAACGGCTACACTGCCGAGTGGGAAGAGGAAGCAGCAAAGCGCGGCCTGCCCAACAAGAAGAACACCCCCGCCGCTCTGCCCGCCCTCATCGAGCCGAAGAACATCGCCCTGATGGAGGACTTCGGCGTCCTGACCAAGGTCGAGATGGAGAGCCGCTACGAAGTTGAGATGGAGCACTACTCCAAGATCATCAACATCGAGGCCCTGACCATGCTGGAGATGGCCCGCAAGCAGCTGCTGCCCGCCGTCAACGCCTACATGAGTGAGGTCGCCAACACCGCCGCCTCCAAGCTGGCCGTCAGCGAGAACCTGAGCGTCCGCAGCGAGACGAAGGCACTGACCCGCCTGTCCGCCGACGCCGACGCCATGAGCGACGCTGTGGACGAGCTGCAGGCCGCCGTCAATGCCGCAAAGGCCCTCTCCGACGAGAGCGCAAAGGCCGTCGCCTTCCACGACGACGTTCTGCCCAAGATGGACGCCCTCCGCGCCGCCGCCGACGACGCCGAGACCATCTGCGGCGAGGACTACTGGCCTCTGCCCAGCTACAGCAAGATGCTCTACTACGTCTGATCTTCACATACCAGCGTAGAATAAAGCACCACCGGCTGAGGCGCTTATCTGAGCCATTCTCCTTTTCCTATTTCTTACACCAGCCTGAAGACCTGCCTCTGTACAGAGGCAGGCCTTTGGGCGTTTTTTAAGAAGACATACTTTTCAGAGGACACACACCTATGAGTTATACGACACAGCAGGACATCCTCGATTTCGTCGAGGACAACAACGTAAAATTTGTCCGCTTCGCGTTCTGTGACATCTTCGGCTTCCAGAAGAACATTGCCGTGTTGGCAAGCGACCTTCCCAAGGCGCTGGAAGATGGCGTCTGCTTCGACGGCAGCGCCATCGCGGGCTTCATGCACGTGGAGGAGAGCGACCTGGTGCTCCGGCCCGACCTGTCCACCATGACCATCCTGCCCTGGCGCACGGCTGAGGGCCGGGTGATGCAGTTCTTCTGCGACGTGGAAAAGCCGGACAACACCCCCTTCGGCGGCAACTGCCGCGGCTTCCTTCGGGACATCAACCGCCGGTTCAAGCAGCTGGGCCTGCGCTGCAACGTCGGCACCGAGTGCGAGTTTTATCTCTTCGAGAACGACGACCGGGGCCGTCCCACCCGCATCCCCATCGACGCAGGCGGCTATTTCGACGTAGCGCCGCTGGACGCCGGCGAGAACATCCGCCGGGACATCTGCCTGACCATGGAGCAGATGGGCCTCGCCCCCCAGCACAGCCACCACGAGAACGGCCACGGCCAGAATGAAATTGACTTCCACTACGCCGGCCCCCTCAAGACCGCCGACAACATCTTCCTGTTCAAGCAGATCGTCCGGGCCGTGGCGGCCAGCAACGGCTTCCACTCCAGCTTCCTGCCGAAGCCGCTGCCCGACCAGGCCGGTAGCGGCCTCCACATCAACCTCTCGCTGACCATGGACGGCAAGAACCTCTTTGAGGGCGACATCGCCCCCGACAGCATCCCCGGCAGCTTCATGGCGGGCATCCTCCGCCACAGCCGAGAGCTGACGGCTTTCACGAATCCCCTGCCCAACAGCTACCTCCGCTTCGGCTGCGACGAGGCTCCCCGCTACGTGAGCTGGAGCCGCCAGAACCGCAGCCAGCTGGTCCGTATCCCGCAGGTGAAGGGCGACAACTGCCGTATGGAGCTGCGCAGCCCCGACCCCGCCTGCAACCCCTACCTCGCCATCGGCCTCGTGCTGGCAGCAGGCCTCGACGGCATCGAGAACCGGATGGAGCTGTCTGCCCCTGTCAACCGCAACCTCTTCATCCCGGGCGAAGCCGCCGGTCTCGGTCTCGAGACCCTGCCCGCCTCGCTGGAAGAGGCCGTCGAGGTGGCCAGGAACAGCGAGTTCCTTCACAAATTCCTGCCCGACGAGCTGAGCCGCCGCTACTATGCCGAGGCTCTGCGCCGCTGCGAGGCGCTCAAGAACGCCTCCGACCCCGCCGAATATGAGCGCGTCCACTACTTCAATGCCATCTAATGCAGAATGACATAGGAAAGGAGTGAGCCGAATGGGACGTGCCCTGATCGTAAGCGCGGGCGCAAGCTCCAACGAATATATCTCCGCACGCCTGACGGAGCTGGGCTATGCGCGGCCTATCATCGTACCAAGTGCGGCGGAGGCGCGGCGGAGGATGCTGGAATCCGACTTTGAGCTCATCGTGGTCAACTCGCCGCTGCCGGATGAGTTCGGCCACGAGCTGTGCGCCGACGCCGTGGAGAAAACGGATGCCGGTGTGATATTTCTGGCCAAGGCCGCAGCCGCCGAGCAGCTTCTGACCCCGCTGAGCGAAGAAGGCGTTCTGCTGGTCACAAAGCCCTTCTCCAACACCTTCTTTTTGCAGGCCATCCACATGGCCGCCGCCAGCAACCACCGCCTCCTGCTTTTGCGGCAGGAGAATCAGCGGATGCAGGAAAAGCTGGCGCAGGTGCGGCTGGTGAGCCGCGCCAAGTGCTGCCTCATCGAGCTGGGCCGCATGACCGAGGCCGAGGCACACCGCTACATCGAGAAAAAAGCGATGGACACCCGGCGCGACCGCGCCGAGATCGCGCAGGAGATACTGGACTCCTACGACCCCGCGCAATAATGCGTATTGCGCCCCCACTGAGGGGAAGTATTTGCTTATCGTGATATTCACGGAAAAGAATATCTGTAAATTAGAGGAGAACCATTATGGCAAAGTTTATTTTCGTGACCGGCGGCGTCGTCTCCGGTCTGGGCAAAGGCATCACCGCCGCCTCTCTGGGCCGACTGCTGAAGTGCCGCGGCCTCAAGGTGGCCAGCCAGAAGCTGGACCCCTACGTGAACGTAGACCCGGGTACCATGAGCCCCCTGCAGCACGGCGAGGTCTTCGTCACCGACGACGGCACCGAGACTGACCTGGATCTCGGCCATTACGAACGCTTCATCGACGAGAACCTGAACAAGTATTCGAACCTCACCACCGGCAAGGTCTACTGGAACGTGCTGAACAAGGAGCGTCAGGGCGCTTACCTCGGCCAGACCGTCCAGATCATCCCCCACATCACCAACGAGATCAAGAGCTATATCTACAATCTGGCCTCTTCCACCGAGGCCGATGTGGTCATTACCGAGATTGGCGGCACCACCGGCGACATCGAGAGCCAGCCCTTCCTCGAGGCCATCCGTCAGGTGGGCCTCGAGCAGGGCAAGGAGAACTGCTGCTTCATCCATGTGGTGCTGGTGCCTTACATCTCCGGCTCCGATGAGTACAAGTCCAAGCCCGCACAGCACTCCGTCAAGGAGCTGCAGGGCATGGGCGTCAGCCCCGACATCATCATCCTGCGCGCCGACGGCAGCGTGGGCAGCGACATCCGCCGGAAGATCAGCACCTTCTGCAACGTCAAGCCGGAGTGCGTCATCGAGAACCTGACCATGCCCAGCCTCTACCAGTGTCCGCTGATGCTCCACACCGGCGGCCTCGACGACGTGGTGGTCAAGCAGCTGCATCTGGACGTTCCCCCCGCCGACCTCACCGAGTGGAAAGAGATGCTGGCCCGGATCGCCACCCGCAGCAAGACCTGCACCATCGCCCTCGTGGGCAAGTACGTCAAGCTGCATGACGCCTATCTGTCCGTCATGGAAAGCCTCTACCACGCCGGCTTCGAGAACGACAGCCAGGTGGAGATCAAGTGGGTCGAGAGCGAGGACCTGCCCGACCAGGCAGCCTGCAAGGAAGCCTTTGCGGACGTGGACGGCATCATCGTCCCCGGCGGCTTTGGCGACCGTGGCATCGAAGGTATGATACAGGCCGCACAGTACGCCCGCGAGAACGATGTTCCCTACTTCGGCATCTGTCTCGGTATGCAGATCATGGTCATGGAGTTCGCCCGCCACGTTCTGGGCTACGCCGACGCCAACTCCAGCGAGTTCACCCCCGAGGGTCATCACAACGTCATCGACCTGATGGCCGACCAGCAGGGCAATATCCCCAAGGGCGGCACCATGCGTCTGGGCAAGTACCCCTGCACCGTCCTGCCCGGCACCAAGATGGCCGAGTGCTACGGCCAGAGCGAGATCTGGGAGCGCCACCGCCACCGCTACGAGTTCAACAACGACTACCGTCAGGAGATGCAGGACGCCGGTCTGGTCATCTCCGGCACCAGCCCCGACGGCCGCCTTGTGGAGACCGTGGAGCTGCCGGGCCGTGACTTCCACCTCGGCGCACAGTTCCACCCCGAGTTCAAGAGCCGTCCCAACCGCGCACATCCCCTGTTCAAGGGCTTCATCGCAGCGGCGCTGAAGTTCAAGAAGGGCAAGATGGGACACTGAGAGATTGTACGAAGGCAAACCTGACCCTAAACCCAAAAGCACCCGCTTTCCACATCACTGTGGAGAGCGGGTGCTCTTTTTGCTATGATGCTATGTAGCCGTGCTTACTTGCTGGCCTTCGTGGTCTTCTTACGGGTAGCGGTCTTGCGGGCAGGCTTTGCAGCAGGAGCGGCCTCGGCGGGCTTTTCCTCGGCCTTGGAGGGTGCGGCTTCAGCCTTTGCCGCAGCGGACTTCGCAGCAGTCTTGGCGGCGATCTTCTTTGCCGCAGGCTTTCTGGTGGTCTTCTTCGCGGCAGGTGCAGCCTTTTCCTCAACCGGCTTTTCCTCGGCGGGAGCAGCGGCCTCGGCCTTGACCTCAGCGGGCTTTTCCTCCGCCTTGGGGGCGTGCTTTGCGCGGTCCTTCACCTCGGAGATGGTCCACAGCTGGTCCTCGCCGGCAGTCTCCTGCCAGATCTGGAGCACAGCGCCGTCCGCAGTACCCATGCCCACGGTGTCGATGCACTTGCCGGCAGCCCACATGGAGCGCAGGCGGACGGTGCCGGCCGGGGTGGGCTCCATCTTCCACATCTGGGAAGTGCCGCCCACATCCTCCCACAGGTGGAGCCAGGTGCCGTTTGCGGTGCCGGTCATCATCAGGTCGATGAGCTTGCCGGAGGCGCGGTTGCGGATACGGTAAACGCCGTCGCCCTCGCGGACGAAAGCCCACTCCTGCTCGGGCTTGTGCTCGTACTTGCCCAGACGGATGTTGCCGCCGTCCTTGACGCTCTCCACAGCCTGAATGACGCTGCCGGTCTTGGCGGCGATGGTGTAGAAGCGGTCTGCTTCAATGATAGTCTGTGCCACAGATTTCATAAGATTTCCCTCCGTATCCCGGGGCAGGATCTCCCCGGAACTCTTCTCTGCGCTGTTTTTTATCTTTGCGCTTTTGTTTCTTTCAATAAATTATACCACTTGACGTGATTTTCTACAAGCAATTCGACCTTTCTTTGGCAAATTTGCCAAAAGGCATTCCATTTTCTCCTGCTTTTGCACTCAATACCCTAACTTTTTGAGGCAACGGCAACGACTGCAGCGGAGCCGACCGCTGCCAGCGGCAGATGAAGGGAGGCGAGGCTGGGGCAGCCTTCTGCTTTTCAAGGCCCCGCCCAAGGGGCCGAAGAAAAGCAGCAAAGGCAACCCGAGCGCCAGCGGCGGAAACAGGGAGGAGCTGTTGGGGCCGCGGCCAGCAGGATGCAAGCGACAGCGCGGCAGACGCTGGGAGCCGCAACCCGGTCACCGTATCTGAGGAGAAAGCTTCCACCGTGCCTGCCCGCACTGCTGTCTCGACATTTCCCCCGATCTGCGCTATACTTATTGTATATCTGCATTTTACCCGTTCTTTGCGCAAAGAGCGGTATTTTCTTTGGTTTCCGAAAGTGAGGTATCTCTTCATGCCGTCTTCCCCCCGCACCGCATCCGACGCCGCCGAGCTGGAGCGCAGCAGGCTCCAGTTCGAGAAAATGACCCAGACCCCCGTGCCGAAGCTCATTCTCGGCCTCGCGGCCCCCACCATCCTGAGTATGCTCATCACCAGCATCTACAATCTGGCCGACACCTTCTTTGTGGGCCAGCTGTCCACCAGCGCGTCGGGCGCGGTGGGCGTCGTGTCGAGCCTGATGGCCATTATTCAGGCCCTCGGCTTCATGCTGGGCCACGGCGCGGGCGGCATCATCAGCCGCAGCCTCGGCAGTCAGGACACCCACGCAGCCACAAAGTTCGCCTCCACCAGCTTCTTCACTGCGCTGACCTTCGGCGCAGTGCTGGCCGTTCTCGGTCTCGCTGCCCTGCCCGACTTCATGATGTTGCTGGGCAGCACCGACACCATCCTGCCCCACGCCTGCGCCTACGCGCGGCCCATCCTCATCGCGGCCCCGCTCATGGTGTCCAGCCTCGTGATGAACAACATCCTCCGCTACGAGGGCAAGGCCAGCTTCGCCATGATCGGTCTCGTCACCGGCGGTGTGCTCAACATCGTGCTGGACCCCGTCTTCATCTTCGGCCTCGGCATGGGGACCGGCGGCGCAGGCACAGCCACCGCCCTGAGCCAGAGCATCAGCTTCTGCATCCTGCTTTCCATGTTTCTGCGGGGCAAGACCGTCAGCCGATTCCGCATCACCCAGGTCACCCGCAGCGCCCGGGACTTCGGGCAGATCTTCTTCAACGGTGCGCCCAGCTTCGGCCGTCAGGGCCTGAACAGCATCGGCAGCATGCTGCTGAACGTCGCCGCCCGCAACTACGGCGACGCTGCCGTGGCCGGCATGAGCATCGTGTCCCGCATCTTCCAGTTCGTGCTGTCGGTGGCTATCGGCGTCGGACAGGGCCTGCAGCCTGTAGCGGCCTTCAACTACGGCGCCCGCCGCTTTGCCCGGGTGCGGAAAGCGGCCATCTTCACCATCTCGACGGCTTTCGTCTTTATGGCAGTGCTCAACTCCCTCTGCTGGTTCAACGCCGAGCCCCTCATCCGCCTCTTCCGCGATGACCCCGAGGTCACCGCCGTGGCTCTGCCCGCCCTGCGGTATCAGTGCGTCGCCATGTTCTTACAGCCCGTCATCATCGTGACGAATATGATGTTCCAGTCCATCGGCAAGTCGGGCCGGGCTACCTTCCTCGCCTGCTGCCGTCAGGGTGTCTGCTTCATCCCGCTCATCCTCACCCTGCCCCGCATCTGGGACCTGAGCGGCATTGAGCTGTGTCAGCCCATCGCCGATGGCCTCACCTTCTGCATCTCGGTGCCTTTCCTGCTGCCCTTCCTGAAAGAATTGAAGGAACAGGGAGACGAAGAATAAGCTTGTCATAAAACTGTAACCAGGCCCGGCCACATTTCTGCAATGAAATGTCCGGGTCTTTCGTATATACTATAGATGGGAACGTCAAATTCTGGGAGACTGTGAGGTGTTTCTATGAAGACCACTCTGCTTCGACTCAGCCGCCGCGCCGCCTGCCTCGTGCTGGCGGGCGGGCTGCTGACGAGCTGTTCGCTGCTGCCTGCGGCGTCGCCCCGGCACGAGGGGACGGCGTCCTCGCAGGCCCCGCAGTATTACAGCGACGCATGGCTCAGCGACGACTCGCTCCACTACCTCTACTCTTACGCCGGGAGCGGCGGCGGCACCATCCTCCGGGGCGGCAGGGTGCTCTACAAAGCCAGCAGTTCCGACAGCATCCAGCTACTGAAGGACACCCTCACCGGCGAGACAGGCCACTACCTCGTGGCCCACTCCACCCCCGGCACGGAGGAGCGCACTTCCACCCTTTACGACGCCGACGGCAATGCCGTCATGACCTTTCCCTATGCGGTGAACGCCACCCTCTCGGGCGGGCTGCTCATCCTGCGGGACGACGCTGACGTCTGGGCTTTCGAGAACGGCACCACCGGCGGCACTCGGGTGTACGACCTCGCCACAGGCGCCCAGCTTCCCGTACCCGAAACAGCGCTCGACTGTCTCGTGGTGGACGAGGACGGCCAGCGCCTCATCTTCAACTGCTACGACCTGCCCGAGGGCCTTACTTACGCCTACGACGACCCCGACCAGCCGCTCCACCAGTACGTCCTCATCACCGACCGGGAGGGCAATGTGCTGATGCGGGAGGACGGCTGCACAGCCAGCTCCCTCGCATCGTATCGCGGCGGCTTTGCCGACTGGCTCGATTTGAGCTGGTTCCGCGGCTCAGACTGGGGCATCGCCCGCGAAGCCCTTTACAACGTCACCACCGGCGAACTGCTCACCGGCGAAGAGGACAGCGCCGTCTCGGCCTGCGGCGTGGGCGTTGCCTGCCTCCAGAGCCGTCAGGACAGCCGCTCCGTCCTCTACGATCTGAACGGCGGCGAGGCCGTGGAGCTGGGCCGCTTCGACCGGGGCGTGAGCACTTACACCCCCGGCTGCGTCGTTCTCTCCGGCAGCGATGACCCGGACAGCCCCTACACCCTCATCGACCTCGCCAGCGGTGAGAGCATCGGCGTCCAGCGAAGAGACACGGACTACCGCTCTGGCAACGTCGCTGTGCTGACGACGGACAACATCCTCAAAGTCTACGACGGCACCACCGGCGCGCTGCTGACCGACGTGGAGGCAGCGCCCGTAGAAGAAGCACAGTACATCAGCGTGACGGCCCTGCCCGACGGCTACGCCCTGCTGCAGTACGACGACGAAAACTACAACACCATCGCCATCCAGACCTACGGCGGAGAGGGTCTGCTCTGGTCGTCCGCCGGTGAGGCCCAGCAGTACACCTACGCTTCCTACCTCACCAGCACCGCCAGCGGCCCTCTGCTCACAGCCTGCCGGGACAACCGTGACGGCAGCAGCCTCTACGATGTGCTGGACATGGAGGGCAATCTGCTTCTCCGCCGCCTCGGCAGCTGTTACAGCCCGGACGACCTGCCCGACGACTGCTTTATCGCGCGGCAGGGCTTCGACTACGGCCTGATGGACTCCACCGGCCAGTGGCTCTACCGCGAAAGCATCTTCTCCTCCCCCAGCGACGACGCTGGCGGGGGCTACCTGTACTGACACGGAGGTTTTTGATATGAAAGAGATGATCTCCCGCCGCAGCTTCCTGCACGTGATGGGCCTCGGCTTCGGGGCGGCGATGCTCACCGCCTGCAATACCGGCACGGCGGACTCCCCCGCCGACTCTCCGGCAGCGTCCGTCCCCGACCCGGACACGCCCGTCCCCTTCCTGACCGAGGACGAGTTCCCCCGCCTCGACGGCTCCACGGCCTGCATCCCCCTGATGGCCCAGATGAAGGCCGACGTCACCGGCATGGACCTTCTCGAGGCCCAGACCAGCATCACCGTCAGCACCACGGCCTATGCCTGGGAGAACTTCGGCCTCTGGTCCCGCAGCGACAGCGAGGACTACGGCGCACAGCTGCTCATCGTCTACGAGGCCCCCGAGTACGTCAAGGAAGAGCTGGCCGAGGCCGACGCAAAGCTCGAACAGAAAGCCATTGGCCGGGACGCACTGGTGTTCATCGTCAACGAAGAGAATCCCGTCCAGAGCCTGACCCAGCAGCAGCTGCGGGATATTTATGCGGGCCGCATCACCAGCTGGAAGGACGTGGGCGGCGCGGACTCCCCCATCGTGGCGTTCCAGCGGGGCGTGGACTCGGGCAGTCAGACCCTCTTCAAAAAGCTGCTCATCGACAAGGGCGACGGCCAGCTGATGGCCGCGCCCACCGAGCTTGCCCCCGCCGACATGGGCGGCCTCGTGGACAGCATCGCCGAGTACAACAACTCCGCCAACGCCATCGGCTTTTCGGTCTACTACTACATCGACCAGATGTACTCGAAGCCCGGCCTCCGTCTGCTGGCCGTGGATGGCGTGACCCCCGGCAATGACACCATCGCCGATGAGAGCTACCCGCTCTGCAACGAGTTCTACGCAGTCGTCCACGCAGACGCCGCCCCCGACAGCCCCCAGCGGAAGGTCTACGACTGGCTGGACACCGACGAGGGACGCAGGTGCATCGAGAAGGCGGGGTATGTAGCAGTGGATTAAACCTCTCCGTCATCGCTGCGCGATGCCACCTCCCCTACCGAGGGGAGGCCT
>ERZ1027225.1057-NODE-1057-length-10720-cov-8.121800_pt1 | contig 10720 bp, 7 predicted proteins | sample MGYA00519479_ERZ1027225 | MGnify/ENA primary metagenome ERZ1027225 (study PRJEB26926, sample SAMN06164471) | human gut metagenome | biome: ENVO:00009003; feature: ENVO:2100002; material: ENVO:00002003 | host: Homo sapiens | place: USA | collected 2012 ... | reverse complement strand
GCAAGAAAATGACGCTTTGCCAACTCTACGCCAAACAGAACGCACAGAGGGCAAATGTGAAGAAAAGCACAATGAAACAACGGGAACAACTCATGCGGTTATTGAAAGAGGATAAGTTAGGTGCTAGGAGCATTGATACGATAAAACCCTCTGACGCTAAGGAATGGGCGTTACGCATGAAAGACAAAGGCTTTTCCTATAACACCATTAACAACCATAAACGCTCGTTAAAAGCGTCATTCTATATCGCCATACAAGACGATTGTGTAAGGAAAAACCCTTTTGATTTCAAGTTAAGTGAAGTCCTAGAAAATGATACCAAAGAGAAAGTCGCATTGACAGAGGAACAGGAACAAGCCTTACTCTCATTCATCAAGACGGACAATGTGTATCACAAGTATTATGATGATGTGCTGATACTGTTAAAGACAGGACTTCGTATCTCGGAACTGTGCGGACTGACAGTAGCCGATATTGATTTCAAGAATGAAGTTGTGATTATCGACCACCAGTTACTAAAGAGCAAGGAACAGGGCTATTATATTGAAACGCCTAAGACAAAGAGTGGAATAAGGCAAGTGCCATTAAGCAGAGAAACGATACAGGCATTTCAACGGGTTATGAAGAAACGCCCAAAGGCAGAACCATTTGTGATAGACGGACGGAGCAATTTCCTATTTGTCAATCATAAAGGCAAGCCCAAAGTTGCGATTGATTACAACGCCTTATTTGTCCGTATGGTAAAGAAATACAACAAGCACCACAAGGACAATCCCTTGCCACATATCACACCGCATACGCTACGCCATACGTTCTGCACAAGACTGGCAAGCAAGAACATGAACCCGAAAGATTTACAGTATATCATGGGACATTCAAACATCAGTATCACAATGAACTGGTATGCTCATGCGTCCATAGATACCGCAAAATCAGAGGTTCAGCGTCTAATCGCATAAGAAGTATTTACCACGATTTTAACCACGCTTGATAGCGAAAATATAAGAAGATAGACCTAGATATGTGAGGTTTACCACAAAAGCAAAATGCCCGTAGAGCCGATAAAATAAGGCTTTGCGGACATTTAAGAAGATATAAAAAGATAGTCAAAAAGACATATATAATTTTAATTAAATAAACGATACTGTCTCTGTTAATGCTTTTCTGCTGTTATGATTAGGGAGAGGAGTAGTTGTTTTGTCAGCAACACCAAGATCAAGAAGCATTAATATTTCCTCATCTTCTGGTAAATTAAAAGCTTTTGCCAGTTCATCAGGATTAAAGAAGTTAATCCAGCAGCTGTCAACACCTTCATTGCATGCAGCTAACATAAGATGAGTTGCAACGATAGTTGCATCTTCTATTCCAGAGTTTCTTTTATCTCCCGGGTAAGTGAACACATTATTTTTATTAAAAGCAACAATTAGGACTGTAGGTGCGTTATATCGGCAAGGCGTTAATTTATCAATAGTCTCTAATCCACTTTCAGATTGTACAACATATATATGCTGTTCCTGAAGATTCTTTGCTGTAGGCGCTACTCTTCCGGCTTCCAAGATAGCATCTAATTTATCTTTTCCTATTTGTTCGCTGCTAAATTTTTTACATGAATATCTGTATTTAATTACATCTGAAAATTCCATAAATAACCCTTCCCTTCAACCGCAATATTATAATCAAGTACCTGCTTAAGCAGATAATTGCTCATATTTAAGACTTTCATATTAAAATCACTTTCATTAAACAGCAGCGATACAGCAAAAAGATTAGCCTCATATTCAACATTTTTAAATGCATTTTTACTTGTTACCGCAAAATTATTAATATCATCTGAACGAAGAAGTGCATGTCCTAATTCATGTGCACACAAAACCAGCTGGCTTTTATGCTCATATCTTCCATTAATAATTATAATTGTTGGATAATTATCCGACCTTATCGTATATGCTTTCCTGTCTATCGGAAGCATTTTACTTACAACTACTCTTATTCCTACTTTTCTGCAGTCAAGAATGAAAAAATAGGGGGATTCCCCTATTTTTCCATTCTCTAACCTGCTTTAATTTTCAACATTTCCCAGCTCTGCCCTAAACATCAGTCTTCTCGTTCCCCTGATATTCTCAAACTGGATTTCATATGTCTGCGTAACCTTATCAACCTTAACAATCTCGCCAGTTCCAAATACCTTATGTCTGACTTTATCTCCAACCTCGAATACAACCTTTGGCAGCATCTGCTCAGTCACACCTCTGATTAATACTCTGCTGTTGTTGATACAGTCAAGAAGATTAGTATCAATGTCACTTAAAAATGCTGATGGTCTTGCGCCAAAACGCCCGTCTTTCTTTCTATAAGTGCTGAGGTAAAGCATATTCTTAGCCCTCGTCATCGCAACATACAACAATCTTCTTTCCTCTTCATATTCGTCTTCATTACGAAGCCTGCTGCTTGGAAACTGTCCTTCAACGAGTCCTGGTACAAATACTGTATCAAACTCAAGTCCTTTTGCTGTATGAATTGTCATTACTTTTACAACATTATACTCTCCGTCCTCATCTTGCGCTGAAAATAATGCAAAATGGCTTAACAGATCAGCCAGCTCAACCTTTTCCTGATTATCTTCCTCCAATGCCGTAATAGTCCTGATAAGCTCTGACACATTATCAAGTCTGGTCTGGTCGATGTCCTGCTCCAACGCCTTACGATATCCCATATCAAGACATTTGTTTACTATATCAGTACAGGTATAAGCAACATATGTATCATGCAATTCACTGATTGCATTGTAATATTCTATAACATTTTTCTGTGTTATATCGCCATCGTCAATCTGCTTTCCAAGTGCCTTGAAAAGACTGCAGTTGTTCTGTGCCGCTGCATTTTTAAGCTTCTCAACAGACTTCTTACCAAAGCCCCTTCTAGGTCTGGATATAGTATACATCAAATCCATGTCCGTAAGACTGTACACCATTCTCATGTATGAAAGCACCGTTCTTATCTCTTCGCTTTCATAGAATTTTGCACCGCTTAGTATCTTGTATGGAACTTTTCTTTTTATAAATGCTTCCTCTAACGACCTTGTCTGTGAAGCAGCCCGCACCAATATAGTATGGTCGCTGTACTTCATATTCTTAGCGACATTATCAAGAATAGTATCAGCTATCCACAAAGACTCTTTCTCCTCCGTGTCAAGCGCATTAAATACCGGCTTATTGCCATCTGGTCTGTTAGAAATCATCTGCTTTTCAAGCCTGTTCTGATTAGCAGAGATAAGGGATTTCGCTGCATTTACAATCTGAGGAGTACTCCTGAAATTCTTAGTAAGTGAATAATCCTGCACATTTTCATGTGTTTTGTCAAAATTAATCATATATTCAGGGTCAGAACCGCGCCATGTATATATATTCTGGTCGTCATCACCTACCACAAACAGATTCTGATACAAACCACTTAGAATGTGAAGCAGCATGTCCTGTTTCATATTAACATCCTGATACTCGTCGCACAGTACATACTGGCACTTTTCCTGCCAGCGAATCCGCACATCTTCATTCCTGTTTAAAATATATAAAGTGAAATTAATAAGGTCTTCAAAGTCCAGAGCATAATTGTCACACTGTCTCTTAAGATAGTTATAGAAAACCTTTTTATCCACGTTTTTCTCGCTGGAAGCCCTTCTTTTAAGCTCTGTCTTATCAACGCCTGCCATAAGCTCAACATAGGACATATCCTTCTTGGTTATGTCTATATCACTCATTATCTTCTTCGCAGTATTGTCTTTGAGCGATATTCCCATATCCTCTGCCACGTCCTTAATCATCTCCAGCTCTGCCTTCTTATCAAGAATCGTGAATGTCTTAGGAAATGTCAGCCTGTGAATCTCCTCTTTAAGAAACATGTTACAATATCCGTGAAATGTTCCTGTAAAACAGTTGGCGTTATCACCAACAATATTCCTTAATCTGTGCTTCATCTGCGAAGCCGCCTTGTTTGTAAATGTAAGCGCCACAATAGATGATGGCTCAACAAACAGTTCTGTTATGAGATATGCTATTCTATATGTAAGTACAAATGTTTTTCCCGAACCTGGAACTGACGCAACCCTTATGTTGCCTTCTGTCTGTGTTATTGCCTCTGTCTGTTCCTTCGTTGCTCTTTCTGGTATGTTCATAGTCCTCTTTACCTGTAAATATTTAGTATACCTTTGGTATCTCTCCATTAATTCCATACATTTGTTTAAATGTATCTATATCCGCGACCTGCTTAATCAGCATTATCTCCTCTATCTTACCGGTATGGATATCCTGAAATCCCGCAACCTGCTCCGTCTGAATTAGCTTGATTGAATTCAGGAAGACATTTTTCTCTAACTTCTTTTACCGCATTTTCAGATAAAACACAGTAATATCTTGATGTCTGCAGATTCTTCCATGAAGGTGCATATGACGCGGCCTTAATAAGTTCATCAAGCTGTTCCTTAGTAACCTTTCTCTCTGGATTATAATTTCTTATGCTTCTTCTTTTCTCCATTACCGCATGTAATTCCATATGTATACCTCTTTTCTATGATTATAGTTACTAATGTTTCCGCTCAATATTCATAGTCTGGTACTTCCGCTGTGCTAATCATTTAAGCCGCGGCATTAGCATTTATCGTATCAATAACCTTCTTTATTCCCATCCACACCGTCATATCTGTAAAGATATCTACTATACTTCCATAATCAGTAAATGGAGATTCCTGCAATACTGAAAAATCTTTCATCATTCCGTTATGGACAATATATTCTACTATCTGATTTACAAAATATATCTGCCTGCTATCAAGATTAGTATTTGTCAGATATTCTGAAAATGCTTCTTTTGCTGCATTCATATCCAGCCCAACAATCTCACGGACAAATTCACCCAGAGGTTTAGTTCCAACCTCATGCTCATAATCGGTCTTTGTCCCAACTTCTTCCCACAGGATATTCTCTAATGCCTTCACATCGTCTGATGTCAGCGGCTTGTTGGACCTAAGCTTTGCAATAACAATATTATCCTGATGCTGTCTGATATAATATTCAGCCTTAGCTTTGTAATTCTTTAACTCATCATTCTCTAACTCTGACTCTTTCCATTCTGTTGAGAGTAACTCATCTGTGAAATTAGTCTGATATTTCTGTACAGGTCCACGAGGCAGATATTTCATTAATGAACGAAGTCTTTGTCTGATTTCTTCAAAATCATTTATATCTGCATTATCAACATAGTCAGTATTAAGAATTTTATTAATAATATCTGACTGTGCCTGAATCTCCGGAATATTGGCTACGCCTGCAACGCCTGCTGTCTTCTTTAATAAGTCATTGCGTGCTTTTGAATATTTATTTCCTAACAAATGTGCCAGTTCAATACCATACATGAGTGCATCAAATCTGACTGCACTCGCCTCGTCTTCTTCTGGTAATATAAGAGGTGCAACCTCCTCTCTTACAATTAAAGTATCCTCATATGTAAGTGTCTGATAATTAGATTCTACTGAATATAATTCAACATATTTTAAATGTTGTTTTACCGCAAAATTATCTCTCGGAAGCTCTTTTACTTTCTCACTCATCTGTTTTACTAATGCATTTCTATACATTATAAGTCTGTCATTCTGATACTTAATATCCTGAAGTTTATATGATATTTCGAATTTCAGATTAAATACTGCACCCTGAAGTGCGATCATATTAGCTGTAGCTTTTCCTTTGTTCATACGGAAAAATTCGAAATTACCGCAGAAGTCAAATATATAAAACTTATCCTTATCTTCTCCATCCAAAAGGCCGGGACAAAGTCTTGTACCTCTTCCTATCATCTGCCAGAATTTGGCTTTACTCATAACCTTCTTAAAGAACACAAGATTAACTACCTCTGGAACATCTATTCCTGTATCAAGCATATCAACAGATATCGCTATTTGCGGCATTTTCTTTGCATCAGAAAATTCATCAATTGCACTCTGTGCATAAGTCATATAATTATCAATAACCTTTGCATAATCTGGTAAATGTGGATATTCTTTATTAAATATCTCTAATATCTTCTCTGCATGATCATGATTCTTTGCAAATATAATTGTCTTTCCAAGCTTCTGTCCATAGTCAATCTTAATACCATCCGTCATTAAAATATTTAGCACTTTTTTAATTGTATCTTCGTTAAATATCCATGTATTCAAAGCTGATGAACCAATTGCCTCCGGCAGCCTTCCATTCTCATCTTCAAATGTTTCCTCATATTCTTCTCTGTCTTCCTCTGACAATTCATCATATACAATTCCCTGCTCAATGAATTTTAACTTAGATTCAACCGAAACATAATCTACAAGATAACCATCTTTAACTGCCTGTGCCAAATCATATCCATATGTAGGTACTCCTTTTTCCAACTCAAATACTTCATAAGTATTTTTATCAATTTCATCTTTAGGCGTGGCCGTAAGACCTACAAGCGGAGCATCAAAATATGTAAAAATATCTTTATATTTATTATAAATTGACCTGTGTGCTTCATCACATATAACAAGATCAAAATGCCCGCATGTAAACAGCTTTCCATTATCATCATTAATTGTGTCTATACAATTAATCATTGTCTGATATGTAGAAAATACACAATGTGCGGAATAATTATCTTTCTCCTCTACAAGATTAGTGCATGACAGATTAGGAAGCATATTTACAAAGCTTCTCTTTGCCTGTGTTACTAATGAATTCCTGTCTGCAAGAAAAAGAATATTCTTAACCCATCCTGCTTTTAATAAAACATCACACAATGCAATTACTGTTCTTGTTTTTCCTGAACCTGTTGCCATAACAAGCAGAGCCTTCCGGCGGTTCTTTTCATCAAAACTATTGCATACTGCTTTAATTGCTGATTCCTGATAATATCGCCCAGCAATATTCTTATCTATAGTTATGTGTTTAAGACTTGTCCTCATGGTCAACAGATTGAACCACTTCTCCAAGTCTCTTTTTGAATAAATAACTGAACATTTTCTTTCCGGATACTGTCCATCAATAATATGTGTTTCAAAGCCATTTGTGAGAAAAATCACTGGCCTTCTTTTATATTTTCTCTCCAATATATCTGCATATAATTTAGCCTGCTGGCGTCCTTTCGAAACATCTACACAGGTTCTCTTAGCCTCAATAACAGCCAGTGGACGGTGCATGTCATCATAGAGAACATAATCTGCATATCCAGTCTCTGATTTATTAGGCATTCCATCAAGTTCAACTTCATTAAGCCAGTCTTTGCCCTCTGTCCATCCAGCATCAACAAGCATAGCATCAATATACAATTTTCTTGTCTTATATTCAGATAAATCCAGTGGCTTAGGCACATATGTCTGTTGCTGCTCACGCCTGCGTGCAGACAATTCTTCTTTAAGTGAAGCATTTTCTTCTATTAACTTCTTAAGGTCAACTTCCTGCTGTGCAGTCTTTTCCTGTACCTTAGCAAGTTCTTCATTAATAGTATCAGTTGCTGCTTTTGAATTCTTAACTTTTTCTATTCTTGCATTAATCAGATTCTTGTCAAATGTGTGTTCCTCATATCCAGCAGAATAACAACATGCCATAAAATCTATAAATATAAACAGATTTTCAAGACATAGCATAGCTTCATCTCTTCCTAACTTCTTGGTACCATGTGCTACATTATTCCCGCATCTGCGGATATACTCCATTCTTCTTAATATATCCGAACCCACTATCTGTCTGTATTCATCCGTATTCATCAGACTATACAGATTATCCTGATAAGGCATCTCCAAGGCAGAGTCAACTGAATACATCCACTTTATTGCAAACTCCATTGCCCTACGGCTGTTAATAATACTAGCCTCCGGATCCATAAGAATTATTCTCTCGGCAGAAATAGCCACATTTGCAAAGCCTGAAAACTTAGGTTCTTTTTTTAGATAATCAAAATTAGTAACCATTCCTTATCCCCCTGACACGTTCTATTTATTGCATTATATCATAATATAAACTCAATGAAACGCAAAAATCTGCTTTCTGTAATTATAGCTGTTTGGTTGAAATCCTGTTTGAATGAATTTTTTGCTTAAAATTTTGTTGGTTTCCTATAAATTAAGAAATATCTTTTTCCTTATAGGCTTATTCTGACTTTTTTCTAATGTATCATCATATTTTCTAATAAAAATTCCTATAAATCACCTTAATATTTTCATTTTATAGGTTTATCATCGACTATCATCATAGTCAAGTGCTGTTTTCGTCCTATAAATATTTTAAAAATGCGACTACTTATAGGTATCACGATGTTATTGTTTTCCCAAAATTCCGTGTGAAATGGCTTCAAAAGGATTTCATGAATTTTGATTTGTCGACTTGGTGGACAAAATCAGCAAACTCATCTTGTAATGATTTTGGTGGCATCATCAGCTTTAATTTATTATATTTTCCAATATTAAAATGCTGTTGAGCAGCACCACCAGTTCCTTCTTCTATTTGTTTCTTACCATGTGGCATATTTGTATATATGCACAGATAATACGGATTAACTTTTTCACAATTTGGATGAGCAATAATAACATCAATTGCGTTATATCCTACATATTTTTTTGTAACAACACAAGCTGTTCCAGGATTTCCTGACCTTACTATTAATAAATCATTTTCCTTAAGAATAGATTTTGAATTCTTCTGATGTCCCTCTTCCGTAAAATAGGCCCAATCATTATCCTTAATAAAGCCTTCACCTATATTAAGTGATCGAAATACTCTTATTCCATTACTTTCATCTGTATAATATTGAGATGGCTTAATGACAACACCAACTTGAACATCAGCTACCTCTTCAACATGCGCAATATTCCAGTTTTTAGAGTTATTTTCATTCCCAAACATCTCGACAAATCGGGCTTTGATGAGGTTATCTAACGCACCTAATTCTTGTTTTCTTAATGCAATAACTTCACTTACTTTTTCTAATATAGCCACTGTCTCCACTTGTTTCCTGATCTCGGGAACATTTATCTCAATCTCGGATACAATCCCCTTTGATATCTCTTTAAATGTTGCTCCTCTCCCCAAAGACTTAAGGTAATCTGTATTACTTTTTAAAAACCAATACAAATATTTGTTTTTAATCTTTTCTGAACATATAAGATTCTTAAAGCCCTGATTGCAATACATCTTGCAACCAGCAATAGCAACTTTTCCAATAGGTGCTCTTGAAGATAATATTACAGTGCCTTCAGGAAATGGAGATAAACCAGTTTTCTTCACCGCCAACTCTGTAATCTTACGCACGCTGTCATTGATAATATATGTATCATCATTGAGTTCAGCAGGTGTTATCCACTTAACATCTCCATCCCAATATTCATCTATTCCCGTTTTAGGAGTACTACCTGAAACTATTTCACAAATATCACCAAGTTTATATTTTGCCATCTACCTCATCCCTACAAATCCGAATTGACTTAACATCAAGACATGTATTTCTGATGAGATGTTTTTACATTTGTCTGATTTACCATTGCGTATTGCATTGTTGTATCAATCTGTGAATGTCCCAATATTTTCTGTACCTGCTCGATTGGCATTCCTTTGTCAATGGCTCTTGTTGCCATTGACCGCCTGAATTTGTGGGGATGTATTCTTTCCAACTCCAATTTTCGTCCAAGCCTTCGAAGTCGCAATTCTACTCCGCTTATCTTCAATCTATCATGCGGTGCATCCAATGTAACAAATAAGGCTTTATTGTTATCATGTCGTTCTGCTATGTATTCTTTCAAATGTACCTTTGCCTTTGCGTCAAAATACACCCGCCTTTCTTTATCGCCCTTACCATACACAACACATTCGCGACCTTCTAAATCAATATCATCTATATTCAAGTTAACAAGTTCGCCTACTCTTATGCCTGTAGAGTATAATAAATCTATAATAGCCAAATCTCTTTTTTCTTTACAGTTGTCTCTCAATTTCTCTATTCCCTCATCAGATATTGTATTTTTGACAACCGTTTTTGTTTTAATTTTATGTATCCTTTTCATTGGACTTTTCAAAATATAATCTTCTTCCTCAAGCCATGAAAAGAAACTCGATATATTTCTTCTCACATTATCCACGGTAACATTAGAACAGTTATTGCGTTTCTGATAATTAGCCAGATAATCCCTCATTTCCTCTGTTGTTATCTTTCTTACATTAGTATTTGTCTGCGATAACAAATGTTCCACCGTAGTCTGATAATAACTTATTGTTCGCTCAGAACACCCCTCTATCTGCTTTGCTGCAAGAAACATTTTTAAAAATTCATCATTAGAAATGTTTGTTTTCTCAACTTCATTTTCCGCAAAATTTTTAATAATTACTTCCTGCAATTTCTTCATCTGAGGTATCGTTAAATATTCAGACATTTCATTTAATACTAATACAATTTTCTCTTCCATGTTGGTTTCTCCTTAATATGTACCAACATCTCCCCCGCAATTATATGTTTTGTCTACTTTTCTTCAGCCTTAGTTACTTCTTCAATCATTCCCGTGACAACTGAATTCAAACTTACTGCATTCTGATTAGTAATCACTGGATTACCTGTCTCTTTTTCTATTCTCATTCTTGCTTCACCGGCTATTTGTCCACCAGTTTTGGCAACATTTCTATTTGCTTCCAATCCGTATGGATTCCTGTCTCTTATACACCTCTCC
>ERZ1027225.1053-NODE-1053-length-10758-cov-10.276932_pt1 | contig 10758 bp, 9 predicted proteins | sample MGYA00519479_ERZ1027225 | MGnify/ENA primary metagenome ERZ1027225 (study PRJEB26926, sample SAMN06164471) | human gut metagenome | biome: ENVO:00009003; feature: ENVO:2100002; material: ENVO:00002003 | host: Homo sapiens | place: USA | collected 2012 ... | reverse complement strand
AGCAACAGCAACAGCAACAGCAACAGCAACAGCAACAGCAACAGCAACAGCAACAGCAACAGCAATAAGGTATAGGAGGCATGAGTATGTTAAAGAATATTCTGGTAGGTCAGTCAGGCGGACCAACAGCGGTTATTAATTCATCATTATATGGAGTGATTGAGGAAGGACTTAGAAATAGGGAAAAGATTGGCACTGTGTATGGCATGGTGCATGGAATTGAGGGATTTCTGGCAGGCAATTTCATTAATCTTTCTGAAGTGGCAGATAATGAGCCAATTGATAGATTAAAGATAACACCGGCTTCTTTTCTTGGAAGCTGCAGGTATATGCTTCCAGAAGATTTAGGGGATAAGGTGTATGATAAATTGTTTGATACATTTGCACAGATGAACATTGGATATGTGTTCTATATTGGTGGCAATGATTCAATGGATACAGTGTCAAAATTATCAAGAGTGGCATTATTGAAGAAATCGGACATAAGATTTATAGGTGTACCTAAGACAATTGATAATGATCTTGTAATGACAGATCATACTCCAGGGTATGGTTCAACTGCAAAATATGTTGCTTCAACATTAAAAGAAATTATACTTGACGCAACATGTTATGCACATCCGTCTGTGACAATTGTTGAACTTATGGGAAGGCATGCAGGCTGGGTTACAGCGGCATCAGTACTTGCAAGAACAGAGTATAGCAGAAATCCTTATCTTATATATATGCCAGAGCATGCATTTGATATGGAAGAATTCAAGAAGTCACTTAAGGCGGCACTTGAACAGGAAACTGCAGTTGTCGTGTGCGTATCAGAAGGAATTGCGGACAAAGACGGCAGATTCATATGTGAATATGCAGATGCAGCATCGGTTGATGGTTTTGGACATAAGATGCTTACAGGCTGTGGAAAGTATCTTGAAAATTATGTTAAAGCAGAATTTGGAATCAAATGCAGAAGTATTGAGCTTAATCTTCCACAGAGATGTTCATCACTTCTTGCTTCAGCAACAGATATTGATGAAGCCGAAAAAGCAGGAAAGGCAGCGGTTGTAGCAGCTCTTGACGGTGAAACTGGAAAAATGATTACATTTGAAAGAGATGATACTAACGGATATGAGATTAATTACGGACTTGCAGATGTGAACGATATATGCAATAAGGAAAAGAAGTTCCCAGCAGAGTGGATAACCGCAGATGGAACAGATATTTCTGATGAGTATATTAAGTATGTAAGACCACTTATTCAGGGAACTAATATTGCGGAGTATTCAGATGGGGTGCCGGTTCATCTGAAGCCTGCTTATTACAGATAACATTAAATATTAAATAAAAATAAAAATGACAGCACGCTATTGACAGCGTGCTGTCATTTTTGTAATATATCAAAGCTACTTAAGATTTTTATTAAAAGAATGGCAGGTTCGTATGCCGTTTTGTTACGAAGGGAGCAGATATGCAGCGAGAGTCACTCCATTGTGGAGAACTTATAAAGCGTCTTAATGATATTCTTGGAAGATGTGCCAATGAGGAGTTAAGAGCAGATGACATGACATCTTCACAGGTTAAGATGCTTATGATAATTAATGAAACTAAAGATGAATGTATTACGCTTAAGGAGCTTGAGAAGCACTTTGGCGTAGCCCAGGCGACAATAGCGGGAACAGCAGCAAGGCTTGAAAAGAAGGGGATGATAGAAAGCTTCTATGACCCTTCAGATAAGAGAGTCAAGCATGTGAGAATAACAGACAAGGGCAGAGACATGTGCGTTCATGCAGGCAAGGCAATGCATGACAAAGAAAAATGGTTTCTTTCATCGCTTTCTGCTGATGAAAAAGAAGAATTACACCGTCTGTTACAAAAAGTATACGATGATGTGAATAACTGTGAAAGGAAGTGTAAGAAATGTTAAAAACTTTATCAGCATATATTGGTGAGTATAAAAGAGTCTCGATAAAGACGCCAATATATATAATTGTTGAAGTTCTTATGGAAATACTTATTCCGTTTGTTACGGCAAGTATTATCGATAAGGGTATTCAGACAGGAGACATGAGCAAGGTGTTGATGTATGGCGGACTTATGCTTGTGCTTGCATTTATAAGTCTGTTTGCTGGAATTCAGGCAGGAAAATATGCGGCTTTGGCCTCTACCGGATTTGCATGTAACTTAAGAGAGGGAATCTATTCGAATATTCAGAACTTTGCATTCTCTAATATAGACAAATACAGCACAGCAGGTCTTATTACCCGTATGACTACTGATGTTACAAATGTGCAGAATGCATATCAGATGATTCTTAGAATTGCGGTAAGAGCACCACTTATGATGATATGCAGTATGGTTATGTGTTTTATTATCAATCCTACATTAAGTTTTATATTCTTAGGTGCGCTTATTCTTCTTGGATTTGTACTTTTCTTTATTATATATAAGGTAACTCCAATATTCACAGAAGGTTTTGCCAAATATGATGATTTAAATGCAAGTGTCCAGGAGAATGTCACAGGAATCAGAGTTGTCAAAGCATTTGTAAGAGAAGACCATGAGAATAAGAAATTCAGTAAGGCTGCCGGGAATCTTTACAAAATATTTGTTAAGGCGGAATCATGGCTTGCATTCAACAATCCTATTATGATGTTTGTTATATACGGAAGTATTATTGCACTTTCATGGTTTGCAGCACATTTTATTACTGATGGAACTATGACAACGGGTAACCTGACATCAATGTTTTGCTATGTAATGAGCATGATGATGTCACTTATGATGCTTTCTATGATATTTGTTATGGTTTCAATGAGTGCAGCGAGTGCAAGACGAATTGCTGAGGTTCTTAATGAGAAGGCTGATATTACTAATCCGGAGAATCCGGTTATGGAAGTACCTGACGGAAGAATTGATTTCAACCATGTGAACTTCACATACAAGAAAGACAGCGACAAGGATGCTCTTGAAGACATAGATATCCATATAAATGCGGGCGAAACAATCGGTATTATAGGCGGAACGGGTTGCGGAAAGTCAAGCTTCGTTAATCTGATAAGTCGTCTGTATGATGTTAAGGATGGTTCTGTATGCGTAGGCGGAATTGATGTAAGAGACTACGACCTCGAAACTCTTCGTAATGAGGTTTCAGTTGTTCTTCAGAAAAATGTGCTTTTCTCAGGAACTATTCTTGATAATTTGAGATGGGGCGATGAAAATGCGTATGAGGAGGATTGCATAGAAGCCTGCCGTCAGGCCTGTGCAGATGAATTCATTGAGAGAATGCCTGATAAATACAATACATGGATTGAGCAGGGTGGAAGCAATGTTTCCGGTGGTCAGAGACAGAGACTCTGTATCGCAAGAGCGCTGCTTAAGCACCCGAAGGTTCTTATTCTTGATGATTCAACAAGTGCTGTTGATACAGCCACAGACGCTAAGATTAAGAAAGCATTTGCAACAAAGATACCAGGAACTACCAAGATTATCGTATCACAGAGAATTTCAAGTATTCAGGACGCAGACAGAATATTGGTGCTTGAGAATGGCTGTGTGAGTGGTTTTGATACTCATGAAAATCTTGTTGAGAACAATAAAGTTTACCGCGAAATCTACGAGGTCCAGACACAGGGCGGCGGTGATTTTGACGAGGCAGGAGAATAGGAGGCAGCATATGGATAAGAATATTGATATGAAGAATAAAAAGAATAAAGAAAATCCACTTCCTCTTATGAAGAGGCTGCTTGGATATATTTTAAAGAATTACAAGTTTTCGTGTATAGCAGTGCTTGTGTGTATTCTTGTTTCAGCGCTTACAACACTGATAGCAACGCTGTTTATCCAGAAGCTTATTGACAGTTATATTATTCCGCTGACACAGTCAGCAGTACATGATTATGCACCGCTTGCAGGCGCACTTATCAAGCTCGCTGCAGTTCTTATGGTCGGTGTATTATGTTCATATTGCTACAACAGAATTATGGTAAATGTTGGTCAGGGAACTTTAAAGAAGTTGAGATTAGAGCTGTTTACTAATATGGAGTCACTTCCTATTAAGTATTTTGATACTCATGCACACGGCGATATCATGTCAGTATATACTAACGATATCGACACATTAAGACAGCTTATAAGTCAGAGTATACCTCAGGTTATCAATTCATGCATTACACTTGTATCTACATTTGTAAGTATGATTGTGCTTGATATTCCGCTTACAATCGTATCGGTTGTGATGGTTGTTATTATGCTTTATGTAACTTCTAAGCTGAGTGCACTTTCCGGAAAATATTTCGTTGAGCAGCAGAAGGATATCGGTAAGGTTAATGCTTATATCGAGGAAATGATGGAAGGACAGAAGGTTGTCAAGGTGTTCTGCCACGAGGATAAAAGTATTGAGCAGTTTAAGGAGATTAACAACAGGCTTCGTGAGAGTGCAAACAATGCGAACAAGGTTGCTAATATCACAATGCCTGTTAATGGTAATATAGGTAATATCAGCTATGTATTATGTGCAATAGTTGGTGGTATTCTTGCTCTGAGTGATTTTTCAGGACTTACTATTGGTACACTTGTTGCTTTCTTAAGTTTAAATAAGAGCTTCACACAGCCTGTAACCCAGATAAGCCAGCAGGTGAGCAGTATCGTTATGGCGATGGCTGGTGCTGGAAGAGTGTTTGAGTTATGTGACGAGAAGCCGGAGGTTGACGAAGGTTTCGTTGAGCTTGTAAATGTAAGATACAACAAGAACAATGAGCTTATTGAGACTAAAGAAAATACTGAGATGTGGGCATGGAAGAAGCCGGCAAAGGACGGTAACAGTGCAGAGTACACAAGACTTGCTGGTGATGTAACATTTGACGGAGTTGACTTTGGCTATAATCCGGACAAAATGGTACTTCACGATATTAAAATGTATGCTACACCGGGACAGAAGATTGCATTTGTCGGAAGTACCGGAGCAGGAAAAACTACAATCACTAATCTTATCAACAGGTTCTATGATATTCAGGATGGTAAGATCAGATATGATGGAATTAACATCAACAATATTAAGAAAAATGATTTAAGACGAAGCCTTGGTATCGTTCTTCAGGATACTAACCTCTTTACGGGTACAATCATGGATAATATCAGATACGGAAGGCTTGAGGCGAGTGATGAGGAATGCATCGCAGCAGCAAGACTTGCCAATGCTGATGGATTCATCAAGAGACTTCCGGATGGCTATAATACTGTGCTTCATGGCGGAGGTGCTAATTTAAGCCAGGGACAGAGACAGCTTCTTGCAATTGCAAGAGCAGCGGTAGCAGACCCACCTGTACTTATTCTTGATGAAGCTACTTCATCTATTGATACAAGAACAGAGCGACTTGTCCAGAAGGGTATGGATGCGCTTATGTCAGGAAGAACATCATTTGTTATTGCACACAGACTTTCTACAGTCCGTAATGCAGACTGTATTATGGTTATGGAACAGGGAAGAATTATCGAGCGTGGAACACACGACCAGCTCATGGAAGAGAAGGGCAGATATTATCAGTTGTATACTGGTAAGAGCATATCAGCGTAGAGACAGAAACAAAAAAGCAGGTGAGGAAATTCCCTACCTGCTTTTTATTATGTAATAAGATTATTATTATGCATTAATATTAAGATGTCTTGGAAGACCGTCTACCATGATTGGTGAAAGCTCAGCCTGGATAAGTGGTCTGATGTAGTGGATGAGGTCGTCTGTTACGAAGTCATCATCTGTAATCCACTCAAGAGGAACTTTCTTCTCGATGTTAGCAATCTGGTGAACATCATTAGTCTCTGTGATGCACATATATGGATCATCAGAAACTCTCTTAAGAACAACAACCTTACCTGTCTCGCCTTCAAATGCAGCCTTAACAGCAGCACCACCAACGTTGTATGCTTCTGTGATATCTGTACGGCTTGTCATATGAGCTGCACAACGCTGAAGTGTTGAAAGCTCGATAGCACGAGTCTTGATGCCAAGTTCAGCACCAATCTTGTTAGCAAGGAATTTAGCTGAACCAGCAAGCTGCTTGTGGCCAAATGCATCTACGAACTCTACATGCTCTGAAAGCTCGAATACATATCTTCCGTCAGCAACCTTAATACCTTCTGAAACAGCGATAACCATTGAACGGCCCTTAGCTGCAATTTCTTTAACTCTTGCCATGAAATGGTCGATATCAAATACTTTCTCTGGAAGGTAGATAAGGTCTACACCTTCGCAGTCATCACTCTTTGCAAGAGCAGCAGCGGCTGTAAGCCATCCGGCATTACGTCCCATAATCTCTACAATAGTAACTGTAGGATAATCATATACAAGACCATCTCTGATGATTTCCTTCATAGTAGCTGCGATAAACTTGGCAGCAGAACCAAATCCTGGTGTGTGGTCTGTAACAGCTAAGTCATTATCAATAGTCTTAGGTACACCCATGAATTTAATATCGCTTCCGGTAACGATTGCGTAATCAGATAACTTCTTGATAGTATCCATTGAGTCGTTACCACCAATATAGAAGAAATATTTGATATCAAGATCATCAAGAATCTTGAAAATCTTATCAAATGTTTCTCTGTCTTCGCTTATCTCAGGGAGCTTGTACCTGCATGAACCAAGATAAGATGAAGGTGTTCTCTTTAATAAATCGATATCCATTGTAGAGTTAATCTTCTCTGAAAGGTCAACATACTGACCATCAAGAAGTCCCTTAATACCGTGGAGCATACCATAAACTTTCTTAGCTCCTCTGTCTATGGCTGTCTTATATACCCCAGCAAGACTTGAGTTGATAACAGAAGTAGGTCCTCCTGACTGTCCAACTATAACATTACCATCCATATTATATTCTCCTCCGAATCATATTTCTGCATAAAAATGCAAGTGATTATGTGCATAGTTTAGCACAATTTCTATAATCATACAACTTAAATGTTGAATATATTAATAATTATATTTATGCAAATTTACAGGCATTTATGATATAATTCTTTCCGGGTATTTTTAATTTCGTATACACAAGTTTGCGTGCCTGTGTGGGCAGGCAGGAATGGAGAACTATATGTCAGTTAAGATTAATTCTTACAAAGGAAGAAGCATTAGACCGGTATACAAGGCGAGAATTAAGAAGGATGAATATTCTAATGCGATAGACAGAATATGTAATAGATATAAGTTAGGACACATTAAGCAGAATGAGTCTGGCAGGGAATATAAGAACAGGATGAATAAGCTGTTTTCAGATGATGTGATACAGAGTATGAAGAAATATTCGCATCATGGACGTACAAGCCTTTTCGGGCACAGCGTACATGTTTCTTATTATAATTATCTTGTGTGCAAGAAATTACATCTTGATGAGAAGGCAGGAGCTAAGGCAGGACTTTTACATGACCTGTTTCTGTACGACTGGCACAAGTATTCGCCTAGGAAGGGTGAGAGACTTCATGGTTTTGAGCATCCTACAAAGGCACTTAAGAATGCAGGAAAGTATTTTGATATAACAGAAAAAGAGGGAGACATGATTGCAAAGCATATGTTTCCATTGACAGTTACACCACCAAAATATAAAGAAACATTTGTTATTGTACTTGTAGATAAATTCTGCAGCTTTAATGAGGTGCTGGATGATTTCATACACAGGAAGTTCTGTGGAGCAAAGGATACAAGAATTAAATGGTTTGGTGCAGGTAAGGGAGAGAAACGATGAAATATTTAAGTGAAGAGCAGAATAAATGTTTTGTGGGAACGGGAGAACTTAATAAAGCTGGTGATAGTCTGGCTGTTTTCCTTGACAAATACGACCCTGATAAATATCAGAATCCATGCAACACTGTGGATACGCTTGTATTTACAAAGAAAGATTCACAGGTTAAGAGGATTCTGCTTATAAAGAGAGGCAATCATCCATGTATTGGATTGTGGGCGTGTCCGGGAGGCTTTGTTGAGTTTAAAGAGAATCTTTATGATGCGGCTTTAAGAGAACTTCAGGAGGAAACTGGTCTGCATGATATTGAAGCAGAACAGCTTAAATCATATGGCGATTATGACCGTGACCCAAGAACAAGGATTATTACAACAGCATTTGTTGCATTGATAGATGAAGGCAGCCAGAAGGCTCAGGCTGGTGATGATGCAAGAGAGGCCGGATGGTTTGATATATCAGATGAACTGGTTAATAAGACAGAGGATAAGTCACTTGTTAAGGAAGAATGGCTGTGCAGGCTGTCCAATGCAGATAAGAATATTAATATCTGTGCAAGAGTGGAAGTTACCTATAGAAAAGGTATCCTTAAGAACCGCACATATAAGGTTGTTGACGGCGATGGGCTGGCAGCAGATCATGCGGCTATTATACTGGAAGGATACCATCATGTTAAGGAGGCACTTAACGCATGAGTGAGAAGATAAAGAAGAACGAGAAAGCTAAGAAGCAGACATGGAGGGCTGGCAATATGCTCTATCCTGTGCCTGCTGTTATGGTAAGCTGTGCAAGAAAAGGAGAGAAGCCTAATATTATTACGGTTGCATGGGCAGGAACTGTATGCTCTGATCCGGCGATGGTTTCGATATCTATAAGAAAAGAACGCTACAGCCATGACATTATTAAGGAAACGGGAGAATTCGTTATTAATCTTACAACAAGAAAGCTTGCGAGAGCCACTGATTATTGTGGAGTAAAATCTGGCAGGGACGTTGACAAATTTGCAGATATGCATCTTACAGCAGTACCCTCAGTTAAGATTGAAGCTCCGGCAATTGCAGAAAGCCCTGTTAATATCGAATGTAAGGTTAAGCAGGTGTTAGAACTTGGAAGCCACGATATGTTTATAGCAGAGGTTATGGCTGTAAATGTAGATGAAAGCCTGTTAGATGAGAAGGGAACACTGCATTTGTCAGACGCAGACCTTATTGCATATTCACATGGAAGATATTATGGACTTGGTGATTTCATAGGTAAGTTCGGATATTCCGTACAGAAGCCTGCCAAGACAAAATCTTCCAGAAAGAAAAAATAGGGTTTACAAACCAAATATCATATGTTAGTATAAATGTTACGAAATTGTTACAAAGATATTACAAGAAGATGACTATATATTAACACAATATTTGGAGGACATTATGGAACGCTTGTCAAGATATGGCAGACGAATGAGAATAACACTCATTAAGACAATGACGGTTGCCTGTTTTGTATGTATTATTGCTATTCCATTTTTATCAAAGAAGTTATTAAAGACGGAAGCTAATTATTACAGTATTACAATTAACGGAATCAAGGTTGGAGCAGCTAATACGGAAGAAGAGGTTATTGTTGCGCTGGCGTCAGCAAGGCAGGAACTTAGTGCACAGTATGAAGAAATTGTGTACATGGATCCTGATATAGAGATTGCCAAAGAGAATAAAGCAGTTGCACAGAGAATGAGTGTGGACGAGTTGTCTGGTGCAATATATAGTTACATGTTTGATAATGTTATGGATGTTGATTTCCATATGAATTATACAGTAAGACTTGGTGATTTCGTTGTAACATTGGAATCAAAGGATGCAGTTGTTTCTTTATTTGAGAAGCTTATTGCCAAATATGATCCAAATAATGCTTTTACAGTATCACTTGATACGGTTGATGCAGCGACAGGTACTTATGGAATAAGTGTGAATGAAAAGGCTACGGAAACTACAGCAGCAGAGATTGTATCCTCAGCAATTAGTGGTACAGCGATTTCACAGGACGGAGAGACAGTGGTTAATGGAGATGGTCTTACTGGAATTGGATTTGATGTTGACGTAGTTGTTGTGGAAGTTCCTACGGATAATGCAACTGTAACATCAGTAAATGACGCTTATGAGAGCATTACTAAAGAACACGAAGAAAAGACAGTATATACAGTTGAAGCTGGTGATACATTATCGGTTATTGCACAGAATAATGGACTTACAATGTCACAGCTTCTTGAGCTTAATTCTAATCTTACAGAGGACAGTGTAATTGCACCTGGGGATTCAATTGTTGTTACAGTTCCTAAATCAGAGATATCTGTTCTTACAACTTATCAGATGACTTATGAAGAAGATTATGAAGCAGAGCCTGATTATGAGGATGACAACACTAATTACAGAGGAACTAATACAGTTATTTCTGAAGGAACCGTTGGTCACAGATCTGTTATAGCAGAAGTTACCTACACTAATGGTAACGAAACAGGCAGAACATATGTTAAGGAGACTATTATTAAAGAATCCGTTCCGAAGACTATTGCAGTCGGAACGCTAACACCTCCAACATATTTAAGACCAATATCAGGAGGAACCTTATCATCCGAATTTGGTTATAGATGGGGAAGTTTCCACAAGGGTGTTGACTGGTATGTTACGCAGGGTACAACAGTTACAGCCGCCGCTGCAGGAACGGTTACCAGAGCCGGATGGTATGGCGATTACGGATATTGTGTTGATATTACACATAGTAATGGCACTATGACAAGATATGGTCACTTAAGTTCAGTGAAAGTAAGCGTTGGTCAGAGTGTTTCTCAGGGACAGGCTATTGCAGCATCAGGTAATACAGGCTATAGTACAGGCCCACATCTTCATTTTGAAATATGGGTTGGAGGAACTGCTGTGAATCCGCTTAATTACGTTAATAAGAATTAATAAATATTGAATAGGCTGCCCTGTTAAGGACAGCCTTTATTATGTAAATAAATGCTGTCTCTTATACACATCTGACGCTGCCGACGACTTAATAG
>ERZ1027225.1049-NODE-1049-length-10797-cov-4.387917_pt1 | contig 10797 bp, 10 predicted proteins | sample MGYA00519479_ERZ1027225 | MGnify/ENA primary metagenome ERZ1027225 (study PRJEB26926, sample SAMN06164471) | human gut metagenome | biome: ENVO:00009003; feature: ENVO:2100002; material: ENVO:00002003 | host: Homo sapiens | place: USA | collected 2012 ... | reverse complement strand
ATAAGCTGTTTTATCCCCAATTAGGTGTAAAACTCTGCTCGATGGCGGGCGGCGGTGTCGCCCTCATCGGCATCACCCTTGTACCTCTGCTCTCCGGCCTGTTCGGTTGATCGTCTGGCGGTGATCGCTTATGGGCGGCATACTCGACAAACTCGATGAATGGCTCCGAGGGCTGCTCATTGAGGGGATCACGGGAAACCTGTCGGGCATGTTCGATACGGTCAATACCAAAGTAGGCGAGATCGCCGGTGAAGTGGGACAGACGCCGCTGGCATGGAACAGCGGCGTCTTTTCTATGATCCGAAACCTCTCTGAAACGGTGATCGTTCCAATCGCCGGGGTTATCCTGACATTCGTAATGTGTTATGAGCTGATCCAGCTTGTGACAGAGAAAAACAATCTGCACGATGTAGATACCTGGATGTTCTTCAAGTGGATTTTCAAGACCTTCTGTGCCGTTCTCATTGTGACGAACACATGGAATATCGTCATGGGTATCTTTGATGTGGGGCAAAGCGTTGTGAACAGCAGCGCAGGCGTCATCATCGGAAATACCTCCATTGATATCAGCAGTGTCATCACGGATATGGAGGCGCAGCTTGAAGCCCTGGGCACGGGAGAACTGTTCGGGCTGTGGTTCCAGTCCCTTTTCGTGGGGCTTACCATGAACGCCCTTTCCATCTGTATCATGCTTGTCATCTACGGCCGCATGATCGAGGTGTATTTGACAACTTCCGTTGGACCAATTCCGCTTGCCACTATGACGAACCGGGATTGGAGCCATACAGGACAGAACTACTTGAAATCCCTATTTGCATTGGCGTTCCAGGCATTTCTAATCATGGTGTGCGTGGGAATCTACTCTGTTTTGGTACAGAGTATCGCCACGGACGGAAATATCTCAGGCGCGATATGGGCCTGCATGGGCTACACGGTCCTGCTGTGCTTCGCCCTGTTCAAGACCGGCAGCCTCTCTAAGAGCCTGTTCGGAGCGCATTAAGGAGGCTTGATAAATTGGCGTATGTAACCATTCCAAAGGATTTGACGAAAGTAAAATCCAAAGTGCTGTTTGGGCTTACCAAACGGCAGCTTATATGTTTCGGAGCGGCGGCACTCATCGGAGTACCGCTTTTCTTTTTGCTCAGACGCACGGCCAGCAACAGTGCCGCCGCGTTCTGCATGATTATCGTCATGCTCCCGTTCTTTCTGCTCGCCATGTATGAGCGGCACGGCCAACCTCTTGAGGTGGTGGCCGGACAGATCATCCGCTGTATGTTCCTGCGGATGAAAGAACGGCCTTACCAGACAAACAATTTCTATGCAGCCCTGGAGCGTCAGGCTCAGGCGGAAAAGGAGGTGAAAGCCATTGTTCAGAAAGCGAAAGCCAAAGCCACAGGCACAACAGGCGGCAAAACCCGCGGTAAAGCTGACCGCCGCAGAAAAGCGTGAGATCAGCCGTATCCTGGAAACTGCCAGAGGCGACGGCAAGGTACATTCCGCACAGGACACTTTACCGTTCCGCCAGATGTACCCGGACGGCCTGTGCAAGCTGGACGATCACACTTGGTCGAAGTGTATCGAGTTCGAGGATGTGAATTATCAGCTTGCAAAGCCTGACGACCAGACGGCGATCTTTGAAGCCCTCTGCGATATGTATAACGCCCATGACGCTTCTATCGGGATGCAGCTCTCCCTTGTGAGCCGCCGCATGAACCGGGAGGATTTTGTGAAGCGTATCGAGATCGCAGCGCAGGGAGATCACTTCGACCATATCCGTGAGCTTTACACGCAAATGCTCCGCAAGCAGCTTGAACGGGGCAACAACGGTCTTATCAAAACAAAGTATCTGACCCTCACCATTGAGGCACGGGACAGCAAAACCGCACGGGCACGATTTTCCCGGATCGTCATGGATGCCCTCAACCATTTCAAGGTCATGGGTGCTCTGGCAAAGGAGCTTGGCGGCAAGGAGTGGCTGGAAACGCTCCACGGCATCCTACACCCGGACGGGGAACGGTTTGCCTTTGAATGGAGCTGGCTTGCCCCTTCCGGCCTGTCGGTTCAGGATTTTATCGCACCATCTTCCTTCCGCTTCGGTGAAGCACGGAAGTTCACGATGGCGGATAAATTCTGTGCCGTGTCCTTTCTGCAGATCAGCGCACCGGAAATGGATGACCGTATGCTCACCGAGCTGCTGGATACGGACAGCGGGCTGCTTGTCAGCCTCCATATCCGCAGCATGGACCAGAACGAGGCGATCAAAACGGTCAAGCGGAAGATCACTGACATTGACAGTATGAAGATCGACGCACAGAAAAAGGCAGTGCGGGAAGGTTTCGATATGGATATCATCCCCACCGATCTTGCCACCTACGCAGGCGAGGCAAAGAACATCCTCCGTGACCTGCAAAGCAGAAATGAGCGAATGTTCCTGATGACCTTCCTGGTGGTGAACTTTGCGGACAGCGGGCAAAAGCTGGAGAATGACCTGCTCCGTGCGGCAAGCGTGGCGCAGAAATATAACTGCTCCCTGGTGCGGCTGGACTTTCAGCAGGAGGACGGCTTCGTGTCGGCTCTGCCCCTGGGTGTCAACCGCATTAAGATACAGCGCGGGCTTACCACTTCGGCGGTGGCGGTGTTCGTTCCCTTCACCACACAGGAGATTTTCCACGGCGGCGAAGCTCTTTACTACGGGCTCAATGCCACTTCCGGCAATATGATCCTTGCTGACCGCAAAAAGCTGAAAACGCCCAACGGCATGATCTTAGGTACGCCCGGCAGCGGCAAGAGTTTTTCCGCAAAGCGTTCCATCGTGGGTGTGTTCCTGAACACAAAGGACGATATCCTGATCTGCGACCCGGAGGCGGAATATTTTCCGCTGGTGAACCGTCTGGAAGGACAGGTCATCAAAATCTCACCTACCAGCACGCAGTATGTGAACCCTATGGATATCAATCTCAATTACAGTGAGGATGATAACCCGCTGGCGCTGAAATCAGATTTTATCCTGTCGTTCTGCGAACTGGCGGCAGGCGGACGGAACGGTCTGGAGCCGGTGGAAAAGACGGTCATTGACCGTGCTGTGCGGATCGTGTACCGCCCCTATATCGCAGACCCCCGCCCGGAGAATATGCCGCTGCTGGAAGATTTGTATGACGAGATCAAACGGCAGCCGGAGCCGGAGGCGCAGCGGATCGCGGCAGCGTTGGAACTGTATGTGCATGGCAGCCTGAATGTTTTTAACCACCGTACCAATGTGGATATCAACAACCGTATTGTCTGCTTTGATATCAAGGAGCTGGGAAAGCAGCTCAAAAGCCTGGGTATGCTGGTGATCCAGGATCAGGTGTGGAACCGTGTTTCCCAGAACCGGGATCAGGGCAAATCCACCTGGTACTTCGTGGACGAGTTCCACCTTCTTCTGCGCGGTGAAGTTGGTTCCTGGAGCGTGGAGATTTGGAAACGCTTTCGCAAATGGGGCGGTATCCCCACGGGGATCACGCAGAACATCAAGGACCTGCTTTCCTCCCCGGAGATCGAGAACATCTTTGAAAACAGCGATTTTGTGTACCTTCTGAACCAGGCCAGCGGAGACAGGAAAATCCTCTGTGAGCGTCTGAATATCTCCAACCAGCAGGCGGCGCATATCAGCAACGCAGGCCCCGGCGAGGGGCTGATCTTCTTCGGCAATGTGATCCTGCCTTTTGTGGATGACTTCCCGAAGGACAATGAACTTTACAGCATTATGACAACAAAACTTGGTGAAACCGGGAAAGGAGGCGCGGCGCATGAATGATGAAAAATATGTGATTGGTAGCGGAAGTTTTCGGCTTCTGATCGGTGATTTGTATGATCTCTATTGTTATCATTTCAGTTTGACCCGCAGACTGGCGGAGGCTGCGGACGAAAAGGCACTTTTGAAAATCCAGAAAAGCGTGTCCGGCTATGAGCGCAGGATGAAGCGCCTTTGCAGGCGTTGGGGTCTACCCACGGATGATACGCCCTGGGCCTACGATACAATGGAGAAATCCATCCGGGAGCGGATGCTCCATGAATAACCTGACCCATGTGAGCCTGTTTTCCGGCATTGGCGGTCTGGACCTGGCGGCGGAGGCTGCCGGGTTTGAAACTGTCTGCCAGTGCGAGTGGGCGGATTTTCCGCACTCCGTCCTCTCCGCACGATGGCCGGATGTTCCCAGGTTCCGGGATATTACTACTTTTACGAAGGAGGCGTTTTTTGAAAAAACAGGACTTGAAACAGTTACCGTTATCTCAGGCGGCTTTCCCTGTCAGCCCTTCTCCACCGCCGGAAAACGGAAGGGCTTTGCGGATGAACGCTACCTGTGGCCGGAAATGTGCCGCATTATTACCGAGCTGCGGCCCCGTTGGGTGCTTGGGGAAAATGTTGCTGGCTTCATCAATATGGGGCTCGACAAAACGATTTTTGACCTGGCAAAAGCGGGATACGCTGTTCTCCCATTCGTATTTCCGGCTTGCGGTGTCGGCGCATGGCATGAGCGCCAGCGAACTTTTATCGTCGCGGCTGATGTTTCCCACACCCCTTGCCTCCGACAACAACACCGCCAGGGATGCGGCAAGCCTGGATGTGTTCCTGTCGGACAATGGGATATTCCGCAAGAGGAACCGAAACGGGGCGATCTGGAGCCTCAGCCTGTCGGCGGCGGTATTCTATCTGACCCCGGTGGCGTCGGACGGTTTCCGCTCGACCTTGAAGCCGTCGGCCTTCAATCCGGCGAAGAAGGACGGGAACCTGTCGGCGCAGATCATCTCCCAGGAGCGGCCGGTGTCCGAAACGGCGGCGCTGAATCCGGATTGGGTGGAATGGCTCATGGGCTTCCCGAAAGGATGGACGGACGTATCCTCTGGGCCGCCGAACCGGAAGGAATCCCCCGCATGACCGAGCGCATGGATGACCGGGCGCTACGGCTGAAAACATTGGGAAATGCGGTCTGCCCGCCCCAGGCCTATCCCATTTTCCGCTATATCGCCATGATCGAGAATGGCACCTGCGGTGACTTCTGCCCCTATGGAAAGGAAGGTGACTGCCTATGAGGGAACTGAAAGCGACCGATAAGATCACGCAGAAAATGACCCGTGACGGTGCGGTATCGGAAAACCTTGCCACGGGCGAGGTGAAACATATCAGCAGCCGAGAGCCGGAAACGGAGCTGTCTGTTTCTTCGGAAGAATCCGCTGGCGCTGCGGCTGACCTTGCCCTGCGTGCGGCGGAACACCATGAGAAGAAAAGCGCACGAACGGCGGAAAAGGCTGACACCCAGGCGGTGCGGGATGGTTCTGCTGCAAGGCAGCACCCGTCCTCCCGTCTGCAATTCACCGAGGAAGAACGCGCCGATCCCACACTTGGAAAGTACATCGACCATTCCGACCGTGCGGCGGACAGGCTGGACGCGGCAAAGGCCGCTATCCCCACAAAGAAAGTTCTCCGTACCGAGCGTGTTTTTGACGAGACAGCCGGAAAAGGCAAAACGCAGCTTCACTTTGAAGAAGTGGAGAAACGCCCCAACGGACGCCTGCGGCACAATCCGCTTTCCCGGCCGGTCCATGAGATCGTCCACGCCGTCCATGCGAAGGTGCATGAGGTGGAACAGGAAAATGTGGGTGTTGAGGCTGGACACAAGGGCGAGGTGCTGACGGAACGCGGGCTTGCCTACGGAAAAGGCAAAGTCCGTGCCGCCGTCCACCATCACCGCACAAAGCCCTGGCGTGACGCGGCGAAGGCAGAGCAGGCTTCTTTTAAGGCAAACGCCGACTACCTTTACCAAAAGGCACTGCATGATGATCCTGCATTGGCAGCTTCTAACCCGGTATCCCGCTTTCTGCAGAAACAGCGGATCAAGCGGAACTATGCAAAGGAGCTGCGACAGGCAGAGAAAACCGCAAAGAACACAGCGGCCACGGCGAAAAGTGCGGCACAGAAAGCAAAGGACGCCTTCAAGGAAACTTTCTTCTACATCAAGCACCATAGCCGGGCGGTGCTATTGGTGATCGGCATTGGTGCCTGTGTTGCCCTGCTGTTTGGCGGGGTATCTTCCTGTTCCATGATGGCGGGCTCCGGCATAGGTAGCGTATTTACTTCCTCTTATCTCTCCGAGGACACGGATATGCTGGCTGCAGAGGCGGCCTACTGCGAACTGGAACAGGAACTTCAATATAAGCTGGACCACTATGAGGCTCTGCACCCCGGATATGACGAATACCGTTTTGATCTGGATGAGATCGAGCATGACCCTTATGTGCTGATCTCCATTCTCACGGCGTTCCATGAAGGGGTGTTCACCATCGATGAGGTTCAGGCGGAGCTGCAAATGCTCTTTGAAAAGCAGTACATCCTGACGCAGACCGTGGAAGTGGAGGTGCGCTATCGGACGGAGACACGGACAGACAGCGAAGGAAACGACTATGACGTGGAAGTACCATACAACTACTATATCTGCAAGGTGAAGCTGGAAAACTTCGACCTATCCCATGTGCCGGTCTACATCATGGACGAAGAAACGCTTTCCCTGTATGCGGTCTATATGGCAACGCTGGGAAACCGGGAAGATTTGTTCCCAGGCTCCGGCTATGTAGACAAGTACACCAAACCACCCACCACCTATGATATTCCGCCTTCCGCACTGGAAGATGAAACCTTTGCAGCGCTCATTACCGAGGCGGAAAAGTACATCGGCTATCCCTATGTCTGGGGCGGCAGCAATCCGAACACTTCTTTTGATTGCTCCGGCTTCGTATCCTGGGTGCTGACGCAAAGCGGTGTCTGCAATACGGGCAGGCTGGGAGCCCAAGGACTCTACAATATTTCCACCCCGGTATCCTCTGCCAACGCAAGACCCGGCGACCTGATCTTTTTCGTCGGCACTTACGATACACCGGGTGTTTCCCATGTGGGTATCTATGTGGGCGGCGGAAAAATGCTGCACTGCGGCGACCCCATCCAGTATGCAGATATCAACACAAGCTACTGGCAATCCCACTTTTACGCTTTCGGGCGACCGCCCTACAACTAAAAAACGATATGGAGGTAATTTGATTTATGGCAACGACACAGAAGATCCGCAATGACATTGCGAAAACCAAAGAAAAGATCGCGGAGCAGCAGAAACGCCTTCGTGCGCTGGAGACCCAGCTTGCGGAGGAAGAAAATCTGGAAATCGTCCGCATGGTGAAAGCCGTGAAGATGGATAACAAGGAACTGACCGCCTTCCTGAAAGCCTATGCCAGCGGTATGATCTCCCTGCCGGAAGGTATGCTGCAGGAAGCCAGCACCGAGAATGAAGAAACGGAGGGATACGAGGATGAAACATAACTTTATGACAAAAATGGTATCGGCTCTTTTGGCGGTAGTGCTCAGCACTGCCGCTTTTTCTGTCACCGCCTTTGCAAGCGGCGGCGAGGAAACCACGGAGCCCGTGGCTGAACAGGAAACGGCCGGGGATGTTTCTGATCTGCTTTCCGCTCTGGCAGGCAGCCAGGTCACGGTATCCGTCACCGATGATGGTATCCAGTTCAGCGCAGCAGAAAATAATACCGGGCAGACCGGCACGGTCACAACTAACGGCGGCACTCTGAATGTCCGCACGGGTGCGGGAATGGACTACACCGCCTTCACCCAGCTTCCCAACGGAACGACCGTGAAGGTGATCGGCACGGACGGCGACTGGCTGAAGGTCATCCTGCCGGAGAAAGTCGGCTATGTCTATTCCGGCTATATGACGGTAAGTGACGGCGAGGCTGGTCCCGGAGAAGGTTCTTTCTCTCTGGACGCGGAAACACTGGAAAATCTGCTGGGTATGCTGGGCAGCGGTTTGAATGGCGGCGCCGCCCTGACACCGGACGGGAACCTTTCGCTGATTGACGATATTGGCAGCCCGACCGCCAGCGGCAAGCAGTTTATTACAGTGGAAACGAAGAACGGCAATGTGTTCTATCTCATTATCGACCGTGACGATGAGGGCGAGGAAACCGTGCATTTTCTGAACCAGGTGGATGAAGCCGACCTCATGGCGCTTACGGAGGATGGAGAAAAGGCGGAAACACCTATTGTCTGCACCTGTACGGAGAAGTGCCAGGCCGGAGCGGTCAATACCGCTTGCCCGGTCTGCGTAAAGAACCTCAGTGAATGTGTTGGCACAGAACAGAAAGCTACGGAGCCCACCGAGCCGGAGAATCCGGAACCCGAAAAGAAAAGCAATACCGGGGCGATCCTGGCGGTGCTGCTGATCCTTGCAGCCGGAGGTGGTACGGCGGTCTATTTCCTGGTGCTGAAACCGAAGCAGGGAAAGAAAGTTCCCGCTGATCTGGATGATTTCGACCTGGAGGATGAAGAAGAATATCTGACCGAGGACGAGGAAACGGAGGAAAAGAATGAGTAAACTGATTATCGCAGAAAAACCGAGTGTGGCAAAATCTATCGCGTCGGCCCTGGGTGCTTCATCCAGGGCCGATGGCTTTTATGAGGGCAACGGCCTTCTTGTTTCTTGGTGCGTGGGGCACCTGGTATCCCCGATGGATGCGGGCGGCTATGACGAGCGTTTCAAGAAATGGCGCTATGATGATCTTCCCATTCTGCCGGAGCCATTTCGCTATGTGCTGGCACCAGGCAAGGAGGATGCTTTTGAAAATCTCCGTGCCCTGATGAACCGCCCCGATGTGGATACCATTGTCAATGCCTGTGATGCCGGGCGTGAGGGAGAGCTGATCTTCCGTCTGGTGTATGAAATGACCGGCTGCCGCAAGCCGGTCCTTCGCCTCTGGATTTCCTCGATGGAGGACAGTGCTATCCGAGAGGGCTTTTCTGACCTGCGCCCCGGCGCCGATTATGAAGCCCTGTATCAATCTGCCCTCTGCCGTCAGAAAGCGGATTGGCTGGTGGGGATCAACGCCACTCGTCTTTTCTCCGTTCTCTATCACCGTACCTTGAATGTGGGCCGTGTTCAGACCCCCACACTGGCAATGCTGGCGGAGCGTGACGCGAAGATCACGCTGTTCCACAAAGAAAAATATCATCTGCTGCGCCTGACGCTGGACGGAGCCGAAGCGGTGTCGGAGAAGTTCACCGATCCGGCAGAGGCGGAACAGGCAGCGGCCATGTGCAAGGGTGCGGCCGTCACCTGTACCTCTGTCACAAAGGAGCAGAAGAAGGAACAGCCTCCGAAGCTCTATGACCTTACCACCTTGCAGCGGGAGGCAAACCGCCTGTTCGGATACACAGCAAAGCAGACCCTTGACTACGCCCAGAGCCTCTACGAAAAGAAGCTGCTGACCTATCCCCGCACGGACAGCCGCTATCTGACTTCCGATATGGCAGAAACGGCATCCTGCGTGATCCACCTGGTAGCAAAGCTGCCGCCCTTTGATGGCTGCGGCAACTTCTTCCCGCTGGTGGAGGCCATGATCTCCGACAAGGATGTATCTGACCATCACGCTATCATCCCGACTATGGAGATTGAAAAAGCGGATTTGAAATTGCTCCCCGTTGGTGAACGAAACCTTCTGCTGTTGGTCTGCTGCAAGCTACTGTGTGCGTCGGCGGAACCGTATGAGTATGAGGCGGTCACAGCAACTTTTGACTGCGGCGAACACGCCTTCACCGCAAAGGGCAAGCGCATCCTTGCCGAAGGCTGGCGGGAAATCGACCGCATTTTCCGTACCTTCTTGAAGGAAAAGCCTGCGGATGGGGACGGCGGCACGCTCCCGGACTTCACCGAAGGGCAGATTTTTGATGGTGCGAAGATTGCTGTTACCGAGCATTTCACCCAGCCGCCGAAGCCCTATACCGAAGATACCCTCCTGTCCGCTATGGAGAATGCGGGCAAGGAGGATACGCCGGAGGATGCCGAGCGGAAGGGACTGGGTACGCCCGCCACCCGCGCTGCTATCATCGAAAAGCTGGTGACAGCCGGATTTGTGGAACGTAAGGGCAAGAGCCTGATCCCCACAAAAGCCGGTATCAACCTTGTCACGATCCTGCCGGAGCCGCTGACCTCTCCCATGCTGACGGCGGAATGGGAACAGGAATTGACGGAGATCGCAAAAGGTGGCGCTGACCCGGATACCTTCATGGACGGTATCCGCACGATGGTTCAAGAGATCGTATCCACCTATTCCTGCATTTCCGAGGATGGCAAAAAGCTGTTTGCCCCGGAGAAGGAAGTGATCGGCACCTGCCCACGCTGCGGCCAGCCGGTCTATGAGGGCAAGAAGAACTTTGCGTGTTCGGATCGGTCCTGCGGTTTCGTCCTCTGGAAAAATGACCGCTTCTGGACGAGCCGCAAGAAGGAGCTGACAAAGAAGATGGCAACGGACCTTCTGAAAAAGGGTCGCACCAATGTCAAGGGAATGTGGTCTGAAAAGAAACAGGCCACTTATGACGCTGCGGTGATCCTGGATGACACGAGTGGCAAATACATCAACTTCAAACTGGAATTTCCGAAAAGAAAGGAAGGTGTCAATGGCAGAAAATAAGACTTTGGAACATTTACCCGAAGTGAGGGCGGCGGTGGCTGCCCTCTCCCCGGAGGACCGGGAGCTACTGATGGCGGTGCAGGCATCGCCCTTCAAGCTGACAACGCCGGAGCAGTTTAAGGAGTTTACGGACAACATCGACTATTTCGTATTTGAGCCCAACATCCACGATTTGAACGATCTGGGCTGGCGGTATCTGGCACAGCACATGGATATGCTGCTGCCCCCGGAACTTCTGAAAGCCTGTCTCTTATACACATCTCCGAGCCCACGAGACTAAGGCGAATCTCG
>ERZ1027225.1047-NODE-1047-length-10813-cov-5.103272_pt1 | contig 10813 bp, 12 predicted proteins | sample MGYA00519479_ERZ1027225 | MGnify/ENA primary metagenome ERZ1027225 (study PRJEB26926, sample SAMN06164471) | human gut metagenome | biome: ENVO:00009003; feature: ENVO:2100002; material: ENVO:00002003 | host: Homo sapiens | place: USA | collected 2012 ... | reverse complement strand
GATTCGCCTTAGTCTCGTGGGCTCGGAGATGTGTATAAGAGACAGGTGAACTGCAGCTCGGCCGATTCCACCGCCGGGCGGGTGATGGTCTTTGTTCCGGCTCCGCTGCTGCCGCCGATGTTTTTCACAAGGCTGCAGCCGGACAGTGCAAAACTCACGGCCAGCAGCAGCGCCGTCAGCCGGACACGGGTCTTATTCATAAACAGATCCCTCCGTTCATATTCTGATAGCAGTTCCCCCGCACGCGGGAGATACGCAGAATTCAGTATAGCATATTTCTGCCCGGGAAGCGAGAGGGAAATGCGTGAAAATTTGTCGTGCATTTTCTGTGCGAAAAACATCTTGACGAGCAGGCAAAAAAACGCTACACTATAAGCACAGCAAGGGACGGCGGGAACGCAGCAGATCCCGGGCTGTGTGCGTAATTTTATTTGAGTACCATCCCTTTGATTGGGTTTGGATAGACAGGAGAACGTATCTTATGGCAGAAGAGATCAAGAACCCGAACACCGAAGAGGAATATCAGCCCGATCTGATGACTCTTGAGGATGAGGACGGCAATGAGGTCACGTTTGAAGTGATCGATGCACTGGACCATAAGGGCGTGCATTACCTTGCAGTTGTCGAATACGCAGAGGATGAAGAGGATGTCAACGAGGACGCACAGCTGGTCATCCTGAGCGTGGGCGAGGACAGCGAGGGCGAATATCTGGACGTTGTGGAGGATGACGAGACTCTGATGGAAGTCAGCAAGCTGTTTGAACAGCGCCTGAGCGACCAGTTCGAGATCGAGTAATTCCCCAGCACAGACAGATTCCCAGGCAAGACTTCCTGCCCGGCGCGATTTGTTGCGGTTTATATGATCCTACTAATCATTCAACGGGAGCCCGGAGTTCTCCGGCGGATTGCAGACCTCCCCGCCATGGGTCGACCATGGAGGTTCGATGAGGAAGCGTGAATCCGGCGACAGGGCACCCACCTGTCCGTAAGGGTAGGTTTGATTGCCGCAGACGACCGGGCGGGATCTTTTTATAGCATTGCATCCACCGCTGGCCTGCCACAAGGCCAGTGTGTGGATTTTTTTATAGGATGACCTCTCAGGCGCTGATGCCCCCGCTCCCCTATTAGGGGAGGTGGCATTGCGCAGCAATGACGGAGAGGTTTTGGTGATGATGGAAAGGATGTGCATTGCGGTATGAAAAGCGAACATCTTGTGGGGACGAGCATCCCCCGTTTCACCTACGACACCCCCACGGTGCCGGGCAATGATTTTTACGCCCTGTGCGAGGGGGAGCATCCGCTGTGCATGATCTTCCTGCCCGGGTTCGACCACCCTGTCAGCCGCGAATATATCACCCGCTACCTGAAAACGCTGCCCCAGCTCAAGGGGGCACGGCTTGTCTGTGTGGTGCGTTCCTCGGCGCAGGCGGTGGCTAAGGCCACCCACGGCTCAGATTTTCCCTTTCCTGTCATCTGCGACGGCCCCGGCGTGCTGTACGGCTACCTGGGCGTAGAGCAGACCCGCGGCCTGCTGAGCTGGAGCTTTGCGGCCCAGAAGATCTACAAGGCCGCCAGAGATGCCGGTTACCACTACGACACCAAAGCCCCCCAGCTGCTGCCGCTGACGCTGGTGGTGGGCCATCTGGGCAAGATCCTGTTCACCCACTCGGGCCGTAGCCAGACCGACCTGCCCGAGGACTGCGCCGCCATCAGCGAGATCGTGCGGGCTGTGGAAAAGGCCACCGCCCCCACCGACGGTCCCGCAGACCCCCACTGCTCGGATGAGACCCTCACCCTGCCCGATCTGGTGGGGTGGGATAACTGAATGATCCACAAAAACGGCTGCTGCACATTTTCCGTGCAGCAGCCGTTTTTCATTCTTCCGTTTCCTCTGCAAACAGCCCCGGGATACCGCAGACAGCGGCCACGCCCACCACCGTAAACACGATGCGCGACCAGATGGAGCTGCTGCCGCCCAGCAGCCAGCCCACAAAGTCAAACTGGAACAGGCCCACAAGCCCCCAGTTGATGCCGCCAATGATCATCAGGATCAGGCATACTTTATAAAAGGTCTGCACAAAAAGACCTCCTTTCCTTTGGGCAGTTTTCCCCATTGGAAAGGAGGTTATGCATATTACAGCATCCACTTCGGGCTGATGACCCGCGCGCCGCCCCGATCGGGCTGAGCCACATACACCTGCGGCCACTGCGCCCTGACAGCCTCGGCGGCGCTTCGGGCAGCTTCTTCGTTCTCAAAGATGCCAAACACAGCCGCGCCGCTGCCGGTCATCAGGGCAGTGACAGCGCCGTTCTCTTTCAGCGCGGTCTTGATGGCCTCGTTGTCTCTGGCACCGCTGCATTCCTCCAGCGCGTTGCCTGCGGCGGCACACACACCCGCCAGATCCTCGGCGCGGATCGCCTTTTCCTGGGCTTCGCAGTCGGGGTGGGTACTGCTGCCCACTTTGTCATAAGCGGCAAAGGCTTCCGGGGTGGAAACGCCGTAATCGGGCATGACCACCGTGAACCAGCAGTCCGGGCAGGGCGGCAGGGCTTTCATCACATCGCCCACGCCCTGCACCCGGCAGGTGCCGCCCATCAGGGCAAAGGGCACATCCGCGCCGATCTTTGCCCCCAGCGCGCAGAGCTCACTCATGGAGAGCTTTGCGCCGTAAAGGACGTTCAGGCCCACCAGCACACCGGCGGCATCGGCGCTGCCGCCCGCCATACCGGCACGCACCGGCACATTCTTATAAATGGTGATTTCTACACCCGCCAGCAGGCCGGTATAGTGGAAGAAGGCCAGCGCCGCCTTGATGGCCGTGTTGGAATCGTTGGCGGCCACCGGGCTACCCGGCAGGGTCAGGCTCAGGTTCTGGCTGCGGCGCAGCACCACCCGCTCGTACAGGGTGATAGCCTGCATCGTCATATCCAGGTTATGGTAGCCGTTGGGCAGCAGGCCCACCACATCCAGCGCCAGATTCAGCTTGGCCGGGGCCAGAACGGTCACGCAGTTCAGTTTTGCCATCGTTCTTCCTCCTCACTGCTCTCCGCTGTTGATGCCGTTTTCTTTCAGGAACTCCCGGATGCGCTTCATGGCCTCGGTCAGGTGCTCCACGCTGTAAGCATAGGAAACGCGGCAGTAGCCCTCGCCGGATGCGCCAAAGGCATCGCCGGGCACCAGCGCAACATGCTTCTGCTCCAGCAGCTTTGTGCAGAACTCCTGGCTGGTCATACCGGTGCTCTTGATGCAGGGGAAGGCGTAGAACGCACCCCGCGGCTCAAAGCAGGTCAGGCCCATAGAGTTAAAGCCGTGCACCACCAGGCGGCGGCGCATGTTGTACTCGTCCCGCATCTTGTCGATCTCGCCGTCGCACTCCCGCAGGGCGGTGATGGCCGCATACTGGCTGGTGGTGGGGGCGCTCATAATGGCGCTCTGGTGGATCTTGGTCATAATTTTGATGATGGGAGCCGGACCGCAGGCATAGCCCAAGCGCCAGCCGGTCATGGCATAACTCTTGGAAAAACCATTCACCACAATGGTCCGCTCGGCCATGCCGGGCAGGGTGGCAATGGAGACATGGGGCCGCAGGCCGTAGTTCAGCTCGGCGTAGATCTCATCCGAAAGCACCATGACGTTGGTATCCCGCAGGACCTCCGCAATGGCTTCCAGATCCTCCCGCTCCATCACCGCACCGGTGGGGTTGTTGGGGAACGGCATGATAAGGAGCTTGGTCTTGGGGGTGATGGCGGCTTTCAGGGCCTCGGGCCTGAGGCGGAACTTATCCTCCTGGCGGCAGGGCACATGCACCGGCACACCGCCGGACAGGGTGGTGATGGGCTCATAACAGACAAAGCAGGGCTCCGGGATGATCACCTCGTCCCCGGGCTGCACAATGGTGCGGATGCACATATCAATGGCTTCGCTGCCGCCCACGGTCACCAGCACCTCCCGCAGGGGGTCGTAGTGCAGGTGCATCCGGCGCTCCAGATATCTGCAGATCTCCGCCCGCAGCTCTTTCAGGCCTGCGTTGGCGGTGTAGCGGGTGCGGCCATGCTCCAGGCTCTCGATGCCTGCTTCCCGCACAGCCCACGGTGTTTTGAAATCCGGCTCGCCCACGCCCAGACTGATGCACTCGGGCATATCAGCGGCCAGATCAAAGAATTTGCGGATGCCGGAGGGGCGCATCTCCCGTGCGGCAGGCGCGATCAGTTTATCGTAATCCATCACAGAACCGTGCACTCTCTTTCATCGATCTCTTCGTCCTGATACAGGCGGCCCTCTTTTTTATAGGTGCGCAGGACAAAATGGGTGGCAGTGGACAGCACATCGTCCAGCGGGCTCAGGCGCTTTGCCACGAACAGGGCGATCTCCTGGAAGGTCTGGCCCTTGATGACCAGCTGCAGGTCATAGCCGCCGCTCATCAGCAGCACGCTCTCCACCTCGTCAAAGGCAGCAATGGTGGCTGCGATCTCATCAAAGCCGCGGCTCTTCTTGGGGCTGACGTTCAGCTCGATGACGGCTTCCACCCGGTTCACCCCGGCCTTTTCCCAGTCCACAAGGGTCTTGTAGCCCTTGATGATGCCCTGCGCCCGGGCCAGGTCGATCATAGCCGCCACCTCGGCGGGGGATTTATTCAGCATGGTGGCAATGTCCTCAATGGGCAGCCGCGCATTGTCTTCCAGAATCTTCAAAAGCTGTTCCATGGTCGTTTCTCCTTTGTTTTGCGCGGGTGGGCATCCCCACCCCGCTGTTATTTTTCAGTATAGCACAAGAATCGCCGCTTTGCATCTTGTTTTTTACATCAAAGCAGTATAGAATGTCTTTTCCGCCTGAAAACTGCTCTTTTTTCCAAAAAGAGTGTTCAAAAATCGGCAAATCTGCTATACTGGAATTAAACCCTTCCGTCAAAGCCTGACGGCTTTGCCACCTCCCCTAATAGGGGCGGCCTTGGCAGAATGATACAGTTTGTGCGGAACGGGGAACTTGCAAAACTCCACGCAACGCCAGAGGCCCCACTACTAGGGGGGCTGGCGCGAAGCGCCTGAGGGGTTTTTACCAGAAACAATGGGGGTAAGGAATATGAAAGCGTTTATCACTGTCATCGGACACGATACCGTGGGCGTTGTTGCCAAAGTGGCCGCCCTTTGCTGCGAGCTGAACATCAACATTGAGGATGTGACCCAGAGCGTTCTGCAGGGCATGTTTGCCATGATCATGCTGGTGGACATCTCCAAGTGCAGCGTCAGCCATGAGGAGCTGCACACCCGCACCGATGCTCTGGCCAAGGAGATGGGGATGCAGATCAATCTGACCCGTCAGGAAGTTTTTGACGCGATGCATACCATCTAACAGACAAGACCTCTCAGACGCTTTGCGCCAGCTCCCTTAACAGAGGCGGCATTGCGAAGCAAGGACGGAGAGGTTCAGAAAGGATACTCTTATGAGCATGATGAATACCGGCGACATCCTCGAGACCATCGAGATGTTCACGCAGGACAATCTGGACGTGCGCACGGTCACCATGGGCATCAGCCTGCTGGACTGCATTGATCCGGACCCGAAGAAGGCCTGCGAAAAAATCTACAATAAGATCACCACCAAGGCAGCCGATCTGGTGCCCGCCGTGGAGCATATCAGCGCCGAGTACGGCATTCCCATCATCAACAAGCGGATCAGCGTCACCCCCATTGCCATGCTGCTGGGTGCCTGCCCCGATGCAGACCCCGTGGACTTTGCCAAGGCACTGGATGCCGCAGGCAAAAAGGTGGGCGTGAACTTTGTGGGCGGCTACACCGCCCTTGTGCACAAGGGCTTCTCGGCCGGTGACCGCCGCCTGATCGAGTCCATCCCCCGCGCACTGGCCGAGACCGACATCGTGTGCAGCTCGGTGAATATCGGTGCCACCAAGGCGGGCCTGAACATGGACGCCATCAAGCTGATGGGCGAAGCCGTGAAGAAGGCCAGCGAGCTGACCGCCGACCGCCAGTGCATCGGCGCGGCAAAGCTGGTGGTGTTCTGCAACGCACCCGAGGACAACCCCTTCATGGCCGGTGCATTCCACGGCCCCGGCGAGCCCGACTGTGAGATCCACGTCGGCGTTTCCGGCCCCGGCGCTGTGCGCGCCGCGCTGGCAAAGCTGCCCAAGGATGCTCCTATCGACGAGGTGGCGGAGCTGGTCAAGCGCACCGCCTTCAAGATCACCCGCGTGGGCCAGCTGGTGGCCAATCTGGCCTCCAAGGCTCTGGGCGTGCCCGCAGGCATCATCGACCTTTCGCTGGCCCCCACCCCTGCTGTGGGCGACAGCGTGGCCAACATTCTGGAAGAGATGGGCCTTGAGACCTGCGGCTGCTGCGGCACCACGGCCTGCCTGGCCCTGCTGAACGATGCTGTGAAGAAGGGCGGTGTGATGGCCTCCAACCATGTGGGCGGCCTCTCCGGTGCCTTTATCCCCGTCAGCGAGGACGACGGCATGATCCACGCCGCCGAGTGCGGCTGCCTCACCATCGAAAAGCTGGAAGCCATGACGGCTGTCTGCTCGGTGGGCATCGATATGGTCATCATCCCCGGCGATACCACCCCCGCTGTCATCAGCGCCCTGATCGCCGACGAAGCCGCCATCGGCATGGTGAACAGCAAGACCACCGCTGTCCGCGTCATTCCCGCCATCGGCCGCAAGGCAGGCGAGATCCTGGATTTCGGCGGTCTGCTGGGCTATGGTCCCATCATGCCGGTGAATCAGCGTGACCCCTCGGTGTTCATCAACCGCGGCGGCCGCCTGCCGGCTCCCATGCAGTCCCTGAAGAACTAAAAGGAACAACCCTCTCAGTCAATGCTTCGCATTGCCAGCTCCCCCGAAGGGGGAGCTTTTGGCATTACAGTCAGACTTCACTGCAAAAATCAAGTATCAGAATAAAATGTGTCAAACAGGCCAATTCTCTGGTTATCATTTCCAGAAAAGGGGCCTGTTTTTTATGCTGCCATTCTTTGCCCGCACGCTCACCCGCCGTGAGATGGCGCTGGGGTGCGCCGTGCTTTCCCTTGCGCTGCTTCTGAGCGCCCTGCCTGCTGCCCTGCGCTGGGGGCAGGCACAGCTGGACACCGGGGCTCTCCTCTGCGCCGACACCCTGCGCTTCCACATCCGGGCCGACAGCGATTCCCCTGCCGACCAGACCGCCAAGCTCGCCGTGCGGGATGCTGTTCTGGCCTACGCCGATGTCCACTGCACCGCACAGGACAAGCCTGCCGCCCTGCGCTGGGCGGCAGAGAACCTGCCCGCACTGGAGCTGACGGCCCGGGCCGTGCTGGCAAGGCGGGGAATCTTTTCCACCGTTACGGTACAGCTGGTGGAAATGTACTTTGATACCACCCGCTATTCCACCGGCATCCTGCCCGCCGGGCGGTATCTGGCTCTGCGCATCGACCTGGGCGGCAACGCCCGCCACGGCAAAAACTGGTGGTGCGTGCTCTACCCGGGGCTGTGCCGCTCCGCCTGCGGCACCTACGCCCTGCCGGAGGAAAACGATCTGGTGTGCGGGGGGTATGTGGTGCGGTTCAAGTGTGTGGAGTGGTGGCAGCGGGTGACGGCGAGCCGGGAGGATAAGGTGCTGGTCGAAACCTCTCCGTCATCCCTTCGGGATGCCACCTCTCCTAGTAGGAGAGGCAAGAACACAGCAGCGTAAACTTGGCTCCCCTACTAGGGGAGCTGTCGCCAAAGGCGACTGAGAGGTTGTACAAGGGCACACCTCCCCACAGCGCTGCATACGCTGTCGTGGAAGGAGTGTGACCACAATGGCGATCCCCGCTTATTATTCGTTGATCCAAAAGGGCTCCTACGGCCCGGACGAAGCCCTGGTGCAGACCTGGCTGAACGGCGTGCGTGACCAGTGCAGCTTTTACCCCGCACTGACCACAGACGGCCGCTTTGGCACCAAGAGCGAAAACGCCGTGAAAGAATTCCAGCTCCGGAACAATATGAACATGGACGGCAAAGTCGGGGCAAACACCTGGAATGTCCTCTACGCAAAGTACACCGCAAAGCACGGGCTGGCGGTGCCCTATCCCGGCATCGTGATGCGCACCGGAATGTCCGGCGGCACCATCCGGCTCATCCAGCAGAAGCTCAACACGCTGGGGGAGAAGATCGGCACGGACGGAAAGTTCGGCTCCCGGACTGCCGCCGCTGTTCAGCGGTTCCAGCGCCGCAACGGCCTGACCGCTGACGGTGCTGTGGGCAAGGCCACCTGGGAGAAGCTGTTCCCCGCTAGTTAAAAATTTCAATCGGCTCCGGGCAAAAATGCGGTTAAGAGATCTTCACGCCGACAGGCGGGAATCTCCAGCATTTTTGTTCGGAGACCTCTGCTTTGGGGTTACTAGGGGCGAGCAGCCCCTAGTTCGTGCCTCCCGCGCTTCGAAAGTAGCGGGTGCTTTTCTGGTTCTCTTTTGGCACGCAAAAGAGAACATTCCGTGGTATAATAGAGCCATCCTTTTAGAAAGGGGGCTTCCCCATGCGTTTTCTCCACCTCTCTGACCTGCACCTAGGCAAACGGGTCTGCGAGTTCTCCATGCTGGATGACCAGCGCTATATTTTAGAGCAGATCTTATCCCTGCTCGATTCCCACCCCGTGGATGCCGTGCTGCTGGCCGGTGACCTGTACGACAAACCCGTGCCGCCTGCCGAGGCGGTCCGCCTGCTGGACTGGTTCCTCACCGAGCTTTCCCACCGGGAGCTGCCGGTGTTCGCCATCTCGGGCAACCACGATTCCGCCGACCGGGTGGCCTTTGGCTCTGCCCTGCTGGCCGAAAGCAGGGTCTACGTCTCGCCGGTGTTTTCCGGCCCGCCGGAGCCCATCACCCTCACCGACGCACACGGCCCGGTCGATCTGTACTTACTGCCCTTTTTGAAGCCCGCCATGGTGCGGCACGTCTGGCCGGACGCGCCCATTGAGAGCTACAACGATGCCCTTGCCTGCGTGCTGGATCACTGTTCGCCTGACCCGGCCCGCCGCAGTGTGCTGGTGGCACACCAGTTCGTGGCAGGAGCTGCCTCCTGCGAGAGCGAGGAGCCCAGCGTGGGCGGCATCGACTGGGTGGATGCCGCCCTGTTCGACAAGTTCGACTATGTGGCACTGGGGCATCTGCACAGCCCCCAGAAGGTGGGCCGGGATACCCTGCGCTACTGCGGAACGCCGCTGAAGTATTCCTTCTCGGAGGCCAGCCAGCACAAGAGCGTGACCTTTGTGGAGCTGGGCGAAAAGGGCAGCGTGACCATTGCCGCCGAACCGCTGGTGCCCCGGCACGATCTGCGGGAGCTGCGCGGCAGCTACATGGAGCTGACCGACCGCCGCAATTACGAGGGCACTGCCGTGGACGACTACCTGCACATCACCCTGACCGATGAGCAGGACATCCCCGAGGCACTGGCCCGCCTGCGGGTCATCTACCCCAACCTGATGCGGCTGGATTACGACAACCGCCGCACACAGACCCGGCAGGAGCTGGATGCCCCTGCAAAGGCCGAACAGAAAACACCGCTGGAACACTTTGCAGATTTTTACCAGCTGCAGAACAACCAGCCCCTGACCCATGAGCAGGCGGCATTCTGCCAGCAGCTCATTGAAAGCATCTGGAAGGAGGAGGACGCATGAGACCACTCAAGCTGACCCTCTCGGCCTTTGGCCCCTATGCAGGCACCACCACCCTGCCGCTGGAGCAATTGGGCAGAGGCGGGCTCTACCTTGTCACCGGCGACACCGGCGCGGGCAAGACCACCCTGTTCGATGCCATCACCTACGCCCTGTACGATCATTCCAGCGGCGGCGTGCGGGATGGGGCCATGCTCCGCAGCAAATATGCAGACCCCGGCACCCCCACCTTTGTGGAGCTGGAATTTGAGGTGCGGGGGCAGCGGTACACCGTCCGGCGCAACCCGGAGTATCTGCGCCCCAAGGCCCGGGGCGAGGGATTCACCACTGAAAAGGCGGATGCCGCCCTGACCTATGCCGACGGCCGTCCGCCTGTGACCAAAGCCAAGGAGGTGACTGCCGCTGTCATTGATATCATCGGGCTGGACTACAACCAATTTTCCCAGATCGCCATGATCGCGCAGGGGCAGTTCACCCGCCTGCTCAACGCCACCACTGAGGAGCGGAGCAAGATCTTCCGGAAGTTGTTCCGCACCCAGCGCTATCAGAAACTGCAGGAGGCGCTGGCCGAGGAAAACTCTGCCCTCACAGCCCGACGCGCCGCCCTGAATGCAAAGCTGGACGCAGTGCTTGCGGGCATCTCGTATGATGCCGCAGACCCGGAGGCCGAAGCACTGGGGGCACTCTCGGCGCAGATGCCGCCGGACGCAGTGACCACCCTGCTGGAGGGGCTGACCGCCCGGCAGGAAGCCGCCGCCGCACAGACCGCAGATGCGCTGGCTGCGCTGGACAGGCAATTGAGCACGTTACAGACCACACTGGGCGCGGCAGAGCAGGCAGAGCGCCAGCGGCAGGAGGTTGCCGGAGAGCTGGCCAAGGCCCGAAGCACCGCCCAGCTGGAATCCGCCAAGGCCAGCACCCGGCGCAAAACGCTGGAAGCGCTGGATGCGGCACTCACAGCCTCTGAAGCAGAGCTTGCCGCACTGGCCGATGCCGACACCCGCCGGGTAGAGCTGGAGGCCGAAGCGGCCCGTCTTGCCCAGCGGGAAACCGCGCTGAACGAGCTGGCCCGGAGCCTGACAGAGTGTCAGCACCGGAACACAACCGCACGCGCCGCGCAGGCTGTCTCTTATACACATCTGACGCTGCCGACGACTTAATAGGTGTAGAT
>ERZ1027225.1042-NODE-1042-length-10834-cov-5.929771_pt1 | contig 10834 bp, 8 predicted proteins | sample MGYA00519479_ERZ1027225 | MGnify/ENA primary metagenome ERZ1027225 (study PRJEB26926, sample SAMN06164471) | human gut metagenome | biome: ENVO:00009003; feature: ENVO:2100002; material: ENVO:00002003 | host: Homo sapiens | place: USA | collected 2012 ... | reverse complement strand
AGTCGTCGGCAAGCGTCAGATGTGTATAAGAGACAGGTTCGGGAACCGGGGGCTGGAAGAGGAGGTCTACGACCTGACCTTCGGCAGCAGAGAATGGCGGCTGCTGGACGCGGGCCGCATCACCCGCCGGGAGGCCAACGAGCGGATGCTCGAGCGGGCCAGGGCCGTGGGCCGGGGCTTCGAGGTGGAGGGCGTGCTGGACGACTGGATGAGTATGCTCCGCCCCCGCCGCCGGATGCAGACGCTGGTGGCGCAGCTCAAGCAGCGCGGCTACTGCGTCTACTACCTGAGCAACATCCCCGAGGACGTGCTGGACCTGCTGATGCACCGGGACTTCGAGGGCCTCTTCGACGGCGGCGTGGCCTCCTGCGAAGTGAAGGTCAACAAGCCCGACCCCCGCATCTATCAGGCCCTGCTGGACAAGTACCATCTCCGGGCCGATGAGTGTATCTTCATCGACGACCGGGCCGAAAACCTCGTAGCCGCCAGCGCTCTGGGCTTCGGCATCTACGAGATGCACAACGTCGGCACCCTGCTGCGCAGCCTGCCCACCTTCGGCGTCAGCCTCCACTAGAGAAGCCGTTTTCATAAGCATTGCACCCCGCCTATGAAAACAGCTTCTAACAGCAAAAGACCCCTGCCCGGCAAGGCCGTCGGGCAGAGGTCTTTTTTTTGCGCAGAACTTACTTCTTCTCGTAGCTCTGGCAGTAGTGCGGGATGTCCACCTGCTGAGAAGAGCAGGTGCAGCGCTCCGTCACCGTGATCTCGGGCAAGTCACACTTGCAGCTCCCCACGTTGTGGCGGCACTCGCAGACATCACAGCGGACACCTGTGTTTTCCATTCATTCATCACCTCTTTGTCCCTAGGTTGCCCCAAAGACGCAGGATGATGCAGGATGGGCCGATGTTATTTTTTACCAGTTGGCCAGATCAGCGCCCAGCTTGCGGCAGGCAGCCTGAACGTCGTCGTCGGGCGTTTCGTTGCAGATGAGGCCCTCGTCGCTGAACAGCTGTGCGCCGTCCTCTTTGGCGCGCTCGCACCAGTCGCGCATCCACTGGCCGTCGCCCCAGCCGTAGGAGCCGAACAGAGCCACCTTCTTGCCGTTCAGAGAGCCTTCGAGGCCCGCGAACATCGGCTCGAACTCGCTCTCCTCCAGCTGCTCAGCGCCCATTGCCGGGCAGCCGAAGGCCACCACGTCATACTCGCCCAGCTTTGCTGCGTCCATCTCGGCGCAGGGGACGATGGTGGCGGCAGCGCCTGCACCCTCCGCGATGCAGTTTGCCATGGTCTCGGTGTTGCCGGTCGCGCTCCAGAATACGATTGCTACTTTGCTCATAATGTTCAGCCTCACTTTTGATTTATTGGGTTAGCCATTTCTAACTTTTTGTTCCATAAAAATGCGTCGGAAGCAGGCTCAGACGCATCTCTTTAGTTAGATTTCTCTAACCGTCCATAGGATACCACAGCGCCGCTGCTTTGTCAAGCGGTCGCAGAGGCTAACTTTTCCAGAAGTTTTACCCCGCTCTCACCAGCCGGAACGCCACCGTCAGCACCCCCAGGATGACCGGCTGATGGAGCAGATAGAGCACCAGCGAGTGACGGCCCATCCAGCCCAGCGGCGGGCAGACCGACCTGCGCAGCGGCGCGAGGCGTCCGCGGCCCACGAGGTGGTGGAGGAAGTACCCCGCCCAGAACAGAAACAGCCAGGGCAGCAGCGGGAAATAGTCGGTGGAGAAAAAGCTTTTCGGCATGAAGCCCAGATAGGCCGTGGTGTAGCTGGCGTAGAGGGCCTGCGGCAGGGCCAGACGCCCGCCCGGCAGGTTCCAGAAGCCGTTCATCGTCGGGTAGGTTCCCCAGAACAGCAGGGCGCTGACGGCCACGCCCACGGCGGGCGGGACGCGGCGCAGCAGCGGGTCCAGCGCGGCGGTGAGGAGCATGGACGAGCCCAGCAGAGTCAGCACCCCGAACCACACCACGTCCTCGGGCAGGAAGAACAGGGTGACGGCTGTGACCAGCGCCCCTGCCCCGAAGACGACAGCTCCCCGCCGGAACGGATGATGCCCCAGCGGCAGGCAGAAGCCCGAAAGCAGGATGAAGACCCAGCAGATGCTCTGCTGCCACACAAAGCCCGGGCGTCCGGTGTACCACTTCTGGGCCACGCCGAAGAGGAACACCACGTCCCACATCCCGTGGTAGAGCATCATGCTGATGAGGTCGAGTCCCCGCAGCTCGTCCAGAAGACGATAGCGGGCGGCAGTTTGCAGTTCCATAGAGTTCTCCTTCCCTCTTCCTGATAAGACTGGGGAAATTATAGCACAAAAAGACCTCCCTGCAAAGACAGGGAGGCCGCAGTGGTTCAACGCTTACTTCTCATCGCGGGGCAGCAGGCAGTTGAGCAGGATGGCCACGAAGGCAGCAGGCACGATGCCGCTCTCACCGCAGATGAGCTGGACGAACTGGGGGGTGTTGGCGAGGATCTTGGCGTTTGCACCCATGCCGTAGCCCACGCCCAGCGCCACAGAGACGATGGTCAGGGTGCGGGGAGTCATCTTCTCCTTGGTGATGAGCTGGATGCCCGACACCACGATGGAGGAGAACATCATGACGGCAGCGCCGCCCAGAACGGCCTGCGGCATGATGGAGATGAGTGCGCCCAGCTTGGGGATGAGGCCGCAGAGCATCAGGAAGATGGCACCGGTGGCCAGTGCGCCCCGGTTGACCACCTTGGTCATGGCCACGAGGCCCACGTTCTGGCTGAAGGAGGTGTTGGGCAGGACGCCGAAGCAGGCGGCGACGGTAGAGCCGAGGCCGTCGCAGATGATGCCGCCGCTCAGCTCCTTATCGGTGGCCTCGCGGCTCATGCCGCCCTCCATGACGCCGGAGATGTCGCCCACCGTCTCCACGGCGGTGACGATGAACATGATCATGACGGGCAGGATGGCGCGGAGGTCGAAGACGATCTTGACCGGCACCAGCTTCGGGATGGCGAACCAGCTGGCCTCAGCGACCTTGTTCCAGTTCAGCACCCATGCTTTGGTGAACTCCACGCCGTCAGCGGTGACGCCGGTGGTGGGCAGGACGAAGCCCATGACGATGGCTGCCAGATAGCCCGCGATGATGCCCACGAGGATGGAGGAAGAGCTGAGGAAGCCCTTGGTCCAGTGCTTGAAGAAGAGGATGACCACCAGCACGAAGACGGCCAGCAGCAGGTTCTCCACCGAGCCGAAGTCCTTGGCTGCGTTGCCGCCGCCGAAGGAGTTGACGCCCACGGAGATGAGGGACAGACCGATGGACAGCACGACCGTGCCGGTGACCACCGGCGGGAACAGCTTGCGCAGGGGCTTCAGAAAGACGCCCAGCACGCTCTCGAACAGGCCGCCCAGAATGGATGCGCCCATCATGGCGCCGTAGGCCGTGACGTCGCCGCCCATGGTGGCAGCCACGCTGTTGAACACGCCCAGGAAGCCCGAGCTGGTACCCATGATGATCGGTACTTTGCCGCCCACAGGGCCGAGGCCGTACAGCTGCACCAGCGTGACGATGCCCGCCACGAACATGGCGTTCTGCAGCAGGCTCACCTGCAGGTCTGCGAACTCACCGCCCGCGAGGCCGCAGGCGCTGGTGATGATGAGCAGCGGGGTGAGGTTGCCCACGAACATGGCGAACACGTGCTGCAATCCCAGCGGGACAGCGTGGCGCAGCGGCATTTTCGCCTCAAACTCGTATGCCGAATTTTCCAGTTCAGCGCTTTTTATCATATCCTGGCTCCTTTACTTCACTTCAGGTTTTTGTAACAAGCATAGAAAATTATAGCAGACCGGAACCGGGAACGGTAGGGCTTTTTCGAGTTTTTATTCATATTTTCGTCATAAGTCGTACTTATGGGGGTTGCCCTCTCAGTCTCACTTCGTTCGACAAGGCCGGGTTGTGGCATCGCTTCCTGTATCTTTTTGCCGGAGTTTATGGTATACTTGTTTTGCACCCGGTACCCGCGCATTGACACCTTTGTTGTATCTATAATTTTGTGTTACAACAGCTATAAGCTGAAATCAAGAGGAAAGAGGCAAATCAAATGAAAATTACAGAAAAATGCAACGTTCTTGTGGCAAGCGCACTTGTGGCTGCGCTGATTTCGGGTACAGCGTTGCCTGCGCTGGCCGCCAGCCCCGCCGGGGACGTTCCCTTTGCGGTGCTCGCGCAGCAGAATAGTGCTGTGACCCCGGAGCAGGTAGAAGCGCTGATCAGCCAGATCGGTACTGTCACGCGCAGCAGACGCGCGGCAATCGTGGCCGCTTTGGATGCCTATAACCAGTTGGATGATGCAGGAAAAGCTGCTGTCACCAATTTTGGTGTGCTGGCAGAAGCACAGCAGATTCTTGGTATTCAGGATGCACTTGCAAAGTGCAATGTCAACTACGATGCAGTAGAAGACTGCTGGGCGATTACAACCCCGCATGATGACAGCATCGATAAGCGCAAGACGTGTGGCATTGGCCCCAACCTTTATATCTGGGACAAGGGGAACACTATTGTTTTCTGGGAAGATTTTACTTACATGGGCTCTTCCGAGCTGGATATCGATGACATCATTCTGCGCGGTGGAGATTATAAGTACACTTACATTTGCGATTATGATAACTCCGGTTATGGATACGACAAAGAGCTTGGTAAATGGTTTGCATGGGCCACCTTTGAAATGGAAGACAGTGAAGTCGAATGGTTGCGAAACCTTTTGAGTGCCGATACCGTTATCATGCGTTTCGAGGGAACGGATTATAGCAAGTTTGATTACACATGGACGGTGCAGGACCGGCAGGCAATCACCGATATTATTGACCTCTATAATCTTCTGAAAGCAGTTACACCGGAAGTGCGTGAAAAAGCACTGCGTAACTAATACGTTCGGCCCAGGGAATAGAAGCTTGGAAGAAAAAGTCTCTTCATGCCAGTGAACAGGAGCGTCCCCGATGTGGCGCAGAAGAGAAAAGACTGGAACGGCCTTATATGATGAAAGCGGATGCAATATGGATATGACAAGAAGGAGCCCGGGTTGCGGCTCCCAGCGTCTGCTTCGCTGCCGCTCGCATCCTGCTGGCCGCAGCCCCAACAGCTCCTCCCTGTTTCCGCCACTGGCGGCGGTCGTCGCCGTTGCAAGTGGCTTGACCGGTACAACGATGACCGTAAGCCCAACTAAATGAAAAACCCCCTTGGAGGTAGCGACTCCGAGGGGGTTTTTCCTTTTTGGGGTGACAATCTTGACCCTTGATATTCCTGACTTTAGGATACCCGATCCCCCGCAAAAGTCAAGCGCTGTGCAGAAAGTTTACAACTTCGCTCACACCCCCGGCACAAGCAGTCTCCGCGCCTCGTCGAGGCGGGCGGTGCCGTCGGGGAGGTCGTTGGCGGCCAGCATCTGGCCGGGCGAGACGTGGTAGCGCCGGGCGATGGCAAACAGCTCCTCCCCCGGCTGGGCGTAGCAGATGCGGAGCGACACCTCCGGGTCGGCGGGGGCGAGGGGGTCGCCCAGCTCCACCGCCCCCACGAGAGAGGCCGTCTGCCGCGCCAGCACCGCGCCCTCGGTCCGGACGGTGAGGGACACATCCAGCGCGCCGCCTGCGCTGGCGCATTGCAGGTCCTGAACGCTCAGCCAGCACTCGGGGTAGGCGTCGGCATCCTCGGGCAGGTCGGCGGGGAGAGGCAGGGCGTAGTCCAGCGCCTTTTCGTAGCACTCCATCTCCCCGAGGGTGTTTTCCGCAAAGGCCGACACCACGGCCCGGGCCGTCAGGACGGCTCTCCCCTCCTGCCGCGTCAGGCTCACCGGCCCGAAGGAGGCGAAGCAGGCTAAAATATGCGCTCCTGCGTCGGGCAGAGGGCCGGAGCCCCGCAGCACCGTCGTCTCGTCCAGCGCGCAGAGCAGCGACTCGGTAGCGAGAGTCTGGGGCGTGAGGGTCGTCTCGAAGCGGGTGGAGAAGGCATCGGCCACGCATTGGAGCTGGTAGGGACGCCAGCCGCTCAGCCGCAGCATCGCCGTGGCCGTGAGGGTGGTGGAGGCCGCGCCGTCCTCGGTGGTCTCCCCTTCCGCCGCCGCAAAGCCCACCGGCTCCAGCACGCAGAGGCAGCGGCAGTCCTCGCTGAGGCCGTCGGCATCCAGTATCTGGTTGAAGGGCAGGTCGGCGGTCTGGCTGCGGAGGGCGGCGTCCCCTTCGGCCCGCCATGCGCAGAGGACGTGCAAGACCCCCTTCGCCACGGCCTTGCCCTGCATCCGCTTCAGCTCCCGCACCTCGGCGGTGCCGGTGATGTCGAGGATGGCGGCGGGGGGCTTCGGGAAGGTCAGCGCCCCCTCGATGGTCACGAGCTTTTCGAGGGTGGCGGCCCGCCGCACCCCTGCCAGCGTGACCGGCTTCTGCTCGATGCCACCCTCGCTGAGGGCCGTGATGACCTCGGTGGACAGCTGGGCGTGGACGCTCACCACCAGCCCGTAGGCCCCCCGCACCTCGATGCGGCGGGGGTTGACGGCCCGGCAGTTGAGGTATTCGGTCTGGCCTTCGACGCAGGCTGTCCACGCCGTGGCCGCGAAAGAGGGCAGCTCGAGGGCCTTGGTGAAGGGCAGCTTCTGCTCGGTCTGGCACAGCCCCGCCCCCTCTTCGCCCTGATAATACACGGTACAGCGCAAATATCCTTCCAGCGTCAGCCGCCCGGGGGCCAGCTGCTTTTGCAGCACCACCGGCTTTGCGAAGCACTTGACGATGCGCTGCACCGGCGGCAGATAGTCCGAGATCAGTAGTTCGGTCTCGAGGGGCAGCTCCGCCTTGGCGGTGCAGTCCGCACCCGCCGCAGGCAGAACGTCCCGGAACACTTTCAGCTCCATGGTGATGCTCCTTTCCTGTCCTTGCTCTGATGAGAGTGTATGCGGGGTGGGAAGGGAGCAGAACAAAAATCCCCCACGGAGGTCGCAGCTCCTTGGGGGATTTCCATTACGGCAGATTTGTTTATTTCTATATCTTTTGTCGAAAATCTATGTTATAATTGGTTTGCGGCCTTGCCCGCCCATTTATTCGGGAGGGGAGGTGAGAAAAATGGAAAGTATTCTTTCTTTCGTACTGTCTGTCGGAGCAAATGTAGCAGCTTACTATATTTGCAAGTGGCTTGATGGATGGTTCACTGGCCGTAAGCACTAAATAAAGAAGACCCCCTTTCGGAGCGGCAACTCCGTGAGGGGGTTTTCTTTTGCTTTGGTGAGAACAATGGAAACCATCATTCTTTCTTTCGTACTTTTATTATATGCCATTCCCCGCAAAAGTCAAGCGTTGCACAGAAAGTTTACAGGCGCATCATCAGGCCCGGACAATGACCACCAGACAGTATTCCCGGCCCGCGACGGTCTTATGGCAGACGCCGACACGCAGCTTGGTATTGACCGTGGGCGACACATCTTTATAGTACACCCTGACCACCGGCGCACCGCTGGAGAACCGCTCTACCTGCTGAAGGGCGCTCATCCCGGTGGAGTCGAAAGCAACAAAGCTCACGAAATTGCTCTGCGCGTAGGCCTTCAGGCTGTCTTGCAGGAAGCCTTCCAGCGTCTGACCGGCGTCTATGGGGAAGTTCCCGTCCAGCCAGATGATTCCCTCTGGGGTATTCTGGAACCAGTCCGGGGTGAACGCGGGCCGGATGGTGCGGGTCAGCGCGGGGACGCTGTAAGAGACTTCGACGTTTTGGGAGTTTCCCTTGAAGATGTCGGCGACGGCCTCCGCGACGAGCCTGTCCTCTCCGTTTCCGCCGCCGGAACAGCCGGTGAGCAGGGCCAGCACCAGCACGCCCGCAAGGGCGAGGGCAAGGAGCTTTTTCAGTTTCATGGTCGTATCCTCCGTTCACTGTGGTGTTTTTGATACGTCCATTATAACCCGTCTCCCGCCGCAGCTGCAACGGCCATTCGCGCAGGTTTTGGGGCGATTCACGCAGGTTTCGGGAAATATGGCGGCTCTAAGAGGGGCGGGGTATCTGGCAAAGTGGGAAAATAGTGACATGTCATCGTGCAAAAACGCACTTTGCCAAGGTGGCAATCTGCCAATCAACTGGCACTCTGACCCCACTTTGCCAAAAGGGGCAGAATGCCAAGTTGGCAAACTGGCAAAATATAACGTAGATATATTATTAAATAGCCACTTTGCCATCTAATCCACCACAGTGTGGAAGATAGCTGAACCAACTATGTCCGCCATCTTTTTGAATTATCTGTCGTTTCACTACCTCACCCGATTTCACAAGCTCACCGTATGCTCGAGTATATGTCCTATCGCTGCACCCCATCTCCTTCATCACCTCTGCCCTCAGCTGGGTATTCGGCATACTCCCCAGCTTGCTCTCGGCCAGCACGTTGAGGATGGCCTGCGCGGTATCCTCCTTGGTCTGGGCGGTGCGGACGCGGCGCTCCTCCACGAAGTCGGCGTCCTTCTTGTCGGTGCGGCTGTCAAAGACGGCCACGGCTGTCTTCACGCCCTCCACCTGCGCCTGCTCGATGTGGAGCAGGGCCGTCCGGGCCGGGGCGGAGTAGCTGCTCTTCTCGTGGCTGAGGTAGAGCTTTTCGCTGTTCTTGTCGCGGCCCATCATGAGGACGCTGCGGGCGATGTCCCAGATGTCGGAGCTGTCGGCCAGACGGGCGCGACCCGAGACGTTGGCGCGCTTGTTGGTGTGCATCGAGATGAGGGCCGCGCAGCCGTGCCTGGCGCAGAGGGCTTTGAGGGGCAGCAGGGCGCTGCGCATCTGGTTGCGGCTGGCCATCTCCACCCCCGCAGGCAGAAAGCTCTGCAGCGGGTCGATGATGACGAGGGCGGGCGCGGCCTTCCCCACGTACTTTGCAAAGCTGGTGTCCGGGATGCAGAGCGGGCTGCCGGTGCGGGCAAAATAGGCGTCGCTGGTGACCACCATCACCCGGCTCATGTCGGCCCCTGCCGCCGTCAGGCGTGCTTTGAGCACCTTGCCGGGGTCGTCCTCGCCGGAAAAAAGGAGGACGCTGCCGGTCTTCTCCGGCGGCTGGGGGAAGAAGCCGGAAGTCCGGCCCGCCGTGACATAGGCAATGAGCTGGGCCTGCCAGATGCCCTTGCCGGTGCCGCCGTCGGCACCCAGAAGCGACACCTCTCCCATGGGCAGCAGCCCATCCACCAGCCAGCTCACGTTCTGGATGGGGACGTTCTCGAGGCAGTCGGGGGTGAAGTTGAAGGGCGCGGCGCGGCGGCGGTCCCGGAAGCGCGCCCGGGCCGCGTCGGCCTTTTCCCGGTAGGCGGCGTAGTCCTCGGCGATGCGGCTCTGGAACTCCTCCCGGCCCACCGCTTCCAGCTCGCTCTTGCCGTCGGCCAGCCAGCGCTCCATCCGGAAGGTCAGGCCCTGCCAGAAGCCCAGCTCCTTCGCCCTCGCCTCCACCAGCTCGGAGCGGCTGAGGACGTCCTCGGGGCGGTTCTGCCCGGCGAACCAGTAGGTCAGCCGGGAGAACAGCTCCTCTTCGGTGCGCACCGTGCCGAGGTAGGCCACGAAGTCGTCGTAGCTGCCCGGGGTGCGGTCGGTCATGTTTTTCTGCATAAAAAACTCCTTTCATTTGTGTTTGATGCATTGAGCATAACACAAATGAAAGGAGCGGAACAGTACATACTTTTTTGGGGTTTTGAGGGGGGTTGAAAGCTCGTGTTTCTCGACAGTGCGTTAATTATTTGGTGCTTTTCGCGAAAAATCGAGGAAAGTCTCAGGTAGGGCTGCGACCGAATCTTTTTCTGTATCTTTTTGTCGAAAAGTGTGTTATAATTGATTTGCGGCCTTGCCCGCCCATTTTATTGGGAAGGGGGTGAGACAAATGCCTAGTATTACCACTTTTATGCTGTCCGTCGCAGCAAATGTAGCATCTTACTACATCTGCAAGTGGCTTGACGGATGGTTCACGGGCCGTAAGCACTAAAAAAGAAGACCCCCTTTCGGAGTTGCAGCTCCGGGAGGGGGTTTTCTTCTTGGTGAGTCAAATGACTAGCTTGATTACCACTTTTATTGTCTTTATTATATGCACTTTTTCCCAAAAAGTCAAGCTTTGCACAGAAAGTTTACAGAAATTGCCGCACGGCGGCTTTTCATTTCTTTCAGTCCTGCGTTTCTTTTCGGATGCCGAACAGCCTCCGGAGCAAGCCTCTCAGGCACTTGGGGCTTTTGAGAACGACCACCTGCATAGAGCCGACCACCTTTCGTCGCTTGATACGCCATTATAGGCGGTCTGCGCCCGGAATGTTCCGGTTCAGCTCAGGATCGGCCCGTCCGGCACCGTCTCCACCACCACCAGCGCGCCCTTTTGGGTGGAGATGGTGATACAGTCGGAGCCAGCGGCATACTCGTTGCTGACGCCGAGGGGGTAGCCTGCGGTGAGGACGGCGTCGGTCAGCTCGTAGAAGGAGCCCCGCTCCGAGACCCCCTCTGCCCTGCCCTCCATCGGGAAGACCGAGAGGTAGAAATACTCATTCCTAGGGTAGCGGCGGGTCTCGCCGGGCATCACGAAGGTGATGCGGCTGCGCTCGTCCAGAAGCGTGGCGCGGACGCCCCGCTGTTCGAGGCCGAGGCCGGTACAGAGGTTGGCCAGCGTATGCTCGAGGCGTCTGCCGCCCAGCACACCCAGCAGCAGCGCCTCGTCGAAGCCCTTCTCGGAGGCCAGCTTTGCCGCGTACTCGGTGTCGGTGTCGTCCTTGACGTGGGGCAGGATGATGGTGTCGTCGCCCTCCTGCGCCGGGCAGGGCGCGGTGTCGAAGTCGCCCACGATGATGTCGGGGCGGCAGTGGAGCGGCGCACAGTTGCGGTAGCCCG
>ERZ1027225.1040-NODE-1040-length-10850-cov-5.579250_pt1 | contig 10850 bp, 7 predicted proteins | sample MGYA00519479_ERZ1027225 | MGnify/ENA primary metagenome ERZ1027225 (study PRJEB26926, sample SAMN06164471) | human gut metagenome | biome: ENVO:00009003; feature: ENVO:2100002; material: ENVO:00002003 | host: Homo sapiens | place: USA | collected 2012 ... | reverse complement strand
TTCCTTACTGGCTGTAAGGGATATTAACCATAAATATATTGTAGTAGAAATGAGGAGTAAGATGGCAGATTTAAACGAATTGAATGAAAAAGTCGAACAGATCAAAGCCGACATCCGGGAACAACTGGAAAAGATTGAGAATACCAAGGGTGTCTACGAGTACAAGAAGACCATTCTGGACAAGAACGGTATTATCGGCGGTCTGATGAAGCAGATGGGTTCCGTACCCAAGGAAGAGAAAGCTGACTTCGGTAAGAAAGTCAATGAACTGAAGAACTGGGCCAGCGAGCATTTTGACGAGCTGAATACGAAGTTAAAAGAAAAAGAGATGGAGCTACGCTACGAGAGTGAGAAGATCGATATCTCCATGCCGGCAAAGAGCCGTAAGACCGGTAATCTGCATCCTGTAACTCAGGTGCGTAACCAGTTAATCGACATTTTCGCATCCATGGGCTTCAGCGTATATGAAGGTACTGAGATCGAGACCGATTATTACAACTTCACCGCACTGAATACCCCGCAGGATCACCCCGCAAGAGACATGCAGGATACCTTCTACCTGTCTCCGGAATTTCTGCTTAGAACCCAGACCTCTGCAGGTCAGGTACACGTTATGGAGAGCCAGAAGCCTCCCATCAAGATCCTGAGCCCCGGTAAAGTATTCCGTTCCGATGATGATGCGACCCATTCTCCCATGTTTACCCAGATGGAAGGTCTCGTAGTAGACAAGACCATCACTCTGTGCGACCTGAAGGGTATGCTGGAAGTACTGGTACAGAAGATTTTCGGTGAAGGTACCACCACAAGACTGCGTCCTTCTTACTTCCCGTTCACCGAGCCTTCCGTAGAGGTGGATGTCAGCTGCTTCGCCTGCGGAGGCTGTGGCTGTCGTCTGTGCAAGGGTACCGGCTGGATCGAAGTACTGGGTGCCGGTATCGTGAATAAGAAGGTACTGGAGAACTGTGGCATTGATTCCGAGGAGTACAGTGGACTGGCATTCGGTATCGGTATTGAGCGTCTGGCAATGTTAAAGTACGGTATTAACAATATCAAACTGTTATATCAATCTGATATGAGAGTACTGGATCAGATCAATGATGACTAAGATCACGGAAATATGATTTTAGAACAGTAGCAATGCAAGGAATAGTACGAGAGGACGTCGTAAAAGACGACGCCGAAGGAGGTAAAAGATATGTTAGTACCACTTAGTTGGTTAAAAGAATATGTAGATATTGATGTAGAAGCCAAGGAACTGGAGGAAAAGTTATTTTCCTGCGGATTTGAGGTAGAGGAATCCTATGAAGTAGGCAAGGATATCAGTGGTGTGGTCGTAGGTCTGGTAGAAGAGTGTGAGCCGATCCCTGAGACCCACTTACATGTATGTAAGGTAAACGTAGGAGGCGCAGAGCCCCTGCAGATCTGCTGTGGTGCAGATAACGTACACGCAGGCGGCAAATACCCTGTAGCACTGGAAGGTGCCCAGGTATATGCTACCGCAAAAGATCATGTGACCATCGAAGGTACCATGAAGATCAAAAAAGGCAAGCTTCGTGGCTATGAGTCCTGCGGTATGCTGTGTTCCGGTACCGAGCTGGGACTGAACGAGGATCTGTACCCCGGTGCAGGCTACAACGGACTGCTGGTACTGCCGGAGGATGCCGAGATCGGTGCAGATGTAAAGCCTCTGTTACAGTTGGATGACTGGATCTTCGACATTGCCATTACCGCCAACAGACCGGACTGCGAGAGCATCTTCGGTATTGCCAGAGAAGTAGCGGCTATCCTGAATAAGCCTGTGAAGACTCCGGCACTGGATTATACTGAGAGCGGCATTACCAAGGACGGATTTACCGTAACCGTGGATGCTCCGGATCTGTGCCCCAGATATATCGCACACTATGTAACTGATGTGAAAATCGGCGAATCCCCCGCATGGATGAAGAGACGTCTGGCACTGGTAGGCATCGGATCTATCTCCAACGTGGTAGATATCACGAACTACATCTTAAAAGAGCTGGGTCAGCCTATGCACGCATTTGATTCTTCTTACATTGAAGGCAATGCCATTCATGTAAGACGTGCCCATGACAAGGAAAAGATCATGACTCTGGATGAAAAAGAGTTTGAATTAAACGAAAATAACCTCGTTATCTGCGATGGCGTAAAGCCTGTAGCTTTAGCCGGTATCATGGGTGGTTTGAACTCCGAGATACGCGACACCACAGAGGCTGTCATCTTCGAGTCCGCAAAATTTGCAAGAGACAATATCCGTAAGAGCTCCAGAGCACTGGGACAGTCTTCCGATTCTTCCCAGAGATATGCCAAAGGCGTGGATGAGTATGCTACCGTTATGGCAAGCAAGAGAGCACTGCATCTGATCGAGGAACTGGGCTGTGGTAAAGTATCCTCTACTCACGTAGAAGTCAGCACCGGCAACTCCATCGAGCCTGCCGAGATGAAGGCAAGCATCAAGAAAGTAAATGGTGTACTGGGTATTGAAGTACCTACCGCTGATATTGAGAGAATCTTAAAATCCCTGAACTTCCAGCCCGTAATTAACGGTGACGAACTGACCATTCAGGTACCCGCATATCGTGAAGATATGGAATCCTATCCCGATATTGCAGAGGAAGTGATCCGTATGTACGGTTACGACCATGTAACACCGACCTTCCTCGCGGCAGCAGCTGTCACCAGCGGCGGCATGAATACCAAACAGAAGACCGAGCTTAAGATCAAGAGAGCACTGTGTGCACAGGGCGCATTTGAGGGTGTACATTATTCCTTCTTCTCTCCTTCCGATCTGAATCTGTTAGGCCTGCCTGAGGATGCACCGGAGAGAAAGGCAATCCGCCTGATCAACCCGATCAACGAGGATCTATCCCTGATGCGTACCACTTTGGCACCTCAGATGATTCATGCCATCGCCCGTAATCAGAAGAACGGCTGTCTGGAAGGCAGAGTATACGAAATCGGCAATAAATTCATCCCTAAGGATCTGCCTCTGACCGAGTATCCCGATGAGAGAGAGACCATCTGCATCGGTATCTGGGGCAAGGAAGAGAGCTTCTTCACCCTGAAAGGTCTGGTAGGCATCGTAGCAGAGACTCTGTTTATTGATTTTGAATATGTGGAGGACAAAAAGACCTTCCTGCATCCTTATCGTACCGCAAAGATCCTGTACAACGGCGAAGAGATTGGCTACCTGGGTCAGCTGACCTACGAGATCCAGAAGGAAGAAGACATGCGTGAGTCCGCATACATCGCAGAGATCGACCTGAAAGCCCTGCGTCCCGTATACGGCAAGGTTCCTACCTTCGCACCGATCTCCAGGTTCGCCAAGGAGACCAGAGACCTGGCACTGGTAATGAGCAAGTCCGTTACCTGTGGCGAGGTAGAGAAGGCCATCGCGGAAGCCAGCAGCTTCGTGGAGTCCGTAGAACTCTTCGATGTCTATGAGGGATTACAGGTGGGACCCGAGAAGAAGTCCATGGCCTTCACCGTAACCTTTGCCCCGAAGGAGGAAGAATTCACCACAGAGGCAGTCGACGGCTACGTGAAGAAGATCTTGAAGAATCTGAACAACAAGCTGGGCGTGGAACTCAGATCCTAATGATAATATTAGAAAGCGGCTAACTGTAAAAGGAGGCCGCTTTTTTGGTAATTTTTGTATACAAATTTTTCTACTGGAAAAAGCATGTCAGGCAGTATTAGTTTCTAACTATATATCTACGAAAGATTTCCTATTGATTCTGGTATTTCACGACGCTACAATTAAGTTAATTTCTTACAAGAAGGAAGAATAGTAGCGCTATAGTACAAACGGAGGAACTGGTGAATGATGTTTCGCTGTGGCAGAATGAAATACAATTTCCTGTAAAAAATATTTGGGATAGTTTGAATATTTTTTACATTTCGGATATTCATCTAGAATTTCACATTGAAGGGTTTGAAACTATAAAGAAAAGATCTTTGCCTCCGGCAATTCGAAAATTGGTAATTGATATTTTTGGAGAAAACAAGGACAGAGCAAAAAGGGGATATTTTGACTACATTATTATTGATGGAGATATAGCTGATGACATAGCGATAGTTGATATTTTTTTCTCGTGTCTTAATAAAGAGATTCCATCTATGGAAAAAGTGTTATATGTGTTGGGAAATCACGAATTGTCTGCTTATTCTACAAGGCAAGAGTGCTATGAACAGTATATGAAACTTTCTGCAAAGCATGGGGTTCACCTTCTTATTAATGATGGTTTTATGAAATATGATTATATAGATAAACGTAGTGTTCCGAAGTGTCTTATATTTGGAGGAACTGGTTTCTCCAAATATAATGAAATGTATAACACTACGAACTTGTGCTATTCGAAGGATTTAATAAACAACAGGGATGAAGAGATTAAAGAGTCAGAAATATTTTATTCAATATACAAAAAATATCTTTTAAAAGCAAAAAAAATGCACTTGCCGTTGATTGTAATCAGCCATTGCCCTGTAAATGATTGGTTAAAAGAAGGAGAGGAAGATTCCCAATGTATATATTTTTATGGGCATGATCATCACAACAGATATGTTCGTGATAAATATAGGACAATTTTTGCGGATAATCAGATAGGATATACGGGAAATATTCAAATGAAATTATGTAGTTTGGGGTGCGTGTATGATCCTTTCATTAGATATACGGATGGATGCCACAAAATTAGTATAGAGGAATATGTGCTTTATTATAGATATATTGGAGAGAGATTGAATGAGCCTAAGCTCATAAACAATATTTTAAAGCAAAAAGATGCCGGCTTATACCTGATAAAACATGACGGATACTATGGTTTTTTTGTAAAGACACAAAAAGGAGTCAAAATGTGTGTAGGAGGAATGGTTAAGCAGGTCAGTACGATAAATAGCATGGATTATTATAATGAGACATTTTTATCTATGGTAAAGTCATTTTATGAAGGATTAAAGCCATATAGATTGGTACAAGAAAGAATAGCGTCAGAAGTAAAACGACTTGGCTTTAACGGCACAATACATGGATGTATTGTAGATGTGAATTATTATAATCATATCATGGTAAATCCATATGATGGTAAGTTAACCTACTACTATTCTCCTGTATTTGGAGTTGCAAAACAGTTTGCATCATTTGACAAACTATTAGAATCGATTAATAAGGAAAGACTTAGTGAACAAATAACCACAGCCGAGCAAATTGAGGAACAGAAAAAGATATTAGGAGCGTTACAGAAAGAGAATGCATTGATATGTCAACCGCAGCAAAACTTGTCAGAATATATTGACAAAATGATTTTTATAGACAGAAAAGAAAGCTTATATGCTGTTTCTAGAAGAGTAAATCAGGTACAACGATTGTTCTCGGCAAATTTGCTTCGCGAATGGGACAATACACTTGTGGCCTCAAAAATTGAATTTAAAAGTAATGAGATAAGTGGGTATAATCTAATAGAGGATAACTGGAAAAATATATTACTGTTACGGAGAGAAGATGTAACAGAAAAAATGTTACGGAAAATAATACTTGGGAGAAATAAAAGAAATTTATTTCCGTATATTAGCTATGAAAACTGGGGCGGAAAGGTGTTTCCATTGTGCCGTGCAAAGGATGAGGAGATTGAACTGTTTATGTCACTGGTACCGGATAGCATGTTTAAAGATAGGATAATAAGAGAACAACTTATGAATAAATTGGATGATGATTTTTTGAAATATTATCCTGCAAAGTACTTTACGTATGACTTGCTGCAAAAATATGTGAAAAGTTGTGGCGAATTAGCAATAATAAAAAATGCACCATATTTGGCAAGAATGAAAGAACAGACGCATATAAGGCGATATTTTATTGAAATTGCAGAAAAAAACGCAAACTATACAATAAAGCACATTGATGAACTTCCAAAAGAATATCAGTGTGAGGAATTATATCAGAAACTTGCATTGTCATTATACCAAAAGCATAGACCCAAGTGGTGCCCAGACTATATATGGAAATATCATAATAATCCGCGTTAAAAAAAGAGTCAAACTATAATTTTTCAGTTGCAATTTCCATGATTTTGGATATAATAATATTACCAGAAGCCCCCACACCTCTCATAGAAGTGTCAAATGGGGGCACATTTTTTCTAAAGAGGAGGAGTGCTTATTAAAAAACCGAAGACATATGATCAGCAGATAGCAATACTAAAGAACAAAAATATTGCTATTATAGATGATGTAAGCGCAAAGACATTTCTAAAGCAAGTTAACTACTATCGTTTTTCTGGATATTTTCTTCCATTTCAAGTCAATGGACACGGTTCATTATTTCCCAATATTACATTTGAAAGACTTCAGGCAATATATGAATTTGATGAGCAATTACGAAATCTTATAGCCGGAGTAGTGGATGAAATAGAAGTTTATTTTCGCTCACAATTAGCATATTATCATGCACATAAGTATGGAGAGGAAGGATATATGGATGCTTGTAATTATAATAAACATGACCATATTGCCTTCACAAAAAGGATTAATTCTTGCATAAAAGAGAATGCAAGGACAACAGTTGTCCAGCATCATATGAAGAAATATAACGGACATTTTCCAATATGGGTAATTATTGAATTTTTCTCGTTTGGCACATTATCATATTTTTACAGGGGAATGAAAAATAATGATAAGGCAGCTATTGCGGCAAATCTTTATAGTATTAACTACCAAACACTTGACAGTTGGATGCGATGTCTCAATGATCTTAGAAATAAGTGTGCACATTATTCAAGACTGTATTACTGGATATTTCCGGCAATCCCCAAAATGCCGTCATCAGAGAAATATATTCCAACAAGGCGACTGTTTGCACAACTTTATATGTTAAAACTTATGTATCCAAATCATCAGAAGTGGAATGAAAACGTATGGAAACCACTTGTAAAACTTGTGAATAACTATAAAAAATATATATCAAATAAGCACTTGGATTTTCCATACAGATGGAAAGCAATGCTAAAATATAAATAATTGTCATACACATATAAAAGCGACAAAATATAGCGATAATATTACAGTAGTCATTTCTCCAAAGATATGCTAAAATAGCAGTTGCAGGCGCGTTTTGCGCAGACAACTGTTATTTTTAACGTTATCGTAATTATTCGGCATTCCTCGCAAATTTATGAAAATTGCCTTGGCTCTGAATAGTTACATATTATTTTAAATGAAGATGCCAACGGCATCAGTGAGGTAGATAGATATGACAAAAGTAATTGGTGTAAGATTTCGTACAGCGGGCAAGGTATATTTCTTCGATCCGTTGCAGCTTGAGATAAAGAGAGGCGACCACGTGATCGTGGAGACCGCCAGAGGTATTGAGTTCGGCACGGTCGTTGCGGGAGTGCATGAAGTGGAGGATGACAAGGTGATCCAGCCGCTGAAGCCTGTGATGCGGATCGCCGGAGAGAGAGATATCGAGCAGGAGGCTGCCAACAAAGAAAAAGAAAAGGAAGCCTTCAAGATCTGTAAGGAGAAGATTTTAAAGCATGGTCTGGAAATGAAGCTGATCGATGCGGAGTATACTTTTGATAATAACAAGGTGCTGTTCTATTTTACGGCGGATGGACGTATCGACTTCCGCGAACTGGTAAAGGATCTGGCAAGTGTGTTCAAGACCCGTATCGAGCTGCGTCAGATTGGTGTCCGTGATGAGACAAAGATCCGCGGTGGTATCGGCATCTGTGGAAGGCCTCTGTGCTGCCACAGCTATCTGTCGGATTTCGTACCGGTATCCATCAAGATGGCGAAGGAGCAGAATCTGTCCCTGAATCCGACGAAGATCTCCGGAGTCTGCGGCAGACTGATGTGCTGTCTGAAAAATGAGGAAGACACTTACGAGGAACTGAACCGCAAGCTTCCCGGTGTGGGCGACTATGTCCAGACGGCGGACGGACTGCATGGAGAAGTACAGAGCGTCAACGTACTGCGTCAGCTGGTCAAGGTACTGGTAGAAGCCGGTGACGAGAAGGAACTGAAGGAGTACGAGGCAGACACGTTACAATTCAAGAGACGCCGCGGCAAAAAGGGCGGTCAGGAACTGTCTAAGGAAGAACAGAAGGAACTCGAGAAGTTAGAGGAGATCGAGGAGAAGGAAGAAGCGGAAGAACGCGCAGAAAAACGTGCGGAGCAGCGTCAGGACCGCAGAGAGCAGAGAACTGACGGAGAGAATCGTGGTGACAACCGTGGAGAAAACCGCAGACGCGACGGACGCAGGGACGACAACCGCAGAAATAATAACCGCGGGGAAAATAACCGTAACGGCGAGAATCAGAACCGCAATGACAACCGCGGTGGTGACAATGGCAGCAGAAATGAGAACCGCAGGGACAATAATCGTGGTGACAGACGCCGCGAGAACCGTCCCCAGAACCGTCCGGACCAGGTAAGGGACAATGCACAGAGAGCAGATCAGTTCCGTCCCGCCAGCCAGACACAACAGGAAGGTGGTAACGGTCAGGAAGGCGAGCGCAGAACTCAGAGGGACAATTCCTTCCGCAGAAGACCGAGACACGGCGGCAGAAGAGACGGCAACAACGGTAATAACGGTAACGGAAGAAAACCGGAGAACACGAATGAAGGTTGAACTGAGGGATAAAGAACGAATTGATGACCTTCAGCGGAACGGTTATCAGATCATACAGAATCCGGAGAAATTTTGTTTCGGTATGGATGCGGTGCTTCTGACAGGATTTGCCCATGCCAGAGAAAGGGATACGATGCTTGACCTTGGCACAGGCACCGGGATCATCCCACTTCTGATGGAGGCAAAATACCACTGTTCTCATCTCACCGGACTGGAAATCCAGGAGGAGAGCGCAGATATGGCGAGACGCAGTGTGGCGTTGAACGATCTGCAGGACCGCATTGACATCGTGACAGGAGACATCAAGGAAGCAGACCGGATTTTCCCGGCTGCTTCCTTTGACTGTATTACCTGTAATCCTCCGTATATGATCGGACAGCATGGATTGACGAACCCGGAGGAACCAAAAGCAATCGCCAGACACGAAGTGCTCTGCACGCTGGAGGATGTGGTCAGCAGGACAGCAAAACTGTTAAAGCCCGGCGGACATTTTTACATGGTACATCGCCCTTTTCGGCTGGCGGAGATCATGACCATGCTGGTAAAATACAAGCTGGAGCCGAAACGGATGCAGCTGGTATATCCCTATATCGACAAGGAGCCCAATATGGTGCTCATCGAGGCGGTGCGAGGCGGCAGATCACGCATGACCGTGGAAAAGCCACTGATCGTGTACCAGGCGCCGGGAGTATATATGCCGGAAATATATGATATATATGGATATTAGATAGTTAAGATATTGTAACTATTCAGCACACCACCCACCGTATAATTATGTCAAATGTTCTTACGAATGCGAGCATTCGCCATACATAGTGACATGATATCATGGCTTTGAATAGTTATAGACTACTATGATTTGGAGAGGAGGCAGGAGCTCATGCCCGGAACTTTATATTTGTGTGCAACGCCCATTGGCAATCTGGGGGATATGACACCGCGGGTGGTGGAGACCCTGCAGACGGTGGATGTGATCGCGGCGGAGGATACCCGTAACAGTATCAAGCTGCTGAATCATTTCGACATCCACACACCTATGACCAGTTACCACGAGTACAATAAAGTAGAAAAAGCGCACCAGCTGGTAGGACAGCTGTTAAACGGACAGAACATTGCGTTGATCACTGATGCCGGTACCCCGGCGATCTCCGATCCCGGTGAAGTACTGGTGCGGATGTGCCAGGAGCAGAGCGTTCCCGTCACTTCTCTGCCGGGTCCGGCAGCATGCATTACGGCGCTGACTTTGTCGGGACTCAGTACGAGAAGGTTTTGCTTTGAAGGATTTCTGCCTGCAGATAAAAAGGAAAAGAAAATGATCCTGGAGGAACTGAAGACCGAGAGCCGTACCATGATCCTCTATGAAGCTCCCCATCATCTGATCCGGACACTGGAGGAACTGTATGCGGCACTGGGGGAGCGGCGGATCACGTTGTGCCGTGAACTGACCAAGAAGTTCGAGACCGTATTCCCCACCACTTTGGAAAAGGCGTTGGATTACTACAAGACAGAGGAGCCCCGCGGGGAATATGTCCTGGTAGTGGAAGGGAAAAGTCCGGAAGAGAAACGACAGGAAGAGATCGCATCCTGGGAATCCATGAGCATTGAAGAACATATGGCTTATTACGAAGAGCAGGGCATGGATAATAAATCCGCCATGAAGCAGGTGGCAAAAGACAGGGGTGTCGGAAAACGGGAAATCTATCAGTACTTGCATGGCAACTCATGAAACAGTGAAAATACCATAATGAAACCGAAGCAAAACAGACAAAAGCATATGAGGATAATGTAGGATACATCCATGAAAGGCATATGCGGAGAGAGGGAAAATGACTAATTGTGACGCTTGTGTCAATTATGAATATGACGAAGACTATGAATGCTATTGCTGCATGGTGAATCTGGATGAAGATGAAATGTACCGCTTTTTATCCGGAACCCAGCAGGAATGTCCTTACTTCCGACTGGATGACGAATATGCAGTGGTAAGACACCAGATGTAAGGGAAAAATTCACGAAAGCAAGGTCAAAAAGTCTACTCAAATGGTAGAGAATGCTGATTGTGAAAGTAAAAACCGAGTAGTATAATACGAAGTTGCGTACTGAAAAATAGTACGCAGCTTCTTTTGTTTGGATGCAATATAATGATGATGCCAGTGGCACATGTCTAGCACGGACCGAAGCGGAGCGGAGACGTGGGAGTGCG
>ERZ1027225.1018-NODE-1018-length-10956-cov-5.073755_pt1 | contig 10956 bp, 10 predicted proteins | sample MGYA00519479_ERZ1027225 | MGnify/ENA primary metagenome ERZ1027225 (study PRJEB26926, sample SAMN06164471) | human gut metagenome | biome: ENVO:00009003; feature: ENVO:2100002; material: ENVO:00002003 | host: Homo sapiens | place: USA | collected 2012 ... | reverse complement strand
GGCTCGGAGATGTGTATAAGAGACAGGGCTCAAGGATACCAGTATCAACAATTTCTCCCTGGTTGCGACCAGTGTGTGGAAATATTTCGGACAGAACATGGTTCTTTTCGTAGGAGCTATGATGTCAGTTGATTCTGAGTTATATGAAGCAGCCATGTTAGACGGTGCAAATAAATGGCAGCAGTTCAAATACATTATGCTGCCGAGTATCAAGACAATCGTTATGTTAAACCTTATCATGTCAATTTCAGGCTCTTTAAGTGCATTCGAGCCTCCATACGTTGTTATGTCCGGTGGTGCAAACGGAACTGCTACATACTTTGTAAAGATGCATGAAATTGCACATACAAGCCAGAAGGTTGGTCTTGCATCTGCTATGGCTATTGTATTATTGATTATTATCATGATCGTGACATTACTGCAGAATCTCTTCTTCAAATATGTATTCAAGGATGCAGTAGATGAAGATAAGAATGCAGGTGCCAGAAGAGAAAAGAAGCTTGCACGTATCAGAGCAAAGGAGGCGGCAAAAGCATGACAGTCAGCCAGAAAATCAAACATTATTTATGGATATTTATCGAATATTTCTCATTAATATTCTTCTCCTTTGTAGCACTGCTTCCGGTAGTATCCTGTGTTATTACAGCATTTAAGACAGAAACAGAATATCAGAATACAAATGTTATGACATTACCGGAGAGCTGGTTGAATTTTGATAATTTTATCCAGGCATTTAATAAGGCAAACATGGGAAGGGCATTTATAAATTCCTTCATCGTACTGGTATTTGTTGTATTTGGTTCCGTTATGGTAGGTTCCATGTTAGCGTATGTACTGAACAGATTTACATTCCCCGGAAATGGACTGATCAGAAGCCTTTTCCTGTTTGCTACATTACTTCCCGGTATCGCAATGCAGGTTGCTACTTACCAGTTAATGTATCAGATTGGATTTATCAACCACTTATATGGTTACATTATTCTTTCCATGGGTACTGACGTAATCTCCATTTACATTTTCATTCAGTTCTTCGAGAATATCCCGACTTCGCTGGATGAGTCAGCATATATGGATGGAGCTTCCTGCTTCACGATCTTCTTTAAGATTCTGTTCCCTCTGCTGAAACCGGCTATCGTAACAGTTATGATCTTAAAGGGTGTAGGTACTTATAATGAATACTATAATGCCAGCCTTTATTTAAGTGATCCCAAGTTAAAGACAATTGCCATTTCCCTGTATACCTTCGTAGGACCTCTGGGAAGTAAATATAACCTGATCTGTGCAGGTGTTATCATCAGCCTGATTCCTGCCCTGGTCGTATTCCTGATTTTCCAGAAGCAGATTTACAGCGGATTAACTGCTGGTGCTGTAAAGGGTTAATCTAAAGAGGTGGGAGAGAAATGAGAGTAGAAGAAATCAGAGAACATCTGACCAACGATATCATCCCTTTCTGGAAACATTTAAGGGATGATGAAAACGGTGGTTATTACGGATGGATGGACTATGAACATAAGCTGGATAAGAGGGCAGTAAAAGGCTGTATTCTTAACAGCCGTATCACATGGTTCTTTGCCAATGCCTATACTTTATTAAAAGATGAGAGCCTGTTAGACGAAGCTCGCCACGGCTTTGAATTTTTAAAAAATCATTGCTGGGATAAGGAAAATGGCGGCGTGTTCTGGTCTGTAAAATACGATGGAACACCGGAAGAAACAATCAAGCATACCTATAATCAGGCTTTTTCCATCTATGCACTTTCTTCTTATTATGAAGCAAGCGGAGATAAGGAAGCTCTGGATATGGCTTATCAGCTTTATGGTCTGATTGAGAATAAGATGCGTGATGAGCTGGGATATAAAGAAGCTTTTGATGAGACTTTTCATGAGATTGATAATGATAAGCTTTCAGAAAATGGTGTTATGGCAATGAAGACCATGAATACACTGCTTCATGTATTTGAAGCATACACAGAGCTCTATCGTGTCGATCATAAGCAGGAAGTAAAAGAGCATCTGATGTGGATGATGGATTTGATTGCCGATAAGATTTATAATCCAAAGCTCCACAGACAGGAAGTTTTCTTTGATGATAAATGGAACAGCATTATTGACCTGCATTCCTATGGACACGATATTGAGACAGCCTGGCTGGTTGACAGAAGCGTAGAAGTCATTGGAGAAAAGGCATACGCTGATAAGATGACACCGATTACGCTTGATCTGGCAAGACAGGTCTATGAGGTAGCATTTGATGGTCATTCCATGGCAAATGAATGTGATAAGGGTGTTGTAGATACCAACCGTGTATGGTGGGTGCAGGCAGAGACAGTAGTAGGTTTCTTAAATGCAGCTTCCAAGTGTGGTAAGAGTACGATTGAAGGTCAGAAATATCTCAAAGCTGCGGATGCAGAATGGGAGTTCATTAAGAAATATGTAATTGACCACAGAGATGGTTATGAAGCCGGAAGAGAATGGTACTGGCTTGTCAATGAAGATGGCAGACCATACACAGACAGACCTATCGTAGAGCCGTGGAAATGTCCTTATCATAACGGCAGAATGTGTTTTGAAGTAATCAAACGTCTGCAGGGAGCAAGATAAAATGGAGGAAATGTTGATGTTTCAAGAGAAATATAAGGAAATCATGGAGCGTTACGAAGCAGTCGTAACACGTAAGAATGAAAAAACAGATTTTTATAACGGTATCTATGACCGCTACAAATATCCGGTCCTTACAAGAGATCATATTCCACCTTTCTGGAAATTTGATCTGAATCCAAAGACCAATCCATATTTCATGGAAAGACTGGGTGTAAATGCCGTATTTAACTCAGGTGCAATTGAACTGAACGGCAAATTCTATCTGGTAGCCCGTGTAGAAGGCAATGACAGAAAGTCTTTCTTTGCGGTAGCAGAGAGTGATAACGGTATTGATGGGTTCCGTTTCTGGGATTATCCAATACTGTTAGATGATGTATGCCCAGAAGAGACGAATGTATATGATATGCGTCTTACCAAACATGAAGATGGTTATATTTATGGCGTATTCTGCTCAGAAAGCAAGGATAACAGTGTGAATGACCTTTCCGCAGCGGTTGCAGCGGCAGGTATCGTCAGAACCAAAGACTTAAAGAAGTGGGAGAGACTGGATAATCTTAAAACTCTGAATTCCCCTCAGCAGCGTAATGTCGTACTGCATCCTGAATTTGTCAATGGCAAATACGCTTTCTATACAAGACCTATGGATGATTTCATTGATACAGGAAGCGGCGGAGGAATCGGTTTTGGTCTGTGTGATGATATTACACATGCTGTTATTGATGAAGAGATCATTACAAGCAAGAGAAAGTATCATACGATTACAGAAGCCAAGAACGGTGCAGGTGCAGTTCCAATTAAGACTCCTAAGGGCTGGATTCATATTGCACACGGCGTACGTAATACAGCAGCAGGACTTCGTTATGTCGTATATGCATTCGCTACAAGCCTTGAAGAGCCTACCAAGGTCATTGCTGAACCGGGTGGATTCCTGATTGCTCCTCTTGGAGAAGAGAGAGTCGGAGATGTATCTAATGTAGTATTTACCAATGGTGCAATCGCAAGAGACAACGGAGATGTATATATCTACTATGCATCCAGCGATACAAGACTTCATGTAGCAACTACTACAATTGACAAGCTGATGGATTATGTATTCAATACACCTACAGATCCTCTCCGCAGTGTTAAGTGCGTAGAGCAGAGATGTGATTTTATTAAGAGAAATCTCGATTTTTTAAATAAATAAGGAGAGCTGGAGCAATGGCTGATAAACTGATTGATAATCATCTGGGAATCGTTAATTGTGGAAACTGGTATCGAATTAAAAAAGTTATGAGAAAGGCAAAGAGCGGAGAACCTATTACGGTAGGCTTCCTGGGAGGCTCTATTACACAGGGCTGCCTGTCCTCAACACCGGAGACCTGTTATGCATATCTGGTATATGAGTGGTGGAAGAAACAATTTCCTGACACGAGTGTCACTTATGTAAATGCAGGAATCGGTGGTACGACTTCGCAGTTTGGCGTGGCAAGAGCAGATAGTGATCTGCTATCCCATCATATTGATTTCACTGTTGTGGAATTCAGTGTCAATGATGATGATAATGCACATTTTCTGGAGACTTATGAGGGCTTGATCAGACATCTCTATTCAGATGAGGGCAAACCTGCGCTCCTGATTGTGAACAGTGTACGTTATGATGATGGCTGCAACGCCCAGGCGCAGCACAACCATATTGGAGAAGTATATCAGATTCCATGTGTAAGCATGAAACCTACCATTTATGCCAAAGTGGCTGATGGTTCAATAACCAATCGTGAGATTACGCAGGATGACCTGCATCCAAATGATCTGGGACATCAGATGATGGCAGATGTCATAATTCATTTTCTGGAGTTGGTATACGCCAACCTGGAACACGAGAGAGAGCAGGACAATGACATGCCGGCGCCTATAACACAGAATGCATATGAACATTCTACACGCTGGCAGAACAACAATTATGACCCTGTCACAGATGGTTTCGTCAGAGATGATACCCCACAGAATGATATCCGTGAGATATTCCGCAAAGGCTGGACAGCATCTGAAAAAGGAGCAAACATCACTTTTGAAGTAGAGGGAAGCTGCCTGGCTGTACAGTATCGAAAATCAGTGGTACAGCCTACCCCGATTGCAAAAGCCATTGTAGATGGAGACGAGGAACACGCCATGCTCCTTGATGGCAATTTCGAGGAGACCTGGGGTGACAGCCTTCATCTGGATACATTGGCGGAGCATTTACCTTATGGGAAACATACTGTCAGGATAGAGTTGATCGAAACTCACGAAGACGATAAAGTACCATTTTATTTAGTATCTGTTATTGCTTCACACTAACTTAAATTTCATTAGGCAAATAACCTATTACAACCTATAAGTAGAAAGGAAAATATCATGAGCAAAGTAAAAATATATAATGCACCAGCAGTTAAAAATATGCCCTGGCAGGAAAGACCGGAAGGAGAGTTCACAGGAGCACCCATCTGGAGATATAAAGAGAACCCCATTATTGGAAGAAACCCATTAAAAGGCGTAGCAAGAATCTTTAACAGCGCAGTTATCCCTTACGGTGACGAGTTCATCGGTGTATTCCGCGGTGAGCAGACCAACGGAATCCCTTACATTTACATGGGACACAGCAAAGATGCAATTCACTGGAATTTTGATGAAAACAAGATTAATTTCGTGGATGAGGACGGCAAGCCATTTATGCCGGTATATGCGTATGATCCCCGTCTGGTAAAAGTAGAAGATACCTACTATATTATCTGGTGTGGTGATTTCTATGGAGCAGCAATCGGTATGGCTAAGACTACAGATTTCAAGACATTTACAAGAATTGAGAATCCGTTCCTGCCTTTCAATAGAAATGCCGTTCTTTTCCCAAGAAAGATTAACGGTAACTTCGTAATGCTGAGCCGTCCTTCAGACAGTGGACATACACCATTTGGTGATATCTTCGTAAGCGAAAGCCCTGACATGACATTCTGGGGCAGGCACAGACATGTTATGGGTAAAGGGAATGAATGGTGGCAGTCGCTTAAAATCGGCGGTGGCGCAGCTCCTATTGAAACAAGCGAAGGCTGGTTACTGTTCTATCACGGTGTAAGCGGAACATGTAATGGTTATGTATACAGCATTGGCGGAGCAATTCTGGATATTGATAATCCTTCCATTGTAAAATACAGATGTGAAACTTTCCTTCTGACACCGGAAGAATGGTACGAGGAGAGAGGCTTTGTGCCTAATGTATGCTTCCCTTGCGCAACTATCCATGATGCCGAGACAGGAAGAATTGCAATCTATTATGGTGCTGCTGACAGCTATGTAGGGCTTGCATTTACAGAAATTGATGGTATTGTAGAATATATCAAGAATAACAGCAAGCTGTCCGAATCCGATAAGGAGATTGGCAGGAGATAGTGTGAAAAACCATATATGGAGGAAAGTACATATGGAGACGGCAGTAAAAGACATCAAAGAGCTGAAAGTGCATGGCAGGACGACAAACAGACGTGATCCGTTGACGTTATTCTGGACCGCCAGTGGGTTTGAATGTAATGTATCAGGTTCTGAACTGTGGGTAGAGGTAGAAGTTACCTATGACACTTACGAGCCTTGGTTCAGTTATACCATAAATGGTGACTGGATAGGCAGACAGATGCTGACTGCCGGCCGGTACTGGATTCCCCTTTTCAGAGGAATGAATCCTGATAATGTGAAGAATGTAAGATTTTATAAGGATCTACAGGCAATGAGTGCAGATCCCAAATCCTACATTCATATTCATGCATTACGTCATGATGGCGTTTTTTATCCTGTAGCGGATAAGGCATGTAAGCTTGAATTTATCGGTGACAGCATTACCTCCGGAGAAGGAACCTTTGGCGCAAGACAAGAGGAGGACTGGATACCCATGTTCTTCTCTTCTTTGCGTGATTATGCCTATCTGACTGCAAAGGAACTGGATGCAGAGTACCGTGTCTTTTCCCAGAGCGGCTGGGGTGTATGTAATACCTGGGATAACAATCCCAATGGTGCACTTCCAAAGTACTACAGACAGATATGTGGTCTGATGAAGAGTGATATGAATGAGGAGCTTGGTGGTAATGAGAATTTTGATTTTTCCAGCTGGCAGCCGGATGTCATAGTGGTGAATCTGGGAACGAACGATGCAAGTGCTTTTGATCAGCCCGAATGGGTAGATGACGAGACAGGAAAGCGGCACAAGATGCATAAGAATCCGGATGGCTCCTATAATGAGGAAGATATTGCCTTTTTCAGAAAAGGCGTTAAGGATTTCCTGTATACATTAAGAGAGTGTAATCCGAATGCGCAGATCATCTGGTGCTATGGCATGCTGGGCATTCACTTTGAGAAGCCTATCTGTCAGGCAGTCTATGAATATGTGGATGAGACGCAGGATGGAAAGGTAAGCTATCTGCAGCTCCCGGATACGGATGCTGACAGCTTTGGCTCCAGACAACACCCTGGTTACCCAAGTCATCAGAAAGCCGCCAGGGCATTGAGTGCATATATCAGAACATTATTAAAATAGGAGGTAAGGATATGTTTCCAGAGAATTTTGTATGGGGCGTTGCCAGCAGTGCATATCAGATAGAAGGTACAGATCCGGAAGATGGCAGAGGTAAGAACATATGGGATACTTTTGCTGAACAGGGCAGGATTTATGATGGCCAGAATGCAGATGTAGCGTGTGATCATATGCATCGTTATAAAGAGGATTTTGCCATGATGCGTCTGTTAGGAGTGAAAGCGTACCGTTTCTCTCTGAATTGGGCAAGGATTCTGCCGGAAGGAACCGGACGGGTTAATGAAAAGGCAATTGCCCTGTATCGTGACATGATAAAGGAAATGAAGAAAAATGGCATAGAGCCTTATGTGACCATGTATCATTGGGAGTTTCCACAGGCTTTGCAGGATAGAGGTGGATGGCTCAATGAAGAAGTGATTGAGTGGTTCGGCGAATATGCGAAAGTTGTTGCAGAGAATTTCTCAGACCTTGCAGAGTACTTTATTACATTAAATGAGCCGGAGTGCTTCGTAGGAATCGGTCATCTGAGCGGTATCCATGCACCCGGACTGAAATTACCTGTAAAAGATGTATTTCAGATTGCCCACAATGCATTACGTGCACACGGAAGAGCAGTTCAGATGCTGCGTAAATATGCAAAACAGCCAATCAAGGTCGGATATGCACCTACCTGTGGTGTTGCCTATCCATACACAGACAGCCCGGAAGATATTGAAGCTGCAAGAAGTATTTATTTTGGTTTTGACCAGCCGCTTGATAACTGGACCTGGAATGTGGCATGGTTCAATGACCCTGTCTTTTTGGGAGAATATCCTAAGGAAGGACTGGAGAAGTACAAGGAATATCTGCCGGTAATCACGAAGGAAGATATGGAACTGATCCATCAGCCCTTGGACTTCATGGGACAGAATATCTACAATGGTTACTGGATTCGTGCCGGAAAAGATGGCAAACCTGAATATGTAGACCGCACAGAAGGCTTCCCAAAGACAGCAACAAACTGGCCTGTAACACCAGAGTGTCTTTACTGGGGCGTGCGCTTCTTATATGAAAGATATCATCTGCCTATTTATATTACAGAGAATGGCATGGCATGCCATGATCAGATAGCGGCAGACGGCAGAGTACACGACAGCAATAGAATTGATTTTCTTGATAAATATATATCCTGCCTGCAGAAAGCAGTGGATGAAGGGGCAGATGTCAGAGGATATTTCCTGTGGACTTTTCTGGATAATTTTGAATGGGATAAGGGCTATAGTGAACGTTTCGGTCTGGTATATGTAGATTATCTGACACAGAAAAGGATTGCAAAGGATTCTGCATACTGGTATCAGCAGGTCATGGAAACTAACGGAAGGAATCTAAGTATTAATATGAATAAGAAAGAAATTATCTATATGAACCCGGTATTTAAGCAGATGATATGGGGCGGCGACAAATTAGGAACAGAATGGCATTATGATATTCCAGGGGATAATACCGGTGAGTGCTGGGCAGTCTGTGCACATCCAAGCGGAGACTGTACCATCAAAGAAGGCACTTATGCAGGCAAAACCCTCAGCCAGTTGTGGACAGAAGAGCCGGAATTATTCGGAAACGTGGATAACGACAGATTTCCACTCCTTATCAAGATCATTGATGCCAAGGCTGATTTAAGTATTCAGGTACATCCTGATAACGTATATGCAGCTAAGAATGAAAACGGCTCTCTTGGCAAGACAGAGTGCTGGTATATTCTTGATGCACCTAAAGGAGCTACCTTGGTCATCGGACACAATGCCAAGACTAAAGAAGAATTAAACTCCATGATCCGTGAAGGCAGATGGAATGAGTTCATCAGACAAGTACCCGTTAAGAAAGGCGACTTCATCCAGATAGACCCTGGTACAGTCCATGCAATTAAGGGCGGCATCCAGATTCTGGAGACACAACAGAGCTCAGATGTTACCTATCGTGTCTATGATTATGACAGACTTTCCAACGGCAAACCAAGAGAACTTCATGTAGACAAGAGCATTGATGTTATCACAGTTCCTGCCAAATCCGTAGAAGACAGCATCCTCTCCGCAGAGAAGATAGAAGCAATGCCTACCCCGATGAAACTGCTCATCTCCTGTGATTACTATAAAGTGTGGAAAATTGATGTAGAAGCACCACTTACCATCACACAGGATTATCCATTCCTCATTATGAGTGTCATCGACGGCGACGGACTCATTAACGGACAAATGATTAAAAAAGGCGATCACTTCATCCTTCCAAACGGCTACGGCAAAGTAGACCTGCAAGGCAAAATGACCCTTATTGCTTCAACAATCGCATAAACGGTAACACTACCTATAAAAGAGAGCTGAGAAAATCAGCTCTCTTTTGACATGACATACCCCCGATGCTATAATAAATCCGATAAGCAGAATTGGGTGGATTTCTCAAATTCACCCAAACCAGAACAAACAATTACAAGGAGGGTATAAAGTGGTATCAGAAGATTACAAAGCAATGTTAAGCGGTAAATCAGTTATTAGAGAGATGTCTGCATGGGCGGCAAAACGCGGAGCAGAAATTGGTTATGAGAATGTATTTGATTATAGTCTGGGCAATCCTTCCGTACCTGTACCACAGGTATTTACAGATAAGATGATAGAACTGCTGCAAACCAGAAATCCTATGGAATTACACGGTTACAGCCAGTCACAGGGAATTCCCTGCGTAAGAGAGAGACTTGCGCAGTATCTGAATAAGACCTATGGCATGAATTACACAGCAGAGCATATATTTATGACAACAGGTGCAGCAGGCGCAGTTGCACATGCAATCCGTGTTGTGACCAAGCCCGGAGATGAAGTCATTACCTTTGCCCCATTCTTCCCTGAATATAAGCAGTATGTGAACAGAACAGGAGCAGTTCTCAAAGTTGTACCGGCTGACACAAAACAGTTCCAGATTAACTTTGAAGCACTGGAGAGTATGATCAATGAGAATACAGCAGTAATCCTCATCAATACACCCAATAATCCATCAGGTACTGTATATTCTACGCAGACATTGACAAGATTGGCACAGTTGTTAAATGACAAACAGAAGGAATATGGACACGATATCTTTGTCGTATCAGATGAGCCATACCGTGAGATTGTATTTGAAGGTGTGGATGCGCCCTATGTATCTAAGTTCTACGACAATACACTCTCCTGCTATTCCTATTCCAAGTCCTTGTCACTGCCTGGTGAAAGAATCGGTTATGTAGCAGCCAATCCAAAGTGTACAGATTCTGAGCTGATATCCGTTATGTGCAGTCAGATATCCAGAGGAATTGGACATAACTGCCCTCCATCTATTATCCAAATCGCAGTATCAGAGGTACTTGGAGAAACAGCGGATCTGTCCGTATATGAAACTAATATGAACCTTATCTATAAGGAGCTGATGGATATGGGCTTTACCTGTGTGAAACCGGGTGGAACCTTCTATATCTTCCCCAAAGCGCTGGAAGAAGATGCGGTTGCATTTTGCCAGAAAGCACTGAAATATGATCTGGTACTTGTACCCAGTGATTCCTTCGGTTGTCCGGGATTCTTCCGTATGGCTTACTGCATTGATACAGAGAAGGTACAGCGTTCACTGGCTGCACTTCGTAAGTTCGTAGAAACAGAGTACCCAGACAGAAAGAAGGAGGCGTAGGCGATGGTTCAGGCAGGACTTGTTCTTGAAGGCGGCGGTATGAAGGGAATCTACACAGCCGGCGTACTGGATTTCTTTATGGACAAGCTGTCTCTTATACACATCTGACGCTGCCGACGACTTAATAGGTGTAGA
>ERZ1027225.1015-NODE-1015-length-10974-cov-5.267515_pt1 | contig 10974 bp, 10 predicted proteins | sample MGYA00519479_ERZ1027225 | MGnify/ENA primary metagenome ERZ1027225 (study PRJEB26926, sample SAMN06164471) | human gut metagenome | biome: ENVO:00009003; feature: ENVO:2100002; material: ENVO:00002003 | host: Homo sapiens | place: USA | collected 2012 ... | reverse complement strand
CTACACCTATTAAGTCGTCGGCAGCGTCAGATGTGTATAAGAGACAGATTATAGAAATCGCAAATGAAATGCTGGAAGAACACTTTAAAGATGATAGGGATATTGATTTTCAAAGTGAGATAGAAGAAACGCAGCGAAAGATTGTGATTATAGATAAGAAATTCGATAATCTGGTTGATATGAGAATGGCAGGGGAAATCGACAAAGCAAAATTCGACGAGAAGAAAAAGAGCTTGTTTGAGGAAAAAGAAAAGTGGCAGAAAATGCTACAGTCATATCAGATAGACGAAGAAGTTTCGGATGAAGAATATAATCAACGCTTACAGGTATTAAAGTATGGGTTGGAACAGAATTTTAATTTCTCAACACATAGCATACCTGAAGAAGTGATAGATGCTTTTGTAAAGGAAATAATCGTATATCCAGACTGTTTTGTATGGAAATTGAATATAGTCGATGATGACTTGAAATTACAGGTCGAGGGTCGAAAAAATGATCCAACAGTTAGCCTGATCGAGAGTCCTACAACTGGCAATGGCAGCACAGGCTGCTATCGCCGATAAGTAATTTGGCGGTAAACACGCAGATCTGAGAGGGTATTGCGCAAGCAATAAATTGGGGTATATGAGAATAAGATGAGAACCTCATTACTGATAGAAATATCAGTAATGAGGTTCTTTTTTGTTACTATTTCGTCTGAATTAAAGCACGATATTTCCGTCCCGGTCGATTGATGTCGTTTTTGGGTCGATTGGTGCAATCTGCCGCTTATTTTCTGGAAATGCTGTTATAATAAACACAACTCAGATTTATAGAAATCGGAAGTACAGAAGAAAGGGGAAAGAGAATGAGAAAAACAAAATTTTTAGGAAAGGTGCTTAGCCTGGCGCTTGTTGTTACATTGATAGCAGGTATGGTGCCGGAGATGCGCACGAAAGCAGCAGAGGGTGAAAACTCGGGCTGGATACAGGTGACGGAGGACAATAAAAACGACTTGGACACAAAGGTAGCCGTTTTGGACAATTTGAGCCAGACTACATATGATAATTTTATTTTTAATGCTGAATGGGCTCATAGTTATATTAAGTCAAGTAAAAACGAGTATTACATATTAGGAAAAAAGGGTGGAAAATATATATGCCTTTATGGTGCGGACATTGAAGTTCGTTCTAAGACTCTTGATACTATAGATATTTCTGTAGCTAATCATTACTTTTTCCCTTCACAGGAAGTTAAATTAAATCTTGACGGCGGTGAGTGGAAGACAGATACTATAACAACGGTAGCAGGAGTATTTACAGATCTTCCGATACCTACGAAAGAGGGCTATATATTTACTGGGTGGTATGAAGATCCTCAGAGTGAAGACCCCCAAAGTAATAAGGAGGACATATCATTAAGAAGCGTATATAATGGAAGAACGGAAATTAATGCGCACTGGTACAAAAAATGGCCTGAAGGAAGTAAAGACTGGGTGAAAGCAACGACCATAAAAGAACTGGAAAGTGCTGACCTGCCTTTCTTTACCTTGTCAGAAGCAAAAAAGTTTGCGAATGAATATCTTGTGTAACATCCGTACCCAAATGATGCATATGCTGTTATTATAGGAAGAATTTATAATTTTGATACCGTATGTTATATTACTTATAACACCGCAAAAGGAGGTGTAGGCTATAACCCGGTTCCGGAAAGTCTGGAACAAAACTGGATGAGTAAGTATACCTATTATGTTTTGAGAACTCCGGGCACAACATCGGATGATTCTGAAAATCCATCGGTAACCCCGACTCCGGCACCTGCTCCTGTGACCCCGACAACTGCACCGTCCGCCGGAGACACCAGCAGTGATTCCTCTGACTCCGGCTCATCAGCTCCTGAACCGGTACTGACCACCACAAATATCGCAGGAGAGCAGATCACCGGATGGGATGCCATTACAAAAGTGATCTCTACCCAGACAAAAGACAAGCAGCAGAATGTATCCGGTGCCAACCAGGATCTGCTTCATGTAGATGCCAGCGGCTTTGACAAGACAATTCCTGCAGCAACAGTGAAAGCAGTGTCCACCTCAGCTCTGCGTGGCCTGCATGTATTCATCAGCAACTCAGATGCAGTAACCTTCCTTGCAAAGAGCAAGTTGTCCGGTTACAAGGAAACCAACTTTGAACATAAGGATACTGTTACAGAGCATTCCAGAACCATCGACTTTACCAACAAACAGGCATTGGGTATAAACGTTGTATTCCATACCACAGTACCTGTGAAAAACGGAGAAGTGACGGTTTACAAGGTAGATGCCAACGGCAGAACCCGCATTGTCAAGACAGTTTCGAATGCAGGCGGACAGGTATGCTTCCCGATTACCGAGACAGCAACCTATGTATTGGAATACTGATCTGCGATAGTTGAATCCCATATTTTACAGCACCCCCGCTACAGGAATAAAAACCTGTGGCGGGGGTGCTTTTACTGCAAACGCGATTCCTTGTAAAGAAATGTAAAAATGTTAAAAAATGTAAAAAAAATGTTTTGAAACGAATCGGCCGATGCCATCCGCACTCCATGATGCAGCCATGCAGCTTTACCGTCAGTATCTTGTGGTAGGCGGTATGCCGGAGTGTGTGATGCAGTTTGTCCAGACAGGGGATTATATCCTGATCCGCCATACGCAGGATACCATTCTGACAAGTTATCTGAATGATATGAGCAAATACAATAATCTGAATGAAATTAAGAAAACCAGACTTGCCTATGATAATATTACGGTTCAGCTTTCCAAGAAAAATACCCGCTTTCAATATAAGCTGATCAAAAAGGGTGGACGTGCTTCTGAATTTGAAAATGCGATTGAATGGCTCTGTCTGTCGGGAATTGTGTCACAGGTCTATAGGGTAGAGCAGATCAAGAAGCCTTTGGAAAATTATCGGGATATTGATGCGTTTAAGATTTACGTTTCGGATCTGGGGCTGCTTTGCGCCAAGAAGGATTTGGCTGCAAACGATATTCTCTATATGGTGGAGGAACTGAATGATTTTAAAGGTGGCATGACAGAAAATTATGTCAATGTACAGCTTGCCATCAATGGTTATAACACTTACTACTGGGAATCCGAGCGTGGGGCTGAAATAGATTTCGTTATCCAGCGGGATGGTCAGCTGATCCCGATTGAGGTGAAATCCGCCGATAATACCAGAGCCAAAAGCTTAAAGGTCTATATGGATACCTATAAGCCGGCTTACGCGATCAAACTTTCCGCGAAAAACTTTGCGTTTGAGGACAACAAAAAGGTGGTTCCGCTTTATGCGGCATTTTGTATTTGAACCGTGGGCATACTGATAAGAATTCAAGAACCGCATTACTGATAGAAATATCGGTAATGTGGTTCTTTTTTGCATAGAACATGAAGGAGAATCCGTTGCATTGGATTTGAGGTGAAGTCTATAATGAAACTAACTATATTTCGTGATGACTGAAAAATATAAAAAATTATATAAGAACAGAGGGATTGCGATGGGGATTTCACTGGAGGGAACGTGGAAGGTAATATTGACGGATGGGACGGCAGCGCAGATGCATCTGCCGGGAACTTTGGACGAGAGCGGCATCGGTCACAGAGACGTCGGAGCGAATCAATGGCACCCGGATGCGGCGCTGGGTAACGCTGAGGTTTTGCAGAACTGGTGCAGGAGCGTACCGGAGGACGGATCCACATCATCGTGGAGAGTGAAGCAAAACTGGGTTCGGAAAGCGAAGTACTGGAACAGATCAAATACGGCGGCATTGCTTTTGCAAGAGTTTCCCTGTCGCAGATCGCAGAACAGGCACCGGAGATGAATGTACTGCAATTGCCGTATCTGTACAGAGATTCGGAGCATATGTGGAGGGTATTGGACGGAGAAATCCTGCGGGAATGTGCCAGAGAGTCTGCGGAATATGAAAGAGTACTCTGGAAAGACAGAGAGGAACAGTCCAGACAGACCGCCATTGCCAACGGAACTTGTGTGAGCACCCTTTCTGCGGAAGAAAAAGAACGAGGGAATCAAGTTCCAGCGTATTGATGCGGATGTGACCGATGCCCTGAAGTCCAAGACTTCCAAGAAGGCCGAGAAAGAGATGGAAGAGCAGGCGGAGAGCATCAGCAAGCTGATGAAGAAAGCTCTGAAGAACGACAAGATCACTGTCAAGGTAGAGAAGCTGAAGAACAAGAAGATCTCTTCCATGATCACTCTGTCCGAAGAGAGCAGACGTATGCAGGATATGATGAAGATGTATTCCATGCCCGGTATGGACATGAGTGCCTTCGGCGGTGAGGGAGAGACCCTGATCCTGAATGCCAGCCATCCTCTGGTACAGTACATTACTGAGCACCAGGATGGTGAGAATGCAGAAATGATCTGCGAGCAGCTGTACGATCTGGCAAAGCTTCAGCACGCACCTCTGTCTGCCGATGCCATGACCAAGTTCGTGGCAAGAAGCAATGACATTATGATGCTGCTGACTAAATAATAAGATAGCTTGTGAAGTAGACAGGTAAAAGCAAAAGGAACTGCAATGTGTGTTTATACACAGACTGCAGTTCCTTTTTTGGAATGTGGAGACGGAGAATGCGACAGAGGCATAGTGTTATCTTTACGATATTGACTGGGAGAGATCCCGGTCATTTTTTTGAAAAATTTAAAGAAATAGGCATAGCTGGAGAAGCCGAGAAGTTCCTGTACCTCGGTGACGGTCCGGCCCTCTGCCAGCATCGTCTGGGCGAGGTTAGCCCGCTGCACGGAGATATAATGCCCGATGGTGGCATGGGTATGTTCCTTGAACAGGCGCCCGAGATAGTCCTTGTTCAGGTAGAATTCTGCAGCAATGCTTTCCAGGGTCAGTGGCTCTGTCAGATGCCGGTTGATAAAGGCCATGACCTCATTGATGTTTTTCTGGGACTGGGAAATAGAACGCTGTCCGGTAGAAGATGCCTGTAGGCCGTGCTGGATCCGGCTATCCAGTATACTTAGCAGAGAGAAAAAATCCGCATAGGCAGAAAGGGAGGGCTGAGGATGCAGTTGCAAATAGTGATCCAGCTGACTGCAGAGTCCGGTAAGCCCGGTGGGAGAAAGCCGGAGGATCGCAGGAGAGAAAGCCGGATCTGCATAAGGCATGAGTCCGGAACCGGCTCCAAGGACAGTATACAGCCAGTCGCTGTTAATATTCAGGACGTAGCGCTCATAGATGGTCAGCTTCTGATTGAACAGCTGATGCACATGGTGAGGCGGAATGATGATCAGAGATCCTTTCGAAACACTGGAGACAGTGTCGTCTACGAGGACATCCGGGAGGTCGGACATTGTAAGATATATTTCCAGAGCGTTGTGCGTATGCGGTCTGGCAGGAGAAGAGGTTCCGTTGTTGCGGTAAGCCAGTTCATAGGGTGCATCAATTGTAAAATAGGGAATAGTCATTTGGGTTTTCATAGGCACTCCAAAGGTCGTTATCTTGCATAAAATTAGTATTTTATATACATATTATTACAACCGTAGAGAAGTTACAATAAGAACATCAAAGAAATACATCAGAGAATGAAAGGAAAGGTGTCTAAATGGAAAAGGTAAGACTGGGCATTATTGGTATTGGGAGTATGGGAACCGGTCATGCAGGCAATGTGTTGAAAGGGATGGTGCCGGATATGGAACTGACCGCCGTAGCGGATATCCGGCAGAGCCGCCTGGACTGGGCAAGGAACAATCTTCCGGAGACGGTCAAGGTATTTGATGATGGCAGGAAAATGATCGATTCGGGAAGCTGTGATGCCGTTCTGGTGGCAACACCACATTATCTGCATCCGGAATTCGTCATCTATGCATTGGAGCATGGACTGCATGCGATCAGCGAAAAACCGGCAGGAGTCTACACGAAACAGGTACGGGAGATGAATGAGGCAGCGGAAAGGTCTGACAGATCCTTTGCCATCATGTTAAATCAGAGAACCAACTGTGTATACAGAAAACTTCACGAAATGATCCAGAGCGGCGAACTTGGGCAGCTACGACGTGTCAACTGGATCATCACCGACTGGTATCGTAATCAGAGCTATTATGATGCGGCGGGCTGGAAGGCAACCTGGGACGGAGAAGGTGGCGGCGTGCTGTTGAACCAGTGTCCGCACCAGCTGGATCTGCTGCAATGGCTGTGCGGCATGCCTGTGAAGGTGAGAGCCTTCTGCCACGAAGGAAAATGGCATGATATCGAGGTCGAGGATGATGTGACGGCTTATATGGAATTTGAAAACGGAGCCACCGGTGTCTTCGTGACTACCACGGCAGATGCTCCAGGAACCAACCGGCTGGAGCTGACCTTCGAGATGGGAAAAATCGTGTGCGAGGAAGGCAGACTATTTTTTGATAAACTGTCCACCAATGTGAGTGATTTCTGCAAAACGGAGAAGGAAGGATTTAAAAAGCCGGAATATTCCAGAATTGAGATTGAGACGGATGGACAAAACGAGCAGCATATTGGTGTATTGAAAGCGTTCGCAGGTCATATTTTAAGAGGAACTCCATTGGTGGCAGAGGGAACGGAGGGAATCCGGGGGCTGACCCTGTCCAATGCCATGCATCTGTCCAGCTGGCTGGGCCGCACCGTGGAACTGCCGTTGGATGAAGAATTGTTTTTACGAGAATTGAACAAAAAACGTGCCACTTCCAGAAAAAAGGAAGACACTGATATTGTATTTGATACGACAGGCACTTATTAAGGAGGACAAAAGAATGACAGTAAAAATCACAGGTTTTGCAGATGAAATCGCACCGGAACTGACAGCTCAGATCGCAGGACTGAAAGGACTGGGAATGTCTTATGTGGAGATGCGTGGAGTGGATGGAGAAAATCTGATCTATCACACGGATGAAAAAGTGGAGCAGATCAAGAAGACACTGGATGATAATGGAATCCGGCTTTCTGCCCTGGGATCTCCCTTGGGTAAGATTCTGATCACGGATGATTTCACTCCCCATTTTGAAGAGTTCAAGAGGGCAGTGGAGATCAGCCATAAGATGGAATGCCCGACGATCCGGATGTTCAGCTTCTATCTTCCGCAGGAGAGTGATCCGGCAGCCTATGAGGGCGAAGTCTTCGACAGGATCGGTAAATTCGTGGACTATGCCTCTGCGAATGATACACTGCTCCTGCATGAAAATGAAAAAGATATCTATGGAGCAATGGCTCCGGAATGCAAAAAACTCATGGATACCTTTTACGGGGATCATTTTAAAGCTATTTTTGACTTTGCCAACTTTGTACAGTGCGGACAGGATACGCTGGAAGCCTATGAGATGTTAAAGTCCTATATTGCCTATATCCATGTAAAGGATGCACTGAAGTCAGACCAGAGTGTAGTTCCGGCAGGCTATGGTGACGGAAATGTGGCGGTGATCCTGAAGCGTCTGTCAGCCTCCGGATTTGATGGATTCCTGTCACTGGAACCGCACCTGTTTGAGTTTGAGGGTTTCCATGCACTGGAAAAGGACGGCAGGAGCATTGCTGTCAAAGAAAAGAAGGTACTCAGCGGTCTTGAGACATTTACCATAGCGCATGATGCTTTGATGAAGCTTCTGGACAACTGAATGTAATTCCCTTACGATGAGGGAGACTGCATCAGGAGGGCGCAGAGGCACCCACCTTCTCAATATACTCTGTGGGAGTATAGCCGGTATATTTTTTAAATACCTGGCTGAAATACTGTGGATTATTGCCGAATCCCACAGACCTGGCAATAGTTTTGATATTGTCATTATGATAGTACACCATAAGGCGGATGGCTTGTTCCATCCGCTTTTTGTTCAGGTAATCGGAAAACCGGATGCCTTCCTCCTTTACAAATTGTTTGCTCAGGTAGCCGACACTGACAAAGAGATAGTTCTCTGCCAGCCATTTTAAAGACAGGGTCTCACAGTCCAGGTGGGCTTCCACGTAAGATTTTAAGAGGCTGATGTTGGCACCGCCCTTAGAGGAGGCAGCCTCGTCCTTCTCCTGCAGCAGTACGATCTCCGCCAGCTTCCGGATTTCGGAGGTCTGGGTACAGGAATACAGGCGGCGGAAAAAGTCACAGGCAATATCGAGCGGCGGCTCTTGTCCGGAGTTATCGGGATTCAGGAAAAGTCCCAGGGCGATATTCTTCGCAACATCCGGTGTCATGGAAGGAGTGAAGACGGAATCCAGCAGAGATGGAATATCCGTTTCGGCCGGGGAAGCGGTAAATGCCTCACGCAGCTTGGAAATCCGCCAGGGAGCGGCCATGTTGTTATGGAAGTCCCTGGTTTCTCCGGTTTCTGGGCGGATCAGCAGGATCCGTTCATAGCGGGATATCTTGGATATGATCTGCGCAAACAAATCTTCCGAAGTGTCACCGTGGAGAAAAGAGGTTTCAAAGGTTACACACTGTTGCGGATAATGCAGCTCCTCCAAAGACTGGCGGATCGTTTCCTGATGGGCCAGGGTGGGAGAGGACAGGACGAAAAGAGCACTGTTTTTTACATAAATCACAGGAAAGACACTTTCTGCTCCGCAGGAAAGCAGAATCCGCACGATATCCTTTAGAAAACTTTTCAGATAGGTTTCTTCTACAAAGGAACAGATACAGGCATATAGTCCCTTTTCGGGAAAGGACAGAAGTCCCTGATACTTTTTGAATACCTGGGGAAAATTATCAGGCTGATCCAATGCTTCCATAAGCAGCCCCTGTTCTAATGGCGACTGCATATCCTTCAGCAGAAGGGCCTGCTCCGCCTTCTGCTGTACCTCTTTTTGCTTTTTTTCTTCACGGATCGTATCCAGACAGTTGATCAGCTCCTGCTTGTCCGTGGGTTTTAAGAGATAGTAGCGGACCCCGTATTTCATGGCCTGCTTGGCATATTCGAATTCACCGTAACCGGATAACAGGATAAAAGTGATCCGGGAGTCGATGCGGGAGGCACGTTCGATCAGTTCCAGACCGTTCAAAATAGGCATCTTGATATCCGTGATCACAACATCGGGATAGTCATCACGGATCCGGTCATAGGCTTCCATTCCGTTTTTGGCGGTAGCAATCACCTCGTAGCCGAGGGAGGTATAATCGATCATGGAAGAAAGTGCTTCACGTATGATCTGTTCATCATCTACAATCATCAATCTGAGCATAAGAATCCTCTCTTTCTTTGGGAATGGACAGCAGTACAATGGCCATTCCGTCTTCATTGTATATAGATAAGCCGTACCGGTCGCCGAAGAGCAGCTTCAGGCGGGAGTTGATATTCACCAGTCCCACACCGGAACCCTGGGGAGTGACCTGCCTGTGTTCCAGCTTCCAGATGAGATCATCCTCGAAATGGGAACCGGTATTTGCTACGGTAATCTGGTAGACGGTGTCTTTTTCGGAAATGGTGACGGTGATATGACAGACATCGTCACTGAATTCCAGAGCATATTTTAATGCGTTCTCTACCAGAGGCTGGATACAAAGTGTCGGGACATAAATATGGGAAATGTCATCCGGCACATGCAGTTGGAAGTCCAACCGGTCTCCGAAACGGATCTGCTGGATCCGGATATAATCCTTTAAAACGTCCAGTTCCTTTTTTAAAGGGATCAGGTCTTCTTTGCTGTTGACAGCAGCGCGGAACAGATTCCCCAGGGAACGGACCATGGTGGAGATGTCATCGGCACCGTATTTTTGCGCCATCCAGTTGATGGTATCCAGGGTATTGTAGAGAAAATGCGGGTTGATCTGCTGCAGCATCTTGATATTGGTATCCCGGAGCAACAGCTGCTTTTCATAGTTTTTATCCCGCAAAGTCTTTACATTGGATTTCATTTCGTCAAAGCTGACATGCAGCTGCCCGATCTCATCGGTGCGGAGACTGTAATCGTAGTGAGCGGTGTCCTCCGGATCCGGGAGCCCCTGTCCGAAGCGGCGGATCTTCTCTACCAGAAGATCCAGATGGTGCAGTATCCTGCGCAGAAGCAACAGTGCCAGAAACAGAGCGATCATCACGACCACGGCGGAGAACAGGATCATCCGGATCAGAACGGTATGGATCGCAGAAAAGAGCGGATCGTAATCCTGAAAATACAGATAATTCCATCCGGTACGTGGAAAATCTCCCTGGATGACAAAGGTCTTTCGTTTATCTATGGAAAGAATAGAATAATGGCTGCTGCCATGATTCAGCGGCTGCAGCAGGCTGGAATACTGTTCCGGATGGTAAGTCTCCTGTGGGTAAAACTGCGCATTTCCTGCAAACAGGATAAAACGGGAATGCGTGGAGAGAGAATATCCGGCATTCTCCAGGGCATCACTGATCAGCTGGTCCAGGTCGATCACTATGTACAGGTAAGCCAGATGATCCAGGGTCAGATGGCGAAGCTGCCGGATATCCCGGTAAAGTACGATGGTATTCCCGGGGGAAGCCGGTGCACTCCAGCTGGCACGCCCCTGGCAGGCTGCTGCATTTTCTGCCAGTTCCTCCAGAGGAAAAGCATCCAGATCGGAAGTATTTCCCATACAGATCAGTGTGTCGTCAGGAAGTATCAGACTGATGGATTTGATATAGTCGTCATCAAAAATATAAGGATAGAGAGCCTGATATATCGTCTGCTTTCTCTGGGCATTACGGATACTGGTGGGAGCATCCATGATATCGGTGAGATTCGTCTGAATGATGGTATCGGACAGGATCCGGGCAGAACCGGATTCCACGGTCTCCATTCTTGCAGAGACGAAGGAAGATACATAATTCAGAGACTGTGCATTGGAAGTATACAGCTCACGGGCATAATACTGGGAAAGAAGCTGAATGCCCACAACAAAAGCAAAGAACACAAAAAGCAATGTCGTTGACAGGATCAGTAGTATTTTCTTATATAAAGACAGATTATTAAAACGCTGTGATAAATTGCTCATGGAAAAACCTCCGTATCATGGCTGTCTCTTATACACATCTGACGCTG
>ERZ1027225.992-NODE-992-length-11182-cov-8.767413_pt1 | contig 11182 bp, 9 predicted proteins | sample MGYA00519479_ERZ1027225 | MGnify/ENA primary metagenome ERZ1027225 (study PRJEB26926, sample SAMN06164471) | human gut metagenome | biome: ENVO:00009003; feature: ENVO:2100002; material: ENVO:00002003 | host: Homo sapiens | place: USA | collected 2012 ... | reverse complement strand
TACTGATTCGTAGTCAGTCACTCTATCCAGCTGAGCTACCAACGCATACGTTCCGTTCGGAACATGATGTATTTTATCACTGAACCGGGGTTTTGTCAACACTTTTTCGGAAATATTTTTGAGATTCCCGAAAAAGAACGTCTTTTCATCCACTTTTCTTTTATTTTCTATGCATCAGCCCTGCTCTGCGAGGGTCTGGGCGATGCAGATGCCGGTGGGCGTGGCGGCAAGACCGCCCTGACCGGTCTCGCGGAGGTCGGGGGAGAGCAGGCTGCCCACACGGCCCATGGCGTCGATGACCTCATCACAGGGGATGGCGTAGTCCACCCCGGCAAGGGCCATATTCGCACAGGAGACGGCGTTCACCGCGCCAACGACATTCCGCTTGACGCAGGGAACTTCCACGAGGCCGGCCACGGGGTCGCAGACGAGGCCCAGCAGGTTGCCCAGAGCCATTGCGGCGGCAGCGGCGCACTGCTCCGGCGCGCCGCCCTTGAGGTGGCAGAGAGCGGCGGCGGCCATCGCGCTGGCAGCGCCCACCTCGGCCTGACAGCCGCCCTCCGCGCCCGCGAGAGTGGCGCGGGCCGCGATGACCTGACCGAACCCGGCGGCGACATAGAGGGCGTCGCAGATGGACTCTTCGTCGGCCTCGCCGCTGCGGGCCAGCGGCAGCAGAACAGCGGGCAGGACGCCGCAGCTGCCCGCCGTGGGGGCAGCGACGATGCGCTTCATGCAGGCGTTGCACTCGGCGGTCTTGAGAGCTTCGGCAGTCACTGCGGCGAGGTAATCGCCGCCAAGGCTCTTTCCTTCTTGATGGGCCTGCTCCACCTTGGCCGCATCGCCGCCCGAAAGGCCGCTTCGGCTGCGCTGGGCCGGGTCATAGTCCCGGCTGGTGGCCTGCATCACCTGCCAGAGGTGGTGCATCATCTCCCGGCTGTGGGCCTCGGTGAGGCGGCTCTCGGCTAAATCACTGCGGAGGATGGCCTCCGAAAGGGAAATATTCTGGCTGCGGGCTGCGGCCAGCATCTCTTCACAGGATAAAAATGACACTTCTCAGCCCTCCTCGCATTCTTCCGGCTCGTCGATGTTCAGGCAGGTGACTTTGCGGATGCCCGGCATCACGGCCATCTGCTGTTCCAGCACGTGGGGGATGTGGGAGTCGCATTCCAGCACCATAACGGCGTAGCCGCCCGTCGCGGCGCGGAACACCTGCATGGACGCGATATTGATGCGGCGCTGGGCCAGCGACATAGTGACCTCGGCGATGCAGCCGGGGGTGTCCTCGTTATGGATGATAAGGGTGTTGCTGTCACCGCCAAAGTCGGCAGGCACACCGTCGATCTCAGTCACGCGGATGCGTCCGCCGCCCACAGAGGCCGCCTTCAGGACGAGGATCCGGCCCGCCTTACTCTTTAAGGTAAGCACCGCCGTATTCGGGTGGGCGGCACGGAGCTCCACCGGATGGATGGTGAACTTCATGCCGGCCTCCTCGGCCAGCGCGAAGCTGTCGGGCAGGCGGGGGTCGTCCGGGCGGAGGCCCAGCAGGCCCGCCACCAGCGCACGGTCGGTGCCGTGGCCCCGGCCTGTGGTGGCAAAGCTGCCGTAGAGTCCAATGTCCGCCTCGGCGGGGACGTCGCCCAGCAGCTTCTGGGCCGTATATCCAATGCGGGCCGCACCCGCCGTATGGCTGGAGGAGGGGCCGATCATCACCGGCCCGAGAACGTCAAACAGACGCATGAGGTGTACACTTCCTTCCGTTTTGCAGCGCACGGGACTCCATTCGCTGACAAAAGAACAGATTTTCTTTCTTTTTATTATACCGCTTTTGAGCTTATTGTGCTATAATAACTTCATAATGTTTTGAATCTTGCCCTTTCAGGGGGCAGCACGGAGGGTAGAACCTATGAAACTGGTAAGCGTGGAAACTCCCGAAAAGAGTGTCTGCAAAATGACTTTCAGCGCTTCGGCTGAGGAGCTGGAAGCTGCGTCCAACGCCGTGTACGAGCGCACCCGCGCAACGTACACCATCAAGGGCTTTGCCAAGGGCGAGGCTGACCGCGCCCAGATCGAGGCCGACCGCGGCGAGCACACCTTCTGGTACGACGCCATCAACGATTTGATGGACAAGGACGTCCCGGCCCTGTACGACGCAGCGATGGCAGAACACGGCTTTCACGCTGTGGACGAGCCGGTCTACGACCTGGTCAGCGTGAAGAAGGACGAGGGCTTTGTGGCCACTGCCACCACCGCCCTGCAGCCCGAGCTGAACCTGACCCAGACCACCGGCTTCAAGACCGAGTGCGTCACCCCGGAAGTCACCGACAAGGAGATCGACGCTGTGCTGGAGCGCCGCCGCGCCATGGCCGCTGAGCTGGTGCCTCACAAGGGTCCGGCCGTCAAGGGCAACATCGTCCACATCGACTACGAGGGCCTGCTGGAAGGCAAGCCTTTCAACGGCGGCACCGCCCAGAACCAGACCCTGCAGCTGGGCAGCGGCCGGATGATCCCCGGCTTCGAGGAAGGCATCCTCGGCCACAAGGGCGGCGAGGAGTTCGACATCTTCGTCACCTTCCCGGCACGCTACCACGTCAAGGATCTGGCCGGCAAGCCCGTGGTCTTCAAAATCAAGCTGCATGACGTCTGTGTCCGCCAGCTGCCCGCACTGAACAGCGATTTTGCCAAGAAGGCTGCCAATGTGGACACCATGGACGAGTTCCGCGCCCAGATCCGTCAGCAGCTCCACGACAACAAACACGCCGCCGCGCTCAACCGCGCCAAGGACGCCATCCTCACCCAGCTGGCCGCAGCCGCTGAGGGCGAGCTGCCCAGCGTTCTCGTCGAGAGTGCCTATCAGCAGGAGATGGAGCAGATCCAGCAGCAGCTGCAGATGCAGCGCCTGAGCCTCGACCGCTACCTGAGCCAGATCCATCAGACCCGCGAGAGCTTCACTGCCGCTGTCCGCACTGCTGCGGAGAAGAACACCCGCGCCCGGATGGCCCTGCTGCAGATTGCTCAGAACGAGGGCCTCGTTCCCACTGAGGAGGACATCGACAAGACCCTGTCCGAGCGCGCTGAGCGCACCAAGAAGACCCTCGAGGAAGTCAAGGCTGCATCCAACGTGGAGGCCATCCGCCGCAACGAGGGCATCCGCCGCGCTGCCGACTATGTCATCGAGCACTCCACCATCGAAGAAAAATAATTTATCCTGCTTTTGCGCCTGCACCACTGTGCAGGCGTTTTTTATTGTTCATTTTTTCTCTCTTGACTTTTTTTCTCTGCTGCGGTATTTTTAAGGTGAGAAATTCTATCCGAGCCGCAGCTGCGGCCCGGACGGATAAAGTAAAATCTTCTGCGGGACATTCCGCTCATCTATTTTATTGCGACAGGAGGTTTTCCTTATGAAAAAGTTTCTTCTCGCTCTTCTGACAGCTGTCGCGGCGGCTGCGCTCTTCTGCGGCGCGGCAGCACCTGTGGCCACTTACAGCGCCAGCTATGACGCACCGGCCGGCATCAACGCCATCGTGGTGCAGGACAACAGCGCTGCGGTCATTCTGCAGGCCGCCGACATCGACCACATCCGCGCCGATTACACCTACACCTCGAGCTACGCCTTTGAAAGCTCCAAGCTCTACGACTTCACGGTGGCGGGCAGCACCCTCACCGTGACCAAGACCCGGGAGCCCAACGCTTCCCTCATCATCCAGAGTGAGGACACCCGCAGCTGCACCCTGACGCTGCAGGTACCCCGCCAGACGCTGGCAAACATCACCGTCAGCACCACCAACGACAGCATCACGCTGGCCGGCGTTTCGGCACAGACCGCCAGCCTCACCACTGACAATGGCCGCATCGAGGTATCGAACTTCAACGGTTCCACCCTGAGCGGCACCACCCGCAACGGCAAGATCACCATGAGCGGCGTCACCTCCCAGAATGTGGCTGCCACCATCCAGAACAGCGGCACCCTCAAGCTGGAAAACATCTCTGCCAACGTCTGCAACGCCAAGGTGCAGAACGGCAGCATCACCGGCTCTGTGATCGGCAGCGGCAGCTCTTACGGCTTTGAGCTGGCCGCAGGCGGCGGCAAGATCCGCGTCTCCGACGCCAGCGACAAGAACTTCGTCTTCTCCGGCAAGGACACCCTGCAGCAGAATGCAGATGCCCCCAACAAGCTGAACCTCGCCACCAAGAACGGCGACGTTGAGGTCGAGTTCGTCCGTTAAAAGAACATTAAAAATGCCTGTGCAGCATCTGCCGCACAGGCATTTCTTTTTGTCCAGATACGGTCAGCTGAGCCAGTTGAAGCCCATGACCACCACGCCGAGGATGACGAGGATGATGCCGGTGGCGCGGTTGAGGGTCTTGGCGTCGGCCTTATTGGCAAAGACCGCCGCGATGCGCGCCCACAGCAGGGTGAAGACGACGCAGAGCACCCAGACGTGCCAGTCCGGTGCGCCGCCGATGGCAAAGTGGCTGACAGCTCCGGTCAGGGCCGTGAAGGTCATGATGAACACGCTGGTACCCACAGCCGTTTTCAGCTCGTAGCCGAGGACGCTGGTGAGGATGAGGAGCATCATCATGCCGCCGCCTGCGCCGATAAAGCCGCAGATGAAGCCGATGAGGATGCCGCAGACGATGGACTGGATGGCCCGCTTCTTTGCGCTGACCCCCTGCATGGCCTCTTTGGTGGTCATAACGGGCCGGACGATGAACTTGATGCCCAGCAGGAAGGTCATGAACACCGAGAAACTGCCCATCGTGGCCGAGGGGAGCAGGCTGGCCACCCAGCTGCCCACCACCGTGAACACCAGCACGCTCACCATCATGATGAGGCCGTTTTTGATGTCGAGGTTCTTGTTTTTATGGTAGGTGTAGGCCGAGACGGCGCTGGCCAGCACATCCGACGAGAGGGCGATGCCCACGGCCATATAGGGGTCCATATGCAGAAAGGTGATGAGCATGGGGCTGATGACAGCCGCCGCGCTCATGCCCGCAAAGCCGGTGCCGAGGCCCGCGCCCATGCCGGCGAAAAAGGTGACTAAGATCGTAAATAAAATGTTCATGCTTCTCCTTCCAGAATGGCGTCCAGATTCTTATTTATGATGTCCATCGTCTCGAAGAACGCCTTTCGCTGTGCTTCATTGGTGTGTTCCAGCAGACGCGCGCCAAATTCCTCCTGCAAGGCCCGGCCCTGCTCAATGATGGGGCAGGCTTTTTCGGTGCAGCGCAGCAGGGTGCGGCGGCGGTCGCCGGGGTCAGCCTCGCGGACGAGGTAGCCCTCCTGCACCAGACGGTCTACGTTCACCGAGACGAGGTTTGCTTTCAGTTTGCGCACCTCCACCACGTCGCTGGCGGTCTGGTAGCCGGGGTTGTTGGCGAGGAACATCAGGATGTCAAAAGCCGTCTGGGGCAGATGGAGCTTCTGGCACAGGGGCTTGCAGAGGGCGGCGTAAGCCGCCGAGGTCTTCCGCCCGAATTCGATGCCCGGGGTATTCATGGGACGCCTCCTTGTGATTCAAAATTGTATCATTCAAATTTGAAGTAATAATAGCACAAAAACGCAGCGATTGTCAAGAGAAAAGGAGCGGCCCGCATCTTGCAGGCCGCTCCCTGTTTCCGTTTTCTTTACAGCATCATGATGAGCCGCGTGCCGAATGCCGCCAGCCATGCTACGATGCACTGATTTGCCACCATGATAAACGCCCACTTGCCGCCCAGCTCCCGCTTGACCGAGGCCACCGCCGCGATGCAGGGCGTATAGAGCAGGCAGAACACCAGCAGGGGTGCAGCCGCCGCCGGGGACAGCGCGGCGGCAAAGGCCGCAGAGGAGCCATAGAGGATGGTGAGGGTCGAAACGACGCTCTCCTTGGCCATAAAGCCGGTGATCAGGGCCGTAGACACCCGCCAGTCGGCAAAGCCCAGCGGCGCAAACAGCGGTGCGATACCGCTGGCCAGCCATGCAAGGATGCTCTGCTGCGGGTCAGCGGTGAGGCTGAGCCGCAGGTCGAAGCTCTGCAGGAACCAGATGATGATGGTCGCCACAAAGATGACCGTAAAGGCGCGCTGGAGGAAATCGCGGGCCTTTTCCCAGAGCAGCTGGACCACATTCTTGAGGCCGGGCAGGCGGTAGTTGGGCAGCTCCATCACAAAGGGGACGGCCTCGCCCTTAAAGACACTGCTCTTCAGCAGGATGGCCATCAGAATGCCCACCACAATGCCGAGGAAATAGAGGCTGACCATCACCAGAGCCGCGTGCTCCGGGAAGAAGGCCGCCGCAAACAGGCTGTAGATGGGCAGCTTGGCCGAGCAACTCATAAAGGGGGTGAGCAGGATGGTCATTTTGCGGTCGCGCTCCGAGGGCAGGGTGCGGCTGGCCATGACGCCGGGGACGGTGCAGCCAAAGCCGATGAGCATTGGCACGATGCTGCGCCCCGAGAGGCCGATGCGGCGGAGAAGCTTATCCATCACGAATGCCACGCGGGCCATGTATCCGGTATCCTCCAGCAGAGAGAGGAAGAAGAACAGGGTCACGATGATGGGCAGGAAGCTCAACACACTGCCCACACCGGTGAAGATGCCGTCGATGACCAGCGAGTGGACGGCTGCGTTGACGTTCCACGCCGTGAGGGTGGAGTCCACCGCGGCGGTCAGGGCATCAATGCCCACTTCCAGCAGGTTCTGGAGCGCCAGACCGATGACGCCGAAGGTGAGGTAGAACACCAGCGCCATGATGCCCACAAAGGCCGGGATGGCGGTATAGCGGCCCGTGAGGAACCGGTCGATCTGGGCCGAGCGGAGCTGCTCCTTGCTCTGGCGGGGCTTCACGACAGTCTGCTCCACCAGCTGGTGGATGAAGTGGAACCGCATATCCGCGATGGCGGCGGCGCGGTCCAGACCCCGCTCCTGCTCCATCTGGACGATGATGTGCTCGATCATCTCTTTTTCGTTCTGATCGAGCTTCAGGGCCGCCTCGATGCGCTGGTCGCCCTCCACGAGCTTTGTGGCCGCAAAGCGCACCGGGATGCCTGCGGCCTCGGCATGATCCTCGATCAGGTGGATGATGCCGTGGATGCAGCGGTGGACTGCGCCGCCGTGATCCTCCTCGCTGCAGAAATCCATCCGGCCCGGCCGCTCCTGATACTTTGCGACATGGAGCGCATGATCCACCAGCTCGTCCACGCCCTCGTTCTTTGCCGCAGAGATCGGCACGACCGGGATGCCCAGCATGGCCTCCATCTTATTGATGCGGACAGTGCCGCCGTTGCCGCGCATCTCGTCCATCATGTTCAGCGCCAGCACCATCGGCGTATCCAGCTCCATGAGCTGCATGGTGAGGTACAGATTCCTCTCGATGTTGGTGGCGTCCACGATATTGATGATGCCCGTGGGCTTCTCGCCGATGATGAACTGCCGGGTCACGATCTCCTCGCTGGTATAGGGCGACATGGAGTAGATGCCGGGCAGGTCTGTGACCTCCGTATTCGGGTTATTCCGGATCGCACCGCTCTTGCGGTCCACCGTCACACCCGGGAAATTGCCGACGTGCTGGTTGGAGCCGGTGAGCTGGTTGAAGAGGGTCGTCTTGCCGCAGTTCTGGTTGCCCGCCAGCGCAAAGGTAAGGGTCGTGCCGTCGGGCAGAGGGTTCTCGCCCTTTTTGGTGTGGTAGCGTCCGCCTTCGCCGAGGCCCGGGTGCTCCACCGGCTTGTCACTTTCTGCCGCTGCCTTTTTCACCGCCGGAGCTTTGGCCAGAGTGACCCCGATGCGGGAGGCATCGTCCAGCCGGAGGGTCAGCTCGTAGCCGTGGATGCTCAGCTCCATCGGGTCGCCCATCGGGGCAAATTTGACCAGCGTGACCTCCTCACCGGGGATCAGCCCCATATCCAGAAAATGCTGCCGCAGAGCGCCTTCGCCGCCCACGGTCCCGACCACGGCAGTCTCGCCGATGTTCAAATCTTTCAACGTCATATGGAATGTTCCTCTCGAGCGCGTTTGTTAGTTTGCATTAACAACAGTAATATAGGCTAACTTTCCGGCGTTGTCAAGAGAAACGGGGCTGTTCTGAACTGTTCTCTGAAAAAAATCATATCGCCATCCTCAAATATCAGAAAAAGTGCAAAAAATAAGAGCCTGTACCCGGGAAGTACCCGCCGTACAGGCTCTTATCGTTTTTTATTCAGTTCGCGGTGTGGTAGCCGTCAGGGTTCTTCTTCTGCCAGTTCCAGCTGTCGGCGCACATTTCCTCGATGCCGTACTCAGCCACCCAGCCAAGCTCATTCCTGGCCTTGGTGGGGTCAGCATAGCACTCGGCGATGTCGCCGGGGCGGCGGGCATCGATGACGTAGGGGATGGGCTTGCCGCAGGCCTTCTCGAAGGCGTGGATGACATCCAGCACGCTGTAGCCCTTGCCGGTGCCGAGGTTGCAGATGAAGAGGCCGCAGTTCGTTTCCAGCTTCTTGATGGCGCAGACATGGCCGCGGGCCAGGTCCACGACATGGATATAGTCACGGACGCCGGTGCCGTCGGGAGTGGGGTAGTCATTGCCGAAGACATGGACCTTTTCCAGCTTGCCCACAGCCACCTTGGCGATGTAGGGCATGAGGTTGTTGGGGATGCCGTTGGGGTCCTCGCCGATGAGGCCGGACTTGTGGGCGCCGATGGGGTTGAAGTAGCGCAGCAGAGCCACGTTCAGGGTGGGGTCAGCCTTGCAGACATCGGTGAGGATGCGCTCGGTCATGGCCTTGGTGGTGCCGTAGGGGTTGGTGGTGGCACCCACGGGGAAGTCCTCGGTGATCGGCACACTGGCGGGGTCACCGTAGACGGTGGCGGAAGAGCTGAACACGAAGTTGTGGCAGTTGTGCTTGCGCATCACATCCAGGATGACCAGCGTGCAGTTGAGGTTATTGTAGTAGTATTCGATGGGCTTGGACACGCTCTCGCCAACGGCCTTATAGGCTGCGAACTGGATGACCGCCGTGATGTCGGGACACTCGGCGAAGATCTTCTCCACATCCTCGTGTTTGGTCATATCGGCCTGATAGAAGCGGAAGTCCTTGCCGGTGATCTGCTTGACGCGGTCGAGGACCACAGGGGATGCATTATAGTAATTGTCCGCCACGACGACGTCGTAGCCGGCATTCAGGAGCTCGATGCAGGTGTGGCTGCCGATGTAGCCTGCGCCGCCGGAAACCAAAATAGCCATGTCCAATACCTCTCTTGTTCCAAATGTTGCTTCGCACAGAGCCCTTGTGCTCTGCCTGCCTAAAGGATACCGCTTTTTGCACAGAGAATCAAGTACCGGCTTTTTTATTAAAATGTATTTTTGTTGCATCTTTTCAGCCAGTCTGATGAACTGCAAAGATTTTTAGTCCGCAAGGCATGGAGAGGACACGCAAAAAACAGCAAAGGGCAGCTCCCGCAAGAGAGCTGCCCTTTGCTGCGGCTGATATTTGCTTACAAACGGCCGCACTGACGGCCGGTAAAGAAGCGGAGCGTAGTGTTGGCGCGGAAGACTTTGCCTGCCCGCAGCACCGTCGTCGGGAACTCCGGGTGAGAGGGGCTGCAGGGGAAATGCTGGGTCTCAAGGGCAAAGCCGCCGTACTTTTCCAGCGGGACGCCGCCCTTGCCGGGGGAGGGGCAGTCCTGCAGGAAGTTTCCGGTGTAGAGCTGGATGCCTGGCTGGGTGGTGTACATCTTCATGCTGATGCCGGTCTTGTCGCTGGACGCCCATGCGCAGAGGCTCTGGCTGGCACCCCGGGGCCGGTCGAGGACATAGCAGTGGTCGAAGCCGCCGCCCGCCATGGTGGTCTGGTAGAAGCCGGTATCGAGGTCGCGTCCCAGAGGCTTTCCGGTGCGGAAATCCATCGGCGTACCGTCCACAGGCAGGATCTTACCCGTGGGGCAGGTCTCGTTGTTGCCCTCGAGGTAGTTGGAAGCGTAAATGCGGAGCTTCTGGCCCAGCACATTGCCGCCGCCGTCGAGGTTGAAGTAGGTGTGGTTGGTCAGGTTGATGATGGTGTCCTCGTCAGTGGACACACGGTAGTCCATCCGCAGGGTGTTGTCCGGCGTGAGGATATACCGCACACTGACCTTCAGATTTCCGGGGAAACCGTCTTCGCCCGCCGGGCTTTCGGTCTCCATCAAAAGGGTGTCGCCGAACATCTTCACATCGTAAATTTTGCGGGGGAAGGTGCCGTGCAGGTGATTTTTGCCATTGTTGGCTTCCAGCTTGTAGGTCTTGCCGCTGAGAGAAAATTCCGCATTTTCAATGCGGTTGGCGTACCGGCCCACGAACGCACCGCAGCAGGTGCTGCCGGATGAGTTGAAATCCGCCTCATAGTCGGCGAGGGTGTCGTGTCCGACGACCACATCCACCGGACCCGTTTTTGTAGGGACGAAGAGATTTTTGATCACACAGCCATAGTTCAGCACGCTGATCTCAAGTCCACCGGGATTGGAGATGATGTATTCATCCACCTTATCGCCGTTTTTGGTCACACCAAAGGGCTTGGAGCGGAACTGTGCCATAAGGCTCGCCTCCTTCTTCATTATTTTCGGTCAGGGCAGCGCAGCCCCGACCTCGTCCATAATTATGATTATAGCACAGTTTTCCAGACTTGTGTGAGAATGCTTTTAGATTTATCTTCCAAAATTTCGAGAGATTTTTTGGACATATTGCGAAACAGAAAAGGGAGCTGCTGCAAAATGCAACAGCTCCCTTTTGAATCTGTATAAAATTATGCTTCCGGCTGAGCCTCGGCGGCGTTCGACTGCGCGATATACTCGGCGGCATCATCGGGGATGTCGTCCATTCCGTCGTCACCTACATCGACCACCAGCGGCGGCTTCTTGAAGAGGATGTCGTAGAGGATGGGGACGATGTACAGGGTCATCAGGGTGGCATAGCTCAGGCCGCAGATGATGACGATGGCCATGCCGCTCATGAGCTGGCTCGCCATATCGTTGCTGAACACCATCTGCAGCATGGCCAGAACGGTGGTCAGGGTGGTCATGAGGATAGGACGCATACGGGTCTTGCCGGTGGCGACAAGGGCCGCACGGCGCTCCAGACCGCCCAGACGCAGCTGGTTGGCGTAGTCCACGAAGACGATGCCGTTGTTGACGACGGTACCCATCAGGACGATGAAGCCCATCAGGGAGATCATGGTCAGCTGCTGGCCGGTGA
>ERZ1027225.984-NODE-984-length-11268-cov-5.769910_pt1 | contig 11268 bp, 7 predicted proteins | sample MGYA00519479_ERZ1027225 | MGnify/ENA primary metagenome ERZ1027225 (study PRJEB26926, sample SAMN06164471) | human gut metagenome | biome: ENVO:00009003; feature: ENVO:2100002; material: ENVO:00002003 | host: Homo sapiens | place: USA | collected 2012 ... | reverse complement strand
GATTCGCCTTAGTCTCGTGGGCTCGGAGATGTGTATAAGAGACAGTTGTTGTACTCCTCTTCTGTGAATGGTACTTCCATTGCCAATGTCTGCAATATTTCCATCTTCACATTATCAAAGTCGCCCAATTCTACAGCATATGCGCAACGATCCCAAATCATATTCACGATATCCATACCGATACGCTCACCCATCAAGGCATGACGACGTTTGGTATAAACAGCCACACGCTGTTTGTTCATCACATCATCATATTCCAGCAAGCGTTTACGAATACCGAAGTTATTTTCTTCCACTTTCTTCTGCGCACGTTCAATGGAATTTGAAATCATCTTGTGTTCAATCATCTCACCTTCTTTGAAGCCAAGTTTATCCATTACACTGGCAATACGATCTGAAGAGAACAAACGCATCAAATCATCTTCCAATGATACAAAGAACACAGATGAACCCGGGTCCCCTTGGCGACCGGCACGACCACGCAACTGACGGTCCACGCGGCGACTTTCATGACGTTCCGTACCGATAATAGCCAAACCACCCGCAGCTTTCACTTCCGGACTCAGCTTAATGTCGGTACCACGACCTGCCATGTTAGTAGCAATAGTCACGATACTCTTCTGACCTGCCTGTGCCACAATATCCGCCTCTCTTTGATGCAGTTTCGCATTCAACACATTATGCTCAATCTTGCGCATAGCAAGCATTTTGCTCAACATTTCAGAGATTTCCACCGAAGTGGTACCTACCAGAACAGGACGTCCTTCTTTTACCATTTCTTCAATCTCTTCGATAACAGCTTTATACTTCTCACGTTTTGTCTTATAAACGCGATCATTCATATCTTTACGGGCAATAGGACGATTCGTCGGAATAACAACGACATCCAATTTATAAATATCCCAAAGTTCTCCCGCTTCCGTTTCCGCTGTACCGGTCATACCCGACAATTTATGATACATACGGAAATAGTTCTGTAAAGTGATGGTAGCAAAAGTCTGGGTAGCAGCTTCCACCTTCACGCCTTCTTTGGCCTCAATAGCCTGATGTAAACCGTCAGAATAACGACGGCCTTCCATAATACGTCCTGTCTGTTCGTCAACAATCTTAACCTGTCCGTCGATTACAACATATTCGTCATCCTTTTCGAACATAGCATAAGCCTTCAGCAACTGGTTGATAGTGTGTACGCGTTCAGACTTGATAGCGTAATTTGTCATCAGTTCATCTTTCTTGGCCAGCTTTTCTTCTTCTGTCAGATCTGTCTCATTTTCCAAAGCAGACAATTGGGAAGTAATATCAGGCAAAACGAATAAAGTAGGATCTGCCGCATTTCCTGTAATCAGGTCGATACCTTTATCGGTCAAATCTACGCTGTTTTGCTTTTCATCAATTACGAAATACAATGGATCAGTGGCTTCAGGCATACGCTTGTTATTCTGTTCCATATAAATTTCCTCGGTCTTCAGCATACCTGCCTTAATACCTTGTTCACTTAGGAACTTGATTAATGGCTTATTTTTGGGGAGTGCCTTATGACTACGGAACAATGCCAAAAATCCCTCTTCCTGATCTTTCTTGTCATCCGATGCAATCAAGCGTTTGGCATCGGCCAAATATTGGGTAGCCAACTTTTTCTGAGCTTCAAACAGACGCTCTACTAAAGGACGAAGTTGTTCAAACAACTGATCCTCACCTTTAGGAACAGGACCGGAAATAATCAACGGAGTACGAGCATCGTCAATCAATACAGAGTCCACCTCATCGACAATAGCATAATTATGTTTACGCTGCACCAAGTCTTTTGGACTGACAGCCATATTGTCACGCAAGTAATCGAAACCGAATTCATTATTCGTGCCGAAAGTGATATCGGCCATATAAGCTCTGCGGCGCGCATCTGAATTAGGCTGGTGTTTATCAATACAGTCCACACTCAATCCATGGAACTGATACAATGGCCCCATCCATTCCGAGTCACGTTTTGACAAGTAATCATTAACAGTAACTACGTGTACACCATTACCGGTCAGTGCATTCAAAAATACAGGTAAAGTGGCCACTAACGTCTTACCTTCACCAGTAGCCATTTCGGCAATCTTGCCTTTATGTAACACTACGCCACCGAATAACTGTACATCGTAATGCACCATGCTCCATACCATGTCATTGCCACCAGCAATCCAATGGTTCTGCCAAATAGCTTTATCGTCCTCAATACGCACAAAATCTTTTCCTTGAGCAGCCAATTCACGGTCAAAATCGGTAGCGGTTACAATCAATTCCGGATTTTCAGAGAAACGGCGTGCAGTGTCTTTTACAATGGCAAAAGCCTGCGGAAGTACATCATCTAGTGCCTTTTCATATTTTTCCAGCACTTCTTTTTCCAGTTTGTCTATCTGCGCGAAGATGCCCTCACGATCTTCCAGTTCTGTAGTTTCGATAGTACCTTTCAATTCTTCTATCTTCTTTTGTTCCTCTGCAGCCGAATCAGAAATGTATTTCTTTAATTCTACTGTTTTTGCACGAAGCTCGTCATTGCTCAATTTGGCAATTTCCGGATAAACAGCCTTTACTTTATCAACCCATGGCTTGATTTCTTTCATGTCACGAGTGGCCTTATTTCCAAATAATTTGCCAATAAATTCATTAAATCCCATTGTATTTTTTTGTTTTTATTATTTTCTAATTTGATTACTTTTGAAAATGCAAAGTTACAATAAAATGCAGATTAATTTGCACTTCTTTCCTTAATATTATTTTCTGATGTCTGTCATTGGTGCCAGAACGGCTGCATTAGGAGCACGAATACGCATATAATGAGCTACGGTGGGTGCTATATTACCTATTTTTACAGGCGCATGGATTATTTCCGGTTTTATTCCGTTCCCAATGAAAATCAATGGAGCCGACGCATACGAATAGCGTTGCACCTGCGTATCAAGCGAATGTTCACGGAACACAGTCCAACCTGGTAAAACTTCTATCCACAAGTCTCCAGAACATATCGGGTTATAGTAATTCTTTATTTTATCAATGGTAGGAGTCCACGCCCCCAATTGTAAACGTTGTGAAGAATATACATCTTTCACCCCACTGAACTGTACCAAAAATTCTGCCGCACGGTTCAACATCTCGGACATATTCAGTTGTTTCTGCTCTATCAGCTTATGATTCAAATATATTTGTTGCTCAAAATGTGCCTCCACCCATTGCCCTTCACCGTAAATAGCAGCCAAATAAAGGTTTAACAGAGCAGAACAACGTTCAATATGGAATTCTCCACCCGGTATTTTATATTGAGGAGGATCAACAGGATCTGTGTCAGCATATCCTGTAGAGGTTATAAAGAATAAAGTATTGTTCAAACCAACTTTCCGGTCTATCAATTCCAATAATTCAGCAATACTGTTATCCAAGCGTACATATGTATCCTGCATTTCCATCGGGAGTTCTGCAGGAGCCTTATGATCATAATTCCCGGCATAATATGCTAGTGACAAAAAGTCCGGAACAGCATCCTTTCCAATGGAAGTATTACTCAAACAAGCATTAACCAAACGGTTTACCTCATCATTAGCATAGGGACTTGTTTTCAATTTACGGTATTTATTTTTCCGTTCATCATCGAAATTATGCTTGAACGTAACTTGTTTGTTCTCGCTAGTCAAATATTTATAGACAGTCACAGGCAAATAAGGCGCCCACGACATATTGCCGATACGGAAATCTAGTCCTTCACGGTCATTATAAGTAGTCACCCATACAGGAAATATACCGTAATATGTGCTGCCACTCCATTTTCCTGTTTCATCATTCAACCAGAATGCACCTTTCGAAGCATGGCCGGCAGCTAACACCGCCATTTCACGTGTAGGAGCGATAGAATAAACTTCAGCTACTCCTTGTGTGGCTATTATCAACTCATCTGTCAAAGTCGACACCTTCATTTTCTGCGGAGAAGTAGACTCTGAAGTATAAATGCCCATAAAATCAGCATCGTCCACACAATTAAGGACTCGAAGAGTACTGCGGTCCATCCAGTTATCCCCCACGATTCCGTTGGTATAAGGTGTAGTACCAGAATAAATGGCCGCCACAGCTGATGACTTATCTACATTAATAAAATCATATTCGGCATTCCGATAAATCCGTCCTTCTTTCCACAACCGCTTAAAGCCACGTTCACCGTATAAAGCCGAAAAAGCCTCTATATAATCAGTCCGCAATTGGTCAATAGTCAATCCGACCACTAACCTAGGGACCGCAGGAATGTTCTGTGCCTGCAACCCTGTTAATGCGATAACAGTCAAAAGAGAAGTTAAGATGCGTCCTTTCATTTATTGTTTTGTCTGTAATATAATAAAACGTGGTTTGCAGAACATATTAACAAACACAGTGCCAAAGGTAATACCGTTACGTTGAATTTTTGCTGTATAAACGGCATTATCATCATAAAAGATGTTAAGCACACTATATTTATTGTATGATAGTAGTCTTTTTTACCTTTTATAGCTCGATAAACCATAACCGGAAGATAAATTAAAGGGATAGGATTCAATAAAAGGATAAGCCAATTGGACCCTACCGTAGGATGAGTAGAAAAAAAGACCAAGAAAGTGATGACACATCCCGCCAATCCTTGTACACCGAAAAGAAGCAAATCCCAAATCCAGATTATTTTCCTGATTTTAAACTGCAACCACCCTACAAAGCAAGTAACTCCTATTAAAATAAAGACACACACCATGGGTGACAACGGAAAGCCTTCCCTAACATCCTCTGGTTCTACATCCACTACCTTTTTTTCATGCAGAATCAAAGGACGCACGCTGTCACCTACTACTATAGTTGCTTTTTTTGCTGCCTCCAACATATAAAAAGGAGCGAACATCTGCTTACGCGTATCAATAGGCTTATCAGCTTCACTGCCCAAACACATATCAATGCCCAGCTCATCCCATTCGTGCCCTTTAGTATATTGATGGACAATATCCCGAAAAGAGAGTCTCTCTTTTCCTTCAGAATAAACAACCTTTCCTTCAATACACTTTTCTATTATATCACGCGCACGTGTAGTGCAATTATCATAGAAAAAGTTATAACGATAAACCCTATTCTTCGGCAGATAATTCTCTTCCAGCAATCTTCTGAGTTTCTGTTTTTCCGAAATAGTCAAATTCAATGTCTGCTGATAGACCGAGGAACCACGCATAGCATAACTACCTTCAAAATAAGGATAACGGGTTACGCCCAATTCATAATCAGTCTCTCCTTTGACAAAACGATAGATAAAACGGGGAGTATTAAAGCTGAACATACCATAATTAAACACCCAGTCCTCTCCACGTGCCGTATCCTCATAGCGCAATGCCGTATGCCCGAACAAAGCATATATTTCTGTACCGGGAGCACAAGTCATCAGACTCACCTTTATATTATCCTCCTGACCTCTAATCGATTGACTCAAGGAAAAGAATAACAAAATCAATGCTATAATTAATTTATTCATAAAATCCATTTTCTGTTTACCGATGCAAAAGTACACCTAAATATTAATTAATTCCTCACAAATACCATTTTTTATTGCTATTCCTATTTATTTTTTACGTTACTTTGCAGCCGAAAAAGCAAAGTTGTGAATTTAATAATCGACATAGGAAACTCAGTAGCTAAATTGGCTATATTTGACAAAGGCGAGTTAGTTGAAGTATTTCGTGGCTCCAATCATTCTTTAGATTGTCTCCCGATGCTTTGTTCTCGATACCCCTTGAAACGAGGTATCATAGCTTCTGTCATAACACTAAGCAATACTATCCGGCGCCAACTGGGAAGATTGCCTTTTAATATCATCGAATTAAGTCATGAAACCCCTGTTCCTATCACTAATTTATATAAAACGCCTCAAACACTGGGTATGGACCGTTTAGCAGCTGTGGTTGCAGCAAACTGGCTGAAGCCTGGACACGATGTACTGGTTATTGACGCAGGGACCTGTGTTACATACGATTTTATCGATGCCGACGGATCCTATCATGGGGGCAATATTTCTCCAGGAATGCGTATGCGTTTCAAAGCATTGAACATATTCACCGACAAACTCCCCAAAGTAAGCGCCAAAGGAGAAGTTCCGATGTATGGACAATCTACAGAAACAGCTATCCGGGCAGGGGTCATTCGCGGAATGGAATTTGAAATGAGCGGGTATATCACCCATCTTCAAAAGAATTATCCGGGACTTTTGGTTTTTTTAACGGGCGGAGATGAATTTTCTTTTGATACAAAATTAAAAAGTATCATCTTTGCAGATAGATTTTTAGTATTGAAAGGTTTAAACAGAATATTAAGCTATAATGATAAACTATAAAAGACTGATTAGTGCGTCAATATTACTCACAGTCACAGGGCTAGCCGTAGCCCAAACAAGCACAAATTCTCCCTATACACGCTACGGCTTTGGTCAGTTAGCTGATCAAAATTTTGGTAACAGTAAAGCGATGGGAGGAATAGCATACGGCTTGCGAAACGGCTACCAAATCAACGCATCTAATCCGGCATCTTATACAGCCATCGATTCATTGACATTCTTGTTCGATGCAGGAATGACCCTTCAAAATGCGAACTTCAAGGATGGTAATGTAAAAACCAATGCTAAAAATTCAAGCTTTGATTATTTGGCTATGCAATTTCGCCTATGGAAAAAAATGGGGATGACAGTTGGGTTTCTTCCATTTTCCACAGTAGGTTACAGCATCTCCAAAACACATGATTTTGAGGATGTTAACAATAACGGGAAGTGGAGCGAATCTTATGATGGCGACGGAGGTTTTCATCAAGTTTTCATAGGATTAGGTTATAAAGTTTTTAATAATTTGTCTGTTGGTGCAAATTTTTCGTATCTTTATGGAGATATTACTCATCAATCCATGACAACTATTGGAGCGACAGATACACGTAGTATTAAATTAGACAAATTTTCTATCAGTGATTATAAATTAGATTTTGGTTTACAGTATACTTATAAGTTAAATAAAAAAAACACTATTAATATAGGTGCTGTTTATACCTTGGGACGTACCTTGCATGGAGATGCATATAAGTATCATCAAACAGGTGCGGAAAGTAATGGTTCTATCTATGTACAGTCACAAACTGGCGATACTATTCCGAATCCGTTTAAAATGCCACATACATTTGGTATAGGGCTTACATATGTATATGATAACCGCTTAACTATAGGGGTTGACTATACTTTACAAAAGTGGAATACAGCCGATCTAGCTTGGAGTAAGTTCAATAAAGAAAGTGTGGAAATGAATAGCCGTACAAAAATAGCTTTTGGTGCGGAATTCGTACCAAGTTATATCAGCCACAACTATCTGAAACGTATTCGTTACCGCATGGGGGCCTATTATTCAAGTCCTTATAATAAGGTCAGCTATACTAGTCCGGACACAGGAACAACCAGTTTCCAAGACGGTGCACGCGAATATGGTGTCAGTATTGGGTTTGGACTTCCCATGTTCCAAAGTAAATCTATGCTGAACATTTCCGGGCAATACATTAAAGTCAGTCCTAAATTTAAAGGATTAATGGAAGAAAATTATTTGAGAATCAATATTGGACTTACTTTCAATGAACGTTGGTTCATGAAGTGGAAAGTTGATTAATAAAATGGAGAGAAGCAAATAAATAACAACAACTAAATTTATATACGATGAAAATGAAGATGGTAACAGCGCTGTTCGTTCTTTCCTTAGGTACGACAGCTTCTTTCGCTCAGACCGGAGCGTCAGACGGATCAAGATTCGGACATGGTGAAGACAGTATCCGATGCTTGAAAAATATCAGTATTTACACTGAGTATGTTAAGACTAACAATTTCAAGGATGCTTACACTCCTTGGATGAGTGTATTTACAGAAGCCCCCAAAGCTCAAGTAAGCACTTATACTAATGGTGCAAAAATTCTTCGTGCCTTAATAGCCGGTGAAAAAGATGCAGCTAAACAAAAACAATACTTTAACGAACTGATGAAAGTTCACGACCAACGTATCCAATATCTGGACGATTTGAACAAGTTGGTTAAAAGAGATGCTACAAAAGGCTCAATCATCGGTATGAAGGCCCATGACTACTTCACAATGGGTGGCCAAGACATGAATGAAGCATATAACATGTTCAAAGAAGCCATTGAACTTGAAAAAGAAAACTCTGACTACTTTGTATTACAAGAGTTCATGGATGCAGCTGCCCGTAAAATGAAAAGTGATGAATCATACAAAGAACAATTCATTCAAGATTATTTATTTGCATCAGGAGTTGCTGATGGAGCTTTGAAAGCCGCTACAAAGGAAAATGACAAAAAATTATTGAAAGTGGCAAAAGACAATATTGACGCATTCTTCATTAATAGTGGTGTGGCAACTTGTGATAATTTACAAGCAATTTATGCTCCGAAAGTTGAGCAAAACAAGACTAATTTGGATTATCTGAAACAGGTTATCTCTGTAATGCAGATGTTAAACTGTACAGAACAAGAAGCTTACTTTGCTGCATCTGAAGCTGCACATGCCATCGAACCGACAGCAGAAACGGCTGTAGGTTGCGGATACATGTATTATAAGAAAGGCGATATGGACAAATGTATCGACTATTTTGATCAAGCTATCAATTTAGAACAAGACCAATTAAAGAAAGCTGATTATGCATATAAAACCGCTGCCATTTTATTTAGTAAGAAACAGTTGAGCAAAGCAAAACAATATGCACTGAAAGCGATCTCGTTAGATGGCAACAACGGTAAACCTTACATTTTGATTGCTAACATGTATGCATCAAGTCCTAATTGGAGTGATGAAGCAGCATTGAACAAATGCACTTATTTTGCAGTTATCGACAAATTGCAAAAAGCAAAAAGCGTAGATCCTAGTGTTGCTGAAGAAGCAAACAAACTAATTAGTACTTATGCAGCCCATACCCCCAAAGATGCTGATTTGTTCTTCCTCAGTTTAAAGAAAGGTGACTCTGTTACAATCGGCGGATGGATTGGTGAAACAACAACTATCAGATAATTATGTCGTCTGAAAAAGAACAAAAATCACACTTTATATTCTTAAACATAACAGTTGCCGTTTGGACAACTGTTATGTTTGTTTTATTTCCAGCATGCTCAAGAGGCGAAAAGAATCTAGCAGAAGCTATTACAGAAAGAGATTCGTTGCCCAGCATGAAAACATTGGGAGTTACTACCCTTATATCCGATTCCGGTATCACCCGCTACAAAATTATCACAGAAGAATGGGAAATTTATGATAAAAAGAATCCTCCTTATTGGGCATTTGAAAAAGGAGTTTATTTGGAAAAATTTGATTCCCTATTCCATATTGATGCCAGCATAAAAGCCGATACAGCTTATTACTACGAGAAAAAGAAACTTTGGGAATTGAGAAGCAATGTGCATATCCGCAGCCAAAGAGGCGACAAATTTGACACAGATCTGCTCTTTTGGGATGAAAAGCAGGAAAGGGTCTATTCTGACAAATTTATCCGCATTGAACAAGAAGATAAAATCATTACCGGTTATGGATTTGAATCTAACCAGCAAATGACAGAATATCAAATTTATAATAACACAGGTATTTTCACTGTAGAAGATACAGCACCAGCAGACAGTACAAAAGCTGTTGCAAATAGCACTAGAACTGATTCGATACGCTAATTCACTCACTATTATGGGTATTATTATACAGATTCTTATTACAATGGCTTTTTCCGCTTTTTTTTCCGGAATGGAAATAGCCTTTGTTTCATCCAATAAATTACGTTTTGAAATGGATCGTAACAACCAAAGCATAAATTCACGTATACTTTCCATCTTCTTTCATAATCCGAACAATTTTATCTCTACCATGTTGGTAGGAAACAACATCGCTTTAGTTATTTACGGTATATTGATGGCACAAGTCATTGAACAAAACTTGTTGTCAGGATTGATAGACAACCACTTTTTATTAGTACTAATCCAAACAATTATTTCCACATTAATCATTTTGGTCACAGGAGAATTCCTACCTAAAACCTTATTTAAGATTAACCCCAATTTCACTCTGAATATTTTTGCAGTTCCCACTTACATTTGCTATGTCTTACTCTATCCCATCAGCAAGTTTGCTTCGGGAATATCCAATATATTACTTTACATTGTAGGCATTAAAACAAATAAAGAAGCTAATGAAAAAGCTTTTACTAAAGTCGACCTAGATTACTTTATTCAAAGTAGTATACAAGATGCTCAAAATGAACAAGACATAGACACCGAAGTCAAGATATTCCAAAATGCACTAGATTTTTCGAATATTAGAATTAAGGATTGTATGGTACCCAGAACCGAAATTGTTGCTATCGAATATGGAACTCCCATAGAAGAATTAAAAGCCCGCTTCATTGAAAGCGGAATAAGTAAAATTATTGTCTATAAAGAAAACATTGACAATATTATAGGTTATATACATTCCTCTGAAATGTTTCGTGAACAGACAGACTGGACTAAGAGTGTCCGCCAATTGCCTATTGCTCCTGAAACGATGGGAGCGCATAAGCTGATGAAATTATTTATGCAACAAAAGAAATCCTTAGCTGTAGTAGTCGATGAATTCGGAGGTACATCCGGCATCGTGGCGCTAGAAGATTTAGTGGAGGAAATTTTCGGCGAAATAGAAGATGAGCATGATACAACTTCTTACATTGCCAAATCCGTCGGTGACAATGAATACATCCTTTCCGGACGTCTGGAAATAGAAAAAGCCAATGAATTGTTCTCACTTGACCTACCGGAAAATGATGATTACCAAACTATCGGTGGACTCATCCTGCACCAATACCAAAGTTTCCCCAAAATACATGAAGAGATCATTTTCGATAAATTCCATTTCAAAATAATTAAAGTAACAGCAACAAGAATTGAATTAGTAAAGTTGAAAGTAATCGAATAACAGATTTTTTTCACAATAAAATAGCTTGTAAGCTGCATTTTTTGTATCTTCGTGCGCTAAATCTATGAAGTATAAAAAAACAATAAACAAAAATAGTAAAATTAAATGGCAACATTACAAACAATCAGAAGTAAAGGCCCTCTGTTGGTCGTTGTAATCGGACTTGCCCTCTTCGCATTCATTGCCGGAGACGCATGGAAGGTTCTCCAACCACATCAGGGTAAACACTGTCTCTTATACACATCTCCGAGCCCACGAGACTAAGGCGAATCTCG
>ERZ1027225.975-NODE-975-length-11359-cov-6.050425_pt1 | contig 11359 bp, 6 predicted proteins | sample MGYA00519479_ERZ1027225 | MGnify/ENA primary metagenome ERZ1027225 (study PRJEB26926, sample SAMN06164471) | human gut metagenome | biome: ENVO:00009003; feature: ENVO:2100002; material: ENVO:00002003 | host: Homo sapiens | place: USA | collected 2012 ... | reverse complement strand
AAATAATAATCGCTAGATGTTTTGTGATTGATGTCATCTTAACTTAATGACATTGCCCATGAGGGTCTTTTTTCATGCGGATGACAGGACTTGAACCTGCACGGGGGTTGCCCACTAGAACCTAAATCTAGCGCGTCTGCCAATTCCGCCACATCCGCATAACAAGAATTATTATAGCAGATAAGCAGGCAGATTACAAGGCATAATCAGAAATCAGGCAAAGCCGGCGGGGGGACTGTTATCCACACAATTTCTTCTTACATGTAATCATCCTGATCCGGTTCTGCATCGCCGGAAACATATTCTCTTGTGTTGACACGTTTTTTGTCCCGCTGGATTTCTACCAGTTCAGAAAGCTTTTCCTTGACTTCCGCCACATTTTTGATGTTACGGATCTCAAAATCCCCCATTGTTTTGTCAGAGGAATTAACATGGATAGATCCCATTCCGAAAATCCGCTGGATAAAGGATCTTGTGACCGTCAGATCCTGCACACGGTAGAGGCGCACCTCATCTTCCCGCTGATTCAGAAAACCGGTCTTAATATAGAAACGCTCTTCATCGTAACTGTATATGGTAAAAGTAAGTGGCAGTCCACACCATATGCGTTTGCGCTCGGTCCATACTATGCTCATTGTGATACCCTCCATTTTAATATGTTTTGTTACTGCATAATTTATTATAGTATAACGGAAAATAAGACAGATTGCAAAAATATTTCAAAAAATTAGCACTCGAGGGTTGACAGTGCTAACAACTGGTGTTATATTAAGGTTGTTATAAAGAGGATAGAACAACACAAGGCAGTATTGTGAGAATGGAGGTCAATTATGAATATTACAAAATTTACGCAGAAATCCGTAGAGATTATCAACAATCTCGAAAAAATTGCTTATGATTATGACCACCAGGAGATTACGCAGGAGCATTTGCTTTACAGCATGCTGACCACGGAAGACAGCCTGATTTCCAGACTGTTTGAAAAAATGGAGATTGACCCGGCTGTCTTTTTGGCGCAGGTTGAAGGATTGCTCAACAAGCGGCCAAAAGTCCAGGGTGGAAACAAGTACATTAGTGAGGATTTGAACAAAGTATTAGTATATGCAGAGAATGAGGCAAAGGCCATGGGGGATGAGTATGTTTCCGTAGAGCATTTGTTCCTGAGTCTGCTGAAAAAACCTTCCAGAGAAGTGAAGGCTTTGTTAAAGGAATTCAATATTGACAGAGAGCGTTTTTTGAAAGCACTTTCTATGGTTCGAGGCAACCAGAAAGTAACATCCGACAACCCGGAGGCAGTGTATGAGAGTCTGGAGAAGTATGGTTATGATCTGGTGCAGCGGGCAAGGGATCAGAAACTCGACCCGGTGATCGGACGAGACGATGAGATCCGTAATATGATCCGGATCTTGTCCCGTAAAACAAAAAACAATCCGGTTTTGATCGGCGAGCCGGGTGTTGGTAAAACAGCCGTTGTAGAAGGACTGGCACAGAGGATTGTCCGGGGAGATGTGCCGGAAGCACTGAAAAATAAACAAGTCTTTTCACTGGATATGGGATCATTAGTTGCTGGTGCCAAATATCGTGGTGAATTTGAAGAGAGACTGAAAGCTGTTTTGGAAGAGGTAAAAGACAGTGATGGCAGGATCATCTTGTTTATTGATGAGCTTCATACCATTGTAGGCGCAGGCAAGACGGATGGTGCTATGGATGCCGGCAACTTATTAAAGCCAATGCTGGCCCGTGGAGAACTACACTGCATTGGAGCCACTACGTTGGATGAGTACCGTATGTATATTGAAAAAGATGCTGCACTGGAGCGAAGATTCCAGCCGGTCCAGGTGGATGAACCAACGGTAGAGGATACTATCTCTATTCTGCGTGGACTAAAAGAGCGGTACGAGATTTTCCATGGAGTAAAAATTACAGACAGCGCCCTGGTATCGGCGGCAGTTTTGTCAAATCGTTATATATCCGACCGTTTTCTGCCGGACAAGGCCATTGACCTGGTAGATGAGGCCTGTGCTCTCATTAAGACAGAACTGGATTCTATGCCGACAGAACTGGACGAGGTGCAGCGCCGGATCATGCAGATGGAGATTGAGGAAGCTGCCTTGAAGAAGGAGACAGACCATCTGAGCCAGGATCGTCTGGCAGCACTGCAGAAAGAGCTTGCAGAACTGAGAGAAGATTTTGCACAGCAGAAAGCAAAATGGGATAACGAAAAGGCTGTTGTGGATCAGGTAAATGAGATCAAAGCGCAGATTGAGGATGTGAACCGACAGATCGAGATGGCGGAAAACAGTTATGATCTGGAGAAAGCATCTGAACTGAAATTTGGACAACTGCCACAGTTGCAGCAGAAGTTACAGACGGCAGAGGATAAAGTGGATAAACGAGAGCAGTCCATGGTACATGAGTGTGTATCCGAGGAAGAGATTGCTCAGATCATATCCAGATGGACCGGAATCCCTGTGGCAAAATTAACGGAATCCGAGAGAAATAAAACGCTTCACTTGGATGAAGAACTGCATAAGAGGGTTATGGGACAGGATGACGGCGTTACCAAGGTAACTGAAGCTATCATTCGTTCCAAGGCTGGTATCAAAGATCCGACCAAGCCGATTGGTTCCTTCCTGTTCTTAGGCCCGACAGGTGTAGGTAAGACCGAACTTGCCAAGAGTCTGGCGGCGTGCCTGTTTGATGATGAGAACAATATGGTCCGGATCGATATGAGTGAGTACATGGAGAAATATTCTGTGTCCCGTCTGATCGGAGCGCCTCCTGGATATGTAGGATATGAGGAGGGCGGACAGCTGACAGAAGCGGTGCGGAGAAAACCATATTCCGTTGTGCTATTTGATGAAATTGAAAAGGCACATCCGGATGTGTTCAATGTGCTTTTGCAGGTGTTGGATGATGGCCGTATCACCGACTCACAGGGCAGAACCGTAGATTTTAAAAATACAATCCTGATCATGACTTCCAACCTGGGAGCAGATTATCTGCTGGATGGGATTGATGCAGAGGGTAATATTTCCAAAGAGAGTGAAGACTTGGTAATGAGCCAGCTTCGTGGAAGTTTCCGTCCGGAGTTTTTGAATCGTCTGGATGAGATTATTATGTTTAAGCCGCTGACCAAAAAAGACATTGGTGGTATTGTAGACCTTTTGATCGCAGATATCAACAAACGGATTGAAGATAAGGAGTTGCATCTTACCATTTCGGAAGCAGCCAAAGACTTTATCGCAGAAGAAGCCTATGAGCCGGCTTATGGAGCCAGACCTTTGAAGCGTTATCTGCAGAAAAATGTAGAGACGCTTCTGGCGAAAAAAATCCTGGCAGATGAGGTAAGAACCGGTGACAGACTGGTACTGGATGTGGAAAATGGTTCCTTGATCATCCGGAAGTAAAAGTGCAGAATTGATGAATGAATATGTGCGTCCTTTCCTTGTGGAAGGGCGCATTTTGTGTTATATTTACATTAGACAGGGGATGGGTGAAAATATGTTTCAGAAAGGATGATGGTATGAGGCATAGAAAAAAACTAGCATTATTTTTGGCTTTGTGTGTAGGAGCCGGTTCCCTTGTGATAACAACCAGAGAGGGAAAGCCGGTCCGGGCGGCAGAGGCAGCAGTGGAAGAGCCGGTGGGAGGGTTGCGCACCTGGCAGGGCACACAGGTTTCCTGGAGTGAGGCACAGAAATTCCGAACAAACCAGTCCGGGTTGTCGGTTTCTTCCGCAGCATTTCAGGATCTGCCGGATTATGTGAAAAAGAGCGGCAATGACTATGGTTATAGGAAGTTGTCTGCAAAGGAAAAGGAAGCTTATGACAGTCTGTATGCATCAGCACTGGAGGTTGTGGCAGGCAAACAAGATATTGCAGCCGGCAGCAATGGAGTCTATTATGGACTGACTTGTACCTTTGGCAGTGGTACGGTGGCAAGTAAGCAGGAACTGTGGGAGATATTAACTTCCTTTGTGGCAGATCATCCCGAATTTTACTGGCTTGGCAGTACATTTGCCTATTCCATATCCGGCAGCGGTGAAGTGAAAAAGATTATGCTGCAGATGGATGAGGATTATGTGAAGGCATCGGATCGTGCAAAATATGATGCACAGATCGACAAGAATCTGGCAAGGGTTACTGCCTTGACAAATACCACAACCGATGTATATGAAAAGGTACGCATTGTGCACGACTGGATTGTTTCACGGATTGATTATGCTTATGTTTCCGGTACTTCTACCCCGGAGGACTCAGCTTGGGCACACAATATTATAGGTGTGATGACAGACTCTTACAAGGCCGGTGTTTGTGAAAGTTATGCGGATACCTTTGCTTTTATATTGAGTACACTGGGGATCCCGAACTTGTATGTACAGGGAGATGGTATTACCGGCAGTGGAGGCGGAGGTCATGCATGGAACATGGTTTCTTTTGATGGGGGAGAGACTTATTGTGATATGGATCTTACATGGGATGACTTAAATGACGGCTGTGAAAAAGACTCCAAAGTATGCCACTATAACTGGTTTGCGATGCCAGACAGCCGTTTTACCAAGGCTCATGAAGCGGATACCAGTAGTAGCACAGGCAGCGACTGGCTCTACGACCTGCCGGATGCCGTGGATACCATGGAATATACATACTATCAGAAGCACAGTGCCATGGCCAATGGGGATAATGTGTATGATACGGTTAGTGCTAAAGCTTTCCTGAAGAAGGCGGCCAATGCAGCCAAGGCACCTAACGATCAGATGCCGTTGATCATCAGTGATTCCACGGTATTTAGTTTGTTGCAGCAGGTGGATTCTAACTTTAGTTCCTATTATAAATTTTCTACTATGACAGATGGAAAAGTGCCATATGAAGGATATATAAGATATGTTATAGTGAATCGACTGGCTCACGCAGATGCTACGGCTACCCCGACGGTAACGCCAACGGCTACAGCTACCCCGACGGCCACGCCAACGGCTACAGCTACCCCAACGGCCGCGCCAACGGCTACAGCTACCCCGACGGCCACACCAACGGCTACAGCTACCCCAACGGCCGCGCCAACGGCTACAGCTACCCCAACGGCCACACCGACAGCCACAGCGACAGCATCGCAGACGGTTATCCCGACACCAACAGCTACGGTGAAGCCGACTCCGGGTACGACAATCAGCGAGAAACCGTCACCGACGAACCAGACGCCGGCCGGAGAGACCCGGCAGGGAACGACTGCGGCAGCAGAAGATCAGACTACCCAGGCACCACAGCAGACGGTGGAAAGTACCCTGACAGTAAAAGGACAGAAGTATTCTCTCAAGGATGCAGCCAAAATGACAGTGGTTTTCACCGGGATGACCAACAAGAAAAAGACATCACTCAGCATTCCATCTGCCGTCCGTTACAAGGGTGTGACCTACCGGGTAACGGAGATTGGGGCAAAAGCCTGTGCCGGCAATAAAAAACTGAAAAAAGTAACTATAGGATCAAAAATTGTCAGGATCCGCACCAACGCTTTTTCGGGATGTGTGAACCTGAAAAAAATTGTGATCAAGAGTAAAAAGATAACGAAGATGGACTCAGGAGCCTTTAAGAAAACAAGTAAAAAGGCGGCGATCTCGTTGCCAAAAACAAAGTATAAAAAATACAAAACCATGATGAAAAAGGCAGGAGCCAGAGGGCGTTATAAGAAGGCGTAAAAAGATACAGCCTGTTGGGATGGTACAATAACCGTCTCAACAGGCTGTTTTAATTTTTTAGTTATATTGGTATATTATTCGCTTGCAGTTTCTTTTGTTTCGGAAGTCTGTGCATCTGTGGTATCATCTGAAGACTCGATCAGTGCAAACATTTTCTGGGAGATCGTCTCAATAGCGTTGAGAGATTCGTTTAGTCTATGTAACGCATCCATGTTGGTGGCACTGATGGAAAGGGTACTTCCGGTAGAAGCAGCAACCTGCTGGCTGACAGCGGAAAGATCTGTGATACTGTCTGAAATAGCGGCATTGGCTTTCAGGACATCATCTACAGAAGTTTTTACGGTTGCTACATTTTCAAACAAATGATCGGAGTTTGTCTGAATGTTTGTAAGTTTCACTTCTGTCTTAGCAATCATATCGTTCTGCTCTTCTGCATAGGCAGCGGACTTGGACATTTTGCCGGATGCATCTTCCGCAACAGCGGTAAGTTGGGCGATGATAGCTGAAATCTGCTCGGTAGCCTGCTGCGTTTCTTCAGACAGGTTACGGATCTCATCTGCCACAACGGCAAATCCTTTACCAGCCTCGCCGGCTCTGGCAGCCTCGATAGAAGCGTTCAGCGCCAGGAGATTCGTCTGGTTGGAAATACCAAGGATCGTATCTGTGATCTCCTCTACCTTGTGGATACTGTTGTTCAGATCTCTGGTAGCAGCTTCTGTGTCATGGCTGATCAGTGCCACATCTTTGGATTTCGCTTTCAACTGTTCGATCAGTGCCACGCCTTCTTCAACGGCCTGCTTGGTAGTAGCGGAAATATCGCTCATAGTAGCGGTAACACCGTCCACTTTTTTAATATGATTCTGGATCTCCAGTGTCTGGTCCGTCTGATAAGAAATAGATTCCGCAGTCTGTTTGGAACTAGCATCAATTTCGCTGATAGCGGAGTGGCTTTTGTCCATGCCACTGTTCAGGTCTTCATAACAGCGCATTGCATGCTCAAACTGCTCTGTCAGATCTTTTGCATGCTGCATGATCTCGCTGGCAACCATATGCTGCTCGGAAGCACGACGCTCGATCTCAAGGTTGTTCTCACTGTTGTGACGCTCCTGCAGACGAATGATGGCATAGGCTGTAAAAGCGGAAACAACTACGATCACTTCCTGTACAATGGCAATGTCCACTGTTACATTCGGAGAGCCTGTCAGGAGATGATAGGCGAAAAATACTCCGATAGTAACAGATGCCAGAATACCGGAAAGTGCCAGAAGTTTGCGGTCACAGTAGATCATGATCATCATAGCGATCAGATACACATAGGTGTACATGTACATATTGCTGGCGGTAAACAGTGTCACGACATAAGAAAGATAAGTGGTTATGTTCAGTATGTGCCGGCATACATTGCCGCTCTTAATGATCTTTGGTGCTACGAAATTAATAATGAGAGTCAATAAGATAATGACGCTTCGTACAACGATCTCTGGGCGGATCACTCTGATGAAAGTCACAGCAGAAACCACCAAGAGGCTGATACAGATCACGGTGCTGACAAAACGCGCTGTGGAATTCTGTTCTCGAATCTGTTTTTCCTTTAGTTCCATGTTATATATCCTCCATTCTTAACTAAATGTACGATTATATTCTAACATTTAATATAAAATTCGTAAATACAAATTTTGACATAAAAGTGATTTGATTCCTATTTATGATGATAAAAACGATCAAATTAGGAGAGATTAAGATGAAAAAGAAAATATTTATTGTTCTGGTGGCGGTAGTATGCGTGCTGGCAATTTTGTTTGTGTGCCAGCTGTGGCTGCAGCACAGGATGCAGAATGACGCAGAAAAAAAGCCCAAAGCCACGAAAGAACCGGGGGTAGCTCAGGCTGATTTTCAGGTGGAGCAGATTCAGCACACAAAGGAGGATATTTATACGGAAGCCTATCAGAAAGAGGTGGATGAACAGTTAAGTGCCTGGAAGGGGAAAAATACATATGGTACGGACAATCCACTGATGGTGTGGAATCCATATGGAACTAACACCGGATCCTTTTATTATTATGCCCAGACAGACAAAGCCTGCTATGCGGTATGCAAAATTACGCCGGATCAAGGCAGTGTGGTAGAACATCGCCTTGTCAATGACGGCAGCGGCAAGGTGACAAAAGAACATGAGTACCTGCTGACAGGACTGGCCACAGGCAGGACCAATGAGATACAGATGTCATTTTATGATGAAAAGGACAAACTTCTTGTCAGCAAAAGTTACACCGTGAAGCTAAACTTCGATAAAGAAGTGCCAAAGATCCTGAAAGTAGAAAAAGGAGAGAGCAAACAGGCTCTTACAGACGGTTTATTTGCGGTGATGGGGCATGATAAATCCAAAGCCGTCAATATTTATTATTATGATAATGACGGTGTAAGCCGTGGCAAAATGCCATTAAATGATTACCGGACAGACCGGATCCTTACAATCGACGGCAAATTGGTTTTTTCCTACAGCCTGACAGACCTGGCAGTGGTGAACCGGCTGGGACGGGTAGAGCGGACTATAAATCTGGGAAAATATGAACTTCATCACGATTTTATGTATGACAAGGACAAAAATACACTGCTGTGTCTTGTGAATGACACCGATAAGGATACCATTGAAGATGTGCTGATCAGTGTTGATTACGCCACGGGTAAAGTACGGGAACTGGTGGATTTTGAAGTCCTGATGAAAGAATCAAGACAGAAACATGTCCAGAGGAAAGGTGGAAAAAATACTTATGGCGGCACGGAGTTAGACTGGCTGCACCTGAATTCTCTGGATCTCATCAATGAGAACGACGGTATTTTCAGCAGCAGGGAGGAAAGTGTGCTTATTAAAGTGAAGGACATTTATAGCAATCCGAAGATTGACTACCTGATCCACAGCGGGGCCCTTTACAAAGGCACCGGACTGGAAAAATATCTGCTGAAACAAAAAGGAGATTTCGTGGGACATGCCGGCCAGCATACCATTACGGTAGAAAAGGACCCGTCGCTGCCGGAAGGACAATACTATCTGTATATGTATAACAATAATTTTGGAAGTGCAAAAACTCTGCCGGATTTTGACTGGAGTCTGTATCCGGGAGTGGGAACTTACCGAAAAGGAACAGCTTCTTATTTTTGCAAGTACCTGGTGGATGAAAAGAAGAAAACCTATGAGATGGTACAGCAGTTTGCCGTTCCGTACTCCAGTGTGGTCAGCGGTGTGAACTACATAGGAAACAATATTACATTCAGTAGCGGTATGGATCATACTTACGGAGAATATGACAAAGAAGGAAAGATGATCTGCACCTATACTTACAAAGCCAGCCGGTACGCATACCGGGTGATCAAATATGATTTTACAGGAGTGTATTATGAAAAAGAACAGTAAAATTGCGTGGATTTTCTTTGTGTTTGCGGCGCTGGCGGTGTTTGGGGGACACAGTACATCTTCCGCCAAAGTTTACACCATCAAACACAGCACAAAGAATGTCTACACGAAAAAATACCAGCAGGAAGTGACAAAGAAATTAAGCAGGATGAAGAAAAGTTCCTACACGATAGGAAAGCCTCTTCTGGTAAAAAATCCTTACGGAACCCTCAGCACATCCATTTATTTTTACGCCCGGTCGGCAGAAGGATATTATGCAGAGTACACCATTACCGCTAAAGGAGCCTCTACGGTGAAAGGAACTTGTGGAGGCGGCGGGAAAACTCTGAGAAACACTCATGAATACCTGATACCTGGGCTGGCTTCCGGCCGGACCAATCAGGTGGAACTGCGGTTTTACGATGGCCAGGGAACTCTGAAAAAGACAAAACGGTTTACAGTGAAGATGCCTAAGGACAAGGTAATCCCGGCCATTATCAAAGTGAAAAAGGGCAGCAGCCAGGCGTCTCTGTCTGATGGATTTTTTGCTATGTTTGGCCACGATAAATCCACAGCCACCAACATTTATTATTATGACAACAAGGGAAAGAGCCGGGGACGCACGGTGCTCAATGATTACCGGACAGACCGGATCCTGACAGTAGACGGAAAATGGGTTTTTTCCTATGATCTGGACAAGATCGCTGTGATGAACCGGCTGGGACACATTGTGAAAACTTACACCTTGAAGGGGTATCAGCTTCATCACGATTTTATGTATGACGGTTACCGGGGCAAACTTCTGTGTCTGGTAAATGACAAGAAGAAAAAGACCATAGAAGATGTGTTGATCTCTGTGGATATGAAATCCGGTAAAATAAAGAAACTGGCTGATTTTGCTTCTCTTATGTCAGCCTCCAGGAAAAAGCATGTGCAGCGCAAGGGCGGTAAAAATACCTATGGCGGCGCGGAACTGGACTGGCTGCATCTGAATTCCCTGGATCTCATCAGTAAAAATGAACTGATCGTCAGCAGCCGGGAAGAAAGTTCCCTTATTAAAATAAGCAACTTGTATGGCAAGGCAAAGATCTCGTACATCATTCACAGCGGAACTTTGTACAAAGGAACCAAGTTGTCTAAGTATCTGCTGAAGCGGGTGGGAAAAAATTTTGTAGGCCATGCCGGTCAGCATACCATTACAGTGGAGAAAGATCCGTCGTTGCCGGCGGGACAGTATTATCTGTATATGTATAACAACAATTTTGGAAGTGCCAAGACTCTGCCAAAGTTCAACTGGAAGAAATACAAAGGAGTAGGCTCTTACCGGAAGGGAAAAGCATCCTATTATTATAAGTACCTGGTGGATGAAACGAAAAAAACATATCAGCTGGTGCAGTCCTTTAAGGTGCCGTATTCCAGTGTAGTCAGTGGCGTGCAGCATGTGGATGGAAACATTACATTCAGCAGCGGTATGGATCACACCTACGGAGAATATGACAGCCAGGGACGGCTGATCTGTATGTATCGGTATAAGGCAAAGCGGTATGCCTACCGTGTTATGAAATATAAGTGGAATATTTTCTAAAAAAGTTCCCCTCGCTCTTTGATGTGTACGAAGTGAGTTGTCACATTAAAAGACAGGGGAACTTTTTTGATTTGTTATCTGACTGACAGCGGTCTGTTATTTACAGAACTGTTTGTCAAAGTCCGGATTGTAGGCGTAGAAATTTTTCTTATTAAGATCATCCTGCACCAGCCGGAGACTTTCGCCAAAACGCTGGAAATGCACTAATTCCCGCTGGCGGAGAAAACGAATCGGATCACAAACTTCCGGATCCTTCACAAGGCGAAGGATGTTATCGTAGGTAGAGCGGGCCTTCTGCTCAGCCGCCATGTCTTCTGTCAGGTCGGTGATGGGATCACCTTTGGACTGGAACTCACAGGCGTTGAAAGGAACGCCTCCGGCAGACTGAGGCCAGATGCCCACAGTATGGTCCACATAGTAGTCGGCAAATCCCTGTTCCTTAATCTGTTCAGGGGTCAGATCTCTGGTAAGCTGGTGGACGATGGCACAGATCATTTCGGCGTGCCCCAGTTCTTCTGTACCTGTATCGGTTGCGAAAGCGACCATGTGGCTGGGAAGCCCATAAATACAGGGGTTTTGGCGTTTTTGACGAGAGATTTTTTGCTTTTTGAAATTATCAATAAAACTGCATTTGTTTTGTTTTTTTAAAGGAAGTATGTTAATATATGAATATATAGATAAATGA
>ERZ1027225.954-NODE-954-length-11507-cov-9.660583_pt1 | contig 11507 bp, 11 predicted proteins | sample MGYA00519479_ERZ1027225 | MGnify/ENA primary metagenome ERZ1027225 (study PRJEB26926, sample SAMN06164471) | human gut metagenome | biome: ENVO:00009003; feature: ENVO:2100002; material: ENVO:00002003 | host: Homo sapiens | place: USA | collected 2012 ... | reverse complement strand
GGCAGACGCCCGGGACTTAAAATCCCGTGGGTAGTGATACCCGTACCGGTTCGATTCCGGTCTGCGGCAGTGATATGAACTTCAATCCAAATTGGATTGAAGTTTTTTTTGCTTGTCATAAACGATGATTTGCTATATACTGTTTGGAAGAAAGGCGGTCAGACCAAAATATGGAGATAGTGAAGACATTTGGAAATTACATAGAGAAATGGTGTGAAACGTCACCGGAAAGAGCGAGGTGGCTTTTAAAGACAGGATGGGAAGCGCAGAACCTGAAATTTCGTTTTCTTCCAGAAGGGCAGTTGAATCCATCGGATCAGTATCTGGCCGGCATGATGATGAACGTTATGACACAGCCGCTGAAGCATCCAGAAAGTTCGGTTATGGTAAGTGTATTTACTCCGTGCGAACTGCTTCAGGAGGCAGGACTGTATCCATACAATGTAGAAAGCTTTTCCTGCTATCTTGCGGCATCACAGGTAGAGAGACCTTTTCTTCAGGGAGCAGAGGATTCTGGAATTTCAGAAACGCTTTGCAGCTACCACAAGACATTTATCGGAGCGGCAGAGAAGGGGCTTCTTCCGAAACCAAAATGTATCGTTTATACGAACCTGGCGTGTGACGCAAACCTTCTTACATTTCACAGACTGGCAGAGTTTTTTGACATCCCGGTTTTTTCTATTGATATACCATCTGCACAGACACCGGCAAATGTGTCTTATGTAGCAACACAGCTTCGGGCGCTGGTTCCTTTCCTTGAGAAAGTGACCGGCAGAACGATTGATGAATCAAAACTGAAGGAACGTCTTGCAAGAAGCCGGAGGACATTGCAGAATTATGATAAGTTCCAGAGCGCAAGAGCAGATAAATACATACCTTCAGACCTTGTTTCTCCGCTTTACAGCGGAATGACAAACAACATTCTTCTTGGAACAGAGGAAGAAGAACTTTATACACAAAAACTTCTTGAAGATGTCAGCAAAGCCCCTGCCAAAAAAGGCAGACACATCTACTGGATGCATACGATCCCGTTCTGGTCAGAAGCCGTGAAAGATGCACTTCTTCTGAAAGAGGAGGCACAGATCGTAGGATGTGAGCTTGCACAGGTGGCGGACATCACGAAGCATTCCGAGGATCCTTATGAGGAGATGGCATTGCGCCTTGTATATCATGCCCTGAATGGTCCCGTTTCACGGAGAATCGAAGCAGGGATCCGTCATGCAAAACAGGCGGGAGCAGACGGTGTTGTCTGGTTCAATCACTGGGGATGCAAGCATACCCTTGGAGGTTCCAGAATCGCCAAGAAACGCTTTGAGGAAGCAGGGATCCCACTGTTGATCCTGGATGGAGATGGCTGTGACAGGAGCCATGGCGGAGAAGGACAGACTTCCACGAGACTGGGAGCATTTCTGGAGATGCTGGGGGATTTTGATCATGAATAAAACATATTATGTCTGTAAATATACACCGGTAGAACTTCTTGAAGCCCTTGGAGGTGAGTGCGAGATCCTGAATGATATGCCGGAGGGATTTGATCTGGCAGAGCAGGTAGCACATCCGAATATCTGTGGATTTGGAAAGGCAGTCCTTGAAGCAGTTCTGGCAGGCAAAGTAAAAGAACTGGTCCTGGTCAACTGCTGCGATACGATCCGAAGCGTCTATGACATTCTGGAAGACAGCGGCGAGATGGATTTTTTGTATATGGTGGATATGCTTCACTGCGATACGAGCTGCAGCCATGAGAGAACTGCAGCACAGTTAAAAGATCTTGTAAGAGCCTACGGTGAATATAAAGGAACTACCTTCGATAAAGAGAAATTTCTCAAAGCTTTTCATCCAAAAAAGAGAACGCAGGATCCGCATCTTGCAGTTCTCGGAGCAAGAATGGGAAATGAACTTTTTCAGATGACACAGGATGCCATGCCGCTTCCTGTAGTGAATGAGACCTGTGTCAACAACCGTTCCGTGGGAGACACCCTCCCGGAAGCAGATCTGGACTTTGACCAGCTTATGGAATGGTATGCGGAGGAACTTCTTCATCAGATCCCATGCATGCGTATGATGGATCACGCAGGCCGCAAACAGCTTTATCAGGATCCATCTTTAAAGGGAATCATTTATCATACCGTAAAGTTCTGTGATTTTTACAGCTTTGAATATTCTGATATCAAAGGCCATACCGATGTGCCGCTCCTCAAGATCGAATCGGATTATACCGTGCAGAGCAGCGGGCAGCTGAGCACACGTCTGGAGGCTTTTGCAGAGAGCCTGAACATAGAGACAGAAACGAGAAGGGAGAAAACCATGGGTAAAGGATATTTTGCAGGAATCGACAGTGGTTCTACCAGCACGGATGTTGTGATCCTGGACAGAGACAAAAAGATTGTTTCCAGCGTGATCATGCCGACAGGAGCAGGGGCCGCGAATGGCGCGGAGCGTGCATTGGAAGAAGCACTCAGACAGTCTAACCTTAACAGAGAAGACATCGATGCAGTCGTGACCACAGGATACGGAAGAACTGCGATCTCTGATGGCGACAAGAGTATCACAGAGATCACCTGCCATGCAAGGGGCGCCCATTTCCTGGATCCATCTGTCAGAACGGTCGTCGATATCGGCGGGCAGGACAGCAAAGTTATCCGCCTGAATGATGACGGTTCTGTCAAAAACTTCGTCATGAACGACAAATGTGCCGCCGGAACAGGAAGATTTCTGGAGATGATGGCAAAAACCATGGAAATGAACCTGGATGAACTCAGTAAAGTAGGACTTTCCTATCAGGAGGATATTACGATCTCCAGTATGTGCACAGTTTTTGCCGAATCAGAGGTGGTTTCCCTGATCGCACAGAACAAAGCAACCGATGACATCGTCCATGGACTGAATAAGGCGGTTGCGGCCAAAACAGCCTCCCTCGTGAAACGTGTCGGAGGGGAAGAGGCATATATGATGACTGGCGGTGTTGCACAGAATCAGGGTCTTGTCAAAACGTTGGAGGAGAGACTGGGAACGAAGCTGGTGATCAGCGATAAATCACAGCTTTGCGGAGCTCTTGGTGCAGCATTATTTGCAACAGAAATGTAAGAAGGAGGTACTATCGTGGCAGACTCTAATATTACGAAGCGTGCACTGGCATCGGCATTAAAGGAATTGATGGAATCTACCCCATTCAGTAAGATCACCGTTTCAGATATCTGTGCAAAATGCAATATGAACCGCAAAAGTTTCTACTATCATTTCAAGGACAAGTTTGACCTTGTGAACTGGATCTTTGATGTGGAGTATCTGAGCCACGTACAGCTTGGCGTAGATCTGATCGGATGGGACAGTGTCCTTCATCTCTGCGATTATTTTTATGAAAATAAAGATTTTTACAGGAAAGTCATGAAAGTAGAAGATCAGAATTCGTTTTCCAATCATTTCCGGGATATCGTAGGACCGGTCATGGCAGAGGATATCAAAGAAATCCTTGGAGATCAGACGAACACGGATTTTTATGTAAACTTCTGGAATGATGCGATCATCTGCGCGTTCGGCAGATGGATCTCAGAGAGAAATCCGGTACCACCGAAGGAATTTGTGAAATTACTCAAATCCTGCATCAAAGTGATCATCAAGACACAGGAAAGACTTGACGCATAAAAGTACAAAATATAAGCCTTATTCACTCAGCAAACGAATGAATAAGGCTTTTTTGGTGGAGTTAAAGTGCTTTGGTAAAAAGTTCTTTCAGTGGCTGGTCAAAGAGGTTGTACGGTGTCCTGAAAACTTCTCTGCCAGGTGTATGGAGCGTACCGTCAGGTCCGAAGCCGACGACACTGGTCGGAGAAGAGATGATATTTCCGATCACTTCTGTATCGCAGAACAGATCCAGTGGGATCGTGCGGTATCGCTGGGCACTCCGGTCTTCGGTTATTTTCTGGTAGATGGCGTGGCGGGTCTCAATGGAGCAGTCCACATTGCTGAAAACAGCGGCGAACGGGCAGTGCATTTCTTCTGCAAAACGGAAGTAAGTGCCGGCCAGGATCTCATCACGGTCTTCCTCAGAATAGAGATGATACAGAGAGTACAGGAGACGATGGTCTCTGAGTACGAGGCAGGCTGCCTCTGCCTGATCATCGTATTTCACTGCGAACAAGACGTTGTTCAGTGCTTCAGATTTTTCTGCGAGCTCTTCTGTTATTCTGGAAGGATCACAGAGAAGGATGATCGCACAGTCCGGGTTATTCTGGATAAGAGGAAGTATTTCTGCGGGATCATCCTTCGTATAGAGGAAGTAAGTGTAGATTCCAAGTTCCTTGCCCTGTTTCAGTACAGAATCATATTTTGTAATAAAATCCGGCAGGGAAGTATCGATGACCAGTGAAAGCAGCCATGGAACATTGATATCCTCTGTGCGTTTCAGTTTACGGATCATGTGCGCGCCTGTCGTGCAGCCATTGTAACCGATATTCAGACCAAAGTCGATCAGTTTCTCCTTATCCATGTGCTTGAGGATATCCTCGATCAGTGGATAATAAGGGCTGTTTTCGTTGTTCAGCATTGCACGTGATATTTCAAAAAAAGACTGCTGGAACCGGCCGTTTGCAAAGTTCAGTGCCATATCTACGAGATTTCGGGTGCATCGCTCCGGAGATTCATCGGAATCTTTGAGCGCAGTCTTTATAAAAGTCTTTATAACAATTCGAGAAGTTTTTGCTGTCATTTTGATATCCCTTCGATAGAAAAGTTGTGGAATACAGACGAAAAAGACACGTTTCAGTCTGTATTATCGTTACTTTTAATTAAATCACAAACCGAAAGGGTATGCAATAGACATTCTGAAAGACATGTCCCAAATTTAGGCTGAGAGTGCGCTGTTTTACCCCTTTACACCGCCAAGCGCAACGCCTGATACGATAAACCGGGAAAGCGGGATGTACACGATGATAACCGGGAAGATGGAAAATGCGATCATCACATAAACCTGTCCCATATCAAACTTCAGGAAATCTGCACTTCGAAGCTGTGCGATCAGTACAGGAAGTGTTTTTTTCTTGTCTGGTTGAAACGGCATACGATCAGGCTCAGAAGCCCTGTGATGACAAACAGGAATACGGACAGTGCACCGCCCATGCCGTAGTTCTTGCTGAACAGATACTTGTTCAGGTACATGATCAGTGTCATGGTGGAACGCATCGGATCACCGGTTCCGTTTGTAAGGATCTGTGGTACGTCAAACATCTGCATGCCGCCGATCAGGGATGTGATCATAACGTAGATCAGGATCGGGCGGAGAAGCGGGAGAGTGATCCTTCTAAAAATCTGGGAGGATGTCGCACCGTCCACTTCTGCAGCTTCATAGAGTGACGGGTCAATGCCCATCATGCCTGCCATCAGAAGGATCGTTGTATTACCGAACCACATCAGGAAGTTCAGCAGTGCAACAAGCGTCCGGGCACTCCATTTGTGGCTGAAAAAAGAATATGCCTGTTTCAGGATCCCCGCATGGACCAGCATGGCATTGATCGGACCGCCGTCTGCAAATAAGGTAAAAAACAACATTGCAAAGGCAGATGCCATGATAAGGTTCGGAAGGTAAATCACGGTCTTAAAAAATCTCTGTCCCTTAAGACGGAGGCTCGGGTTGGAAAACCATGCACCGAGGAGCAGGGAAACCAGGATCTGCGGAACAAATCCCATCACCCACATGATCATCGTGTTTTTGAAATAGATCCAGATCTCACCGTCCTGGAAGAGTTTTGCATAGTTGGCAAAGCCTACAAAGTTCGGTCCGACCTGCGTAAGTCCCGATCTGTAATTTTCAAAGAAGCTGTTATAAATTGTAGTGATAAGCGGAACAAGCTGGAATATGAGGTATACTACTACAAACGGTATCAGAAAGATATAACCCCATTTGTTATAGCTGACCGCCGATAAATGGGAAGCACCGGGCATCATCAACAAGACTCCGGCAAAGGCCCTGATCGAGAGATTTGATACGACTGAGAAAGCAATAGAAGCTTTTGCTGCGCTTCAGTCTTACTGGGAAACACTGCTTGCACGCTTCTGTGTTTCCAGCGGAAATGAGCATATTGACCGCATGGCAAATATCTGGAACCAGTATCAGTGTATGGTGACGTTCAATATGTCCAGATCTGCGTCATATTATGAATCGGGAACAGGACGTGGAATGGGATTCCGTGATTCCTGCCAGGATCTTCTGGGATTTGTGCATCTGATCCCGGAGCGGGCGAGGGAGAGGATCCTTGATATTGCATCCACACAGTTTGAGGATGGAAGTGCATATCATCAGTACCAGCCGCTGACCAAGCAGGGAAATGCGGATATTGGAAGTGGATTTAACGATGACCCGCTGTGGCTGATCGCGGCAGTGGCGGCATACCTCAAAGAGACGGGTGATTATGAGATCCTGGATGAACCAGTGCCATTTGACTGCAAAAAGGGAACGGAAGAGCCCCTGTTTGAGCATCTGAACCGGTCTTTCCAGTTTACTGTGACACATCTCGGACCGCACAGACTTCCACTGATCGGAAGGGCGGACTGGAATGACTGTCTGAACCTGAACTGTTTCTCCAGTGAGCCGGGCAAACCTTTCCAGACGACAGGACCTTCTGAGGGACCGGTAGCAGAGTCAGTATTTATCGCGGCGATGTTTGTAAAATACGGCAGGGAATTTGCAGAAATATGCCGACGTACAGACAGGGAAAAACTGGCAGCAGAGGCAGAAAAAGCTCTCGATTCTGTACAGAAACATCTCGAGACAAAATATGGCATCATGCTTCTGCAGCCGGCATACACCAGATATCATCTGGAACTTGGCGAGATCACATCTTACCCGCCGGGATACAAGGAAAATGCAGGAATCTTCTGCCATAACAATCCATGGATCTCGATTGCAGAGACAACGATCGGAAGAGGGGACCGTGCATTCGAAATCTATCGTAAGATCTGTCCGTCCTGCATTGAGGAGATCAGCGACATCCACAGAACGGAGCCGTATGTATATTCACAGATGGTGGCAGGAGCAGATGCACCGCGGTTTGGCGAGGCAAAAAACAGCTGGCTGACAGGGACCGCAGCGTGGACGTTTGTGAATCTGTCGCAGGCACTTCTCGGAATCCAGCCAGATTCCTCTGATCCCCGGTAAAAAAGAATATCATGTGATCGTACAGATGGGCTGAAATTAATTGGTGGAAGCGACTGCTTTTGCTGCGGCTTCTTCGCTGAGGATCGTTCCTCCGCCAAGTACCATATCTCCGTCGTAGAGAACGGCAGCCTGTCCAGGTGTGACGGCTCTCTGCGGCTCCTGGAAGGTGATCTTGATGAGATCGTCTCCAAGCTGCTCAACAGTTGCTGGCTGTTCCGGCTGACGGTAGCGTGTCTTGACTTTGCACTGGATCGGTTTGTCCAGATGATTCCATGGGATCAGATTGATATCGTTGATATAGCAGTAATTACTCATAAGGTCATCCTTACCTCCGAGGATGACCTTATTGGTATCCAGGGATTTGCCGCAGACATAGAGGGATTCCGGTGCGGAAATACCGAGACCACGGCGCTGGCCGATAGTGTAGTGGATCTGGCCTTTGTGCTTGCCGAGGACTTTACCTTCTTTGTCAACGAAGTCGCCAGGTTCGGAAGCCTGTCCGGTGTACTGCTCGATGAAGGACGCATAGTCACCGTCCGGAACGAAGCAGATATCCTGGCTGTCCGGTTTGTCAGCATTGATGAAGCCCTGCTCCTGCGCGATCTGACGGATTTCTTTCTTGGTGTAGGTGCCGAGCGGGAAGAGTGTGTGGGCAAGCTGATCCTGAGTCATGGCGTAGAGCACATAGCTCTGATCCTTGGTCGGGTCGAGTCCTTTCCTGAGGATAAAACGTCCTGTCTCCGGATCCTGCTCTCTGCGTGCATAGTGACCGCTTGCGATATATTCACAGCCAAGTTCTCTTGCCTTATCGAGAAGGGCGGAGAATTTCAGAAAACGGTTACAGTCGATACACGGGTTCGGTGTGCCTCCGTGAAGATAAGTATCTGCGAACTTATCGATGACGCTTTCGTGGAATTTCTCCTGCATGGGAAATACGTAATAAAGCATGCCGAGACGTGCGGCAACACTTCTAGCATCCTCTGTATCGGAAGGAGTACAGCATGCCCGGTGTCCAGGATAGCTGCACTGTGGATTATCATAAAGCTTCAGAGTGGCACCGGCGCAGTCGTAGCCCTGCTGAACCATCAGATAGGCTGCAACACTGGAATCAACACCGCCGCTCATGGCAATGATCGCTTTTTTATTCATAAATTTTTCTCCTGTTGATTGTAGATTGGATTGTAGAGTGATTTAATTTATGGTATCATTATAAGAAATCAGTGTCAAGCAATGAGGAGACGCGCTCCGGGAAAAAAATAAAAAATGTGTTGACATTGTGAATGAGACATGTTATATTCAACCTATCGGAGAAATAGGTAATACATTTTCCGGAAGAAATTTATCTAAAATAAGTAAAAAGGAGGAAGAATCATGTTTACAGGAAATGCAGTTCAGAGAGAAGTCATGTGTATGATGGATCAGGAGATGTGTATGGACATGTGCATGTCTATGTTTTGCTGTACTTCTATGTATCGGATACTTCCTGAGATATCTGCCGACCACGTATAAGAGATGACAGATACCGAGATGTAAATAAAGCATTTTTTAATGCCGGACAGATTGCATGAACAGGGAGGATCCAGAGGACTTCCTGTTATTTTTTTATGAATAAGAGTCCCGGGAACGGATAGACACATGCAGGAGGTCGCAGCCACTTACAATTGAATAAAGAAAAAATTAAAAATCAAAAATAAAAGGAATAAGAGAGGGAAAGAACTATGAAAGCAAAAAAAATCATCACATTATCACTTACAGCAGCACTGGCAATCGGAGCACTCACAGCAAACGGCGTGATCGTAAGCGCTGACGCAGAGAAAGGAACCATCAAAGTAGCAGCTTCCGCAACACCACACGCAGAGATCCTTGAAGAAGCAAAACCGCTCCTTGAGGCAGAAGGATGGGATCTGGAAGTTACTGTATTTGATGACTATGTACAGCCAAACCTTGTAGTAGAGAGCGGAGATTTCGACGCAAACTACTTCCAGCATATCCCATATCTTGATAACTTCAACGAAGAGCAGGGAACACACCTTGTAAATGCTGGCGGAATCCACTACGAGCCATTCGGAATTTACCCGGGGACAAAGGAAACTCTTGATGATCTGGAAGACGGCGACACCATCGCAGTTCCGAACGATACAACAAACGAAGCAAGAGCACTTCTTCTTCTCCAGGACAACGGAGTGATCACTCTGAAAGACGGAGCAGGACTTGAGGCAACTGTTAAAGATATCGAAGAAAACCCGAAGAACATCAAGATCGAAGAGCTGGAAGCAGCACAGGTTTCCCGTGTCAAAGATGAAGTTGCATTCGTTGTATTAAATGGTAACTACGCACTGCAGGCCGGATATTCTGTATCCAACGACTCCATCGCACATGAAACTTCTGATTCTGAAGCAGCAAAAACTTATGTAAACGTAATCGCAGTCAAAGAAGGAAATGAAGACAGCGAAGCGATCAAAGCACTGGTAGATACTCTGAAATCTGACGAGATCAAAGATTTCATCAACGAGAAATACGACGGAGCAGTTGTTCCATTCGAAGATTCTGCAGATGACACAGAAGAAGCAGCAGACGAAGCTAAAGATGAAACTGCAGATGCAGACGCTGAAACAACAGAAGCAGCAGATGAAGAAGCAGAATAATTTAAGTTCAGGATGTTCATTAAGGGACAGGGGGAAATGATCTAAATGGAACCGATGATACAGGTAGAGAACCTCTGCAAGCGTTTCAACACCAAAGGTGGAACGGTAGAGGCAGCCAAAAACATCAGTTTTTCCATCGAAAAAGGAGAGATCTTCGGCATCATCGGTCTCTCCGGTGCAGGCAAGAGTACTCTGGTACGATGTCTGAACCTCTTGGAAAGACCAACGTCAGGAACAGTCAGAGTCAATGGCAAAAATCTTACGGAGCTCTCAGAAAAAGAGCTCCGTAAAGAGCGTCAGAAGATAGGAATGATCTTCCAGCATTTCAATCTGCTCATGCAGAGAACCGCACTGGATAACGTCTGTTTTCCAATGGAGATCGCCGGGATCAAGAAGGCAGAGGCACGTAAGAAAGCTCTGGAATATCTCAGGATCGTAGGACTTGAGGAGAAAGCACTTTCTTATCCGTCACAGCTTTCCGGCGGACAGAAGCAGAGAGTTGCGATCGCGAGAGTGCTGGCAAGTGATCCGCAGATCCTTCTCTGTGATGAGGCGACCAGTGCGCTGGACCCGCAGACGACCAAGGCGATCCTGGAACTGATCAAAGAGATCAACAGGGATTATGGGATCACTGTAGTTGTCATCACACATGAAATGAGTGTTGTACAGGAGATCTGTGACAAGGTAGCAGTTCTGGAACGCGGAGCTCTTGTAGAAACCGGAACAGTAGAAGAACTTTTCCGCAATCCAAAGACAGATGAAGCCAAAAAGCTGGTATTCAGCGGAAGGACCCAGATCCAGGAAATGAAGGGCAAACGTCTGGTACGTGTAACGTTCCAGGAGAAATCTTCCTTCGAGCCGGTGATTGCAAACCTGGTCCTTACTTACCGGACACCGGTCAACATTCTGTATGCTGATACCAAGAACATTAATGGACAGGCACAGGGAGAGATGATCCTGCAGCTTCCCGAGATCGAGGAAGTGGCGAATAAGATGATCCAGTACCTCAGAGATATCAATATGGGCGTAGAGGAGGTGAGCTCAGATGTGGGATAATGCAACGATTACGATGCTGCTGGAAGGCACAAGAGATACGTTATATATGACACTTGTCTCCACATTTTTCGGATATGTTCTGGGGCTTCCTCTTGGAATCCTGCTTGCAGTTACAGACAAAGAAGGTATCCGTCCAAATGCACCATTATATAAAGTTCTGGATGTGATCGTAAACATCCTCAGAAGTATTCCGTTCCTGATCCTTCTGATCCTGGTGATCCCGCTCACTAAACTGATCGTAGGTCAGAGTTATGGTTCCAGTGCGACGATCGTTCCGCTGGTGATTGCTGCAGCACCGTTCATTGCACGTATGGTAGAATCTTCCCTCAAAGAAGTTGAGCCGGGTGTGATCGAGGCAGCAGTCAGCATGGGCGCAGGAACAGGAACGATCATCTGGAAAGTCCTTCTCGCAGAGGCAAGAACTTCCCTCCTCGTAGGAGTTACCATTGCAGTCGGAACGATCCTCGGATATTCTGCTATGGCAGGAACTGTCGGCGGTGGCGGTCTCGGTGATATCGCGATCCGTTATGGATATTATCGTTATCAGACAGACATCATGCTGGTTACGATCGTGATCCTTGTCGTTCTTGTACAGATTCTTCAGGGACCTGTCTCTTATACACATCTGACGCTGCCGACGACTTAATAGGTGTAGA
>ERZ1027225.931-NODE-931-length-11675-cov-10.293804_pt1 | contig 11675 bp, 10 predicted proteins | sample MGYA00519479_ERZ1027225 | MGnify/ENA primary metagenome ERZ1027225 (study PRJEB26926, sample SAMN06164471) | human gut metagenome | biome: ENVO:00009003; feature: ENVO:2100002; material: ENVO:00002003 | host: Homo sapiens | place: USA | collected 2012 ... | reverse complement strand
AAGAGACAGCCCATATATCATTTACATTAATTTCTTTAGTAACATATGCATCGTCTTTTATCTCTTTATATCCCTCTTCTCTTACATAATACACATTATCTTTATCTTCGCATTTTAAAGCTTCTTTATCAAATATTGTTGTATAGGTGTATTTCTCATCATCTATAATCAGATATCCATTATCTATACTCCATATATAACTATACATAACTTTCCTATTAGGATCTGCCACTGAACCATCTTCTCTTAATTCTATTGAATCTCCCCCTTTTAATCCTTTCCAAACACCAACATACTTGCTTATATCTTGTTTCTTTTCTTCATTTTGCTTAGATGAACCAGCACATCCTACACATAATAACATCATTGTCAACATCATTATACTGACAAGCATCCTTCTTATAATGTTCTTTTTCATATTATTTATCCTCCCTAAAACTGTTTCTCATGATAGTAGACTCAATTTCTTGCCTCCAAAACTCACCTCCATTTCCAAATTTATATAGGAACTTTTCTTCCTATAATCCTACAGCTATACTTCCTATTTGTCAATCAAAACAGGAAGTATAATTCCTATATAAACACTTATAGGAGGAACTATCGTGCTTATTTTTGATTACAAAACTATCGGCAATAAACTTCTATCTTTTCGTAAAAAAAGAGGATTAACCCAATATGAAGTAGCAGAAATTGCTGGATTGTCTGACAGAACATACGCAGATATTGAAAGAGGCTCTGTTAATATGAAAATTGAGACTATTCTGAGGATTTGCGATGCATTACACATAACTCCTGACGATATCATGACTACAGATTTAGAACCTGAATTATATACATTTGAACAATTACTTACAGAGCTTAAACTGTGTTCTCCTAAAGAACAACAGACTGCTGTAAAGCTATTACAGACATATCTTGATTCTTTAAAATAACCAAAAGTTATTTCCTTAAACATTATTTATTTTTAATTTATATCAAATTGTATTGACATATACGCACCTTTGTGATAATAATATACTAAAAGAATTTTTCTTTTATCTTAAGCAATCTTCGACTTTTATTAATTTTGTCAGTTGCTTATCACGCCAGACGTTCATTTATGCATAGTCATATATTAATGTCATTCGGCAGTAACCCCATAACCTATAATTTAATAATGCAGGCTTGTATTAGGTACTTACAGATGCTAATATACTTACATAGGAACTATTAGTATATGTGCGTGGATATCAGCCTGTGAAAGAGACGAGGAGGATATCTATGGCAGAGAAAAAAGACAATGTAGCAGTTAAATTCAAGGACAATGTGTTCTGCATGCTGTACAGGGACAAGAGGAATCTCTTAGATTTGTACAACGCACTTAATAATTCGCACCATACCAATGTGGATGAGCTTGAGGTTACAACATTGAATGGCGGTTCGTATATGAAGTATAAGAACGATGCTTCATTTTTACTAACCATGAACCTGTACATGTTCGAACAGCAATCCAGCAAGAACCCTAACATGCCATTAAGGTTTTTACACTATCTGTCTGATGTATACAGAAATATGTACAGCAATGACATGCTTCACCGAAGAAGTATGATAAAGCTTCCTGTGCCACATTTTGTGACATTTTATAATGGCTTGGAGAAATGGATAGAGACAGATGAAGAGATTAAGCTGTCAGATATGTTTGAACTGCCGGTTGACAAGCCGGAGATAGAGATTGAGGTGCGTGTTATTAACATTAACGGGAATGCAGATATCTTAAAAAGGTGCAAAACCCTTCATGATTATATGACATTTGTTAATAAGGTAAGGCATAAAACTGATGTTGACAAGCTGGATATCAGAACAGCTGTTATTAAAGCTATAGACGAATGTATAGCGGAGGGCATACTTGTCGATTTCTTTGAGGAGCACAGGGAGGAGGTCGTAGAAGTGAGTATATATGATTATGATGAGGAAAAGACCAGAAAAACTCTGTTTGAAGAGGCTAAGGAAATGTGCAGGGATGAAGTCAAGGCGGAAGTCAGGAAAGAACTAGAGGGAGAAGTAAAGGCGGAAGTCAGGAAAGAGCTTGAGGGAGAACAGCAATTAAAGTTAGTAAATATCATTATAAAGAAAGTCAAGAAAGACAAGTCACTTACAACAATTGCATCTGACTTAGAAGAGGATGTGGCGGATATCCGACCAATATATGAGGCTGTGATGGAAGCTGCGCCTGATTATGATGAGAAAGCAATTATTAAGAAATTGAATATGCTCAATAATTAATTGAAGAGGACAATTATATAACTATATCAGCATCAAAACAGCCCGTAGAAGCAGATTCTACGGGCTGTTGCAATTAATAGATGTTGTTTCTTCTCTAATTCCGATGCAATTGTTGAAAGCGGTTTGTTTTTCTTGACTTTAGATATAATCTGACACATAAGGAATTCTATGGAAAAGTATGTCATCCAGATGTTCAACAGCTTCATCTGATGCTTGTATCTTATCCATGACATGAAGCTTCTCAGCAGTCTTGTAGCCAAGCATTAATGTGGTTAATGTGCCGATTGACATGGATACTTCGTAATCAGGCTGCTGTTCGGTTTCAATACATCTGCCATTATCAAAAAGGTATGTAAAGTAACCGTTGTTCCATGCCAGGAGGTCATCTTCAATGTAGAAGCGTATGCATACAGAAGGCTCGTCCGGGTCGCATGCATATTTGGCAAAGAACTGCCTGATATCAATGATTCGACCCATTGTGTATGGGCGGATTGTCTCTTTAATGTCACTGTCATCAAGTTCAAATGCGATTGGCTCACTGTAGTAATTGTTTCCACGGACTTCGTCAATCATTGAATCGTGGGCATGTATGAATTCCCATAAGCCAAGCTGCGCCTCACGGTTAAGGTAAATCATTTCTTTAACATGCATAACATCAGAACTTATCATGTAAACCATATATCCGTAAGGTACATCGTCCTTAGAATAATAGATGGCAACAGATGTGTCGTCTTCATCCCAGCGCCAATATTCTTCCCATGCAAGATTATTTCTATATAGACAGCCGTGTGTCTTTTCAGCAAATTTCGTATGAAGCTCCTTAAATTCTTTGTCGTCCCATGAAACTCGTCTGACATAGCCGGGCTCATTAAGCTTTCTTGGAATCTGTGTATCCTTGATTGTATAAGTCATCTTGTTAGAGATAATTTCCCAGCCAAGACCACGGTATAATGGAATTGAATATGGATACAGCAGTGCAAATGATTTGTGTGCATCTCTCATTCTAATAAGGCTCTGAATCATAAGTCTTTTCATGATTCCGTGTCCTGTGTATTCAGGGTATGTGCATACGCTTGTAACAAAGCCTACGCTGTATTTAACACCATATATATTCATATCAAGCGGGTATACTGCAAATTGTGCAATCAGATCATCTCCGTTAAAGCAGCCTAATACATCAGCTCTTTGCAGCACAGGAAACTTGGATTGGGTAATCTCATCATCCTTCCATCCTGTCTCGGCAAGTTCCTGTTCAGTTACCTGAAAGGCATATCTTAAAAGTGCATTGTATTCTTCAGCGTCATCTATAGTGAGAGGGCGCAGTGTATAGTTGTTTTCATCATTTTTGCTCATTGTGTTTGTTCCTTTTCTGTGTGTGCGGTTTTTGTACATAATAATTTTTATTTATGCGCTGAGAAATCCTATTTTTCACACTATAGCACTGGGGGCGGTTGTGGTCAAATGCTAGTTGGTGATATACTATAATAAATAAGGGAAAGACCCACGAAAGAAGTAAAAATCAGCGAAATAGTAGGTAATTTAAAGCCAGGGAGGGAGGCATATATGGCAATTAAATCAGAAGCTAAATTAACCACATTTGAGGCAATAAGCATGATTGTGGGAAACAGCATAGGAACGGGAATAATAGTAGTTCCGTATCTTGCAACGAAGAACAGTATGATTGATGTTATCTGGATGGTAGGAGCAGCTTACATCATTAATGTAATTCTGCATCTTATAATTGCGGAACTTTCGTATAACAACGGTGGAGTACAGCTTGTAAAAAGCTTTGAGGGCGAACTGTTCCATGGAGTTATGAAGAAGGTGTTCAGCTGGATTGTTTTCGTAGTGTATGGACTTGCGATTATGATAGGTGTAAGTGGCAATATTAATGGTGGAGCGCAGATATTTGTGAACTGGTTCGGATTGCCGCTATGGCTGGCACAGGTTATATATTATGTGATTGCCGGAATTGTTGTATTCATGGGAATGAAGGCGGTAGGAATTGCACAGAAATACGCTGTAATACTTCTTATGGGAATAGTTGCAGTTATGACAGTAGGAACATTTACACATCCAGTTAATGGATTCTATACAGCACCTTTTCATTGGAATAATCTGCTTGCACTGTATAGTATGGTTGTATTTGCGACATCTGCTAATCAGGCGGTTATTCAGGTCGTTAAAGGGCTTGACGGCAATCCGGGTAAGATAAGGAAATCAATATTCATAGGGTTTGGATTATCGTCTGCATTTGTACTGGTTGTGACACTGACTGTTCTTCTTGGAACTAAGGGAACAATAGATAAGGAACTTGCTTATATGCAGCTTGGAGAAAGCATCGGAAAATGGGCAGTTATTCTTGCAGGTATCTTTTCGCTTTTTGCACTGCTTACAACATTCTGGAGTAACACACTTGCTTTAAGAGATGTCGTGCATGAGCAGGTTGGAATCGGCAACCGTGTAAGCTGGCTTATAGCGACAGTTCCATGTATATTATTTGCAATATTCGGAGTGAGCAGCTTTATAATACTTACAAGAATCATGAGCGGTGTAGTTGTACTGGTGAGCATAATGCTTGTTCTGACATATGGTAAATCAAGAAAGAAAGCAGGAGCAAGTCCTATATGCGGAGTGATAGGAACGCTGCCATTTCAGATTCTTATGGTAGTATCGACAATAGTTTCGGCTATAGGAGCATTAATACCACTCAGCTAAATATATAACAGGTATTAACTTTAGTGCCGGAAAGAAAGGTGTGACAGTATGTATAAATCAGACAATTTAAAGCAGACAGACAATGAAACATTTACATATATAATAGATAAACATAAAGATTTTAAGATATTGCAGCTTACAGACCTTCATCTGGGATTTGGTTTTATATCAAGAAAGAAGGATAAGCTGGCGCTAAATGCAGTAACAAAGATTATTCATAAGGCAAAGCCTGATATGATAGTGCTAACTGGGGATTCTATATTTCCATTTCTGCCAAAGGCGGGGACGCTTAATAACAGAAAGCAGGCGTACAAGCTGATGAAATTCATGGACAGTTTTGCAATTCCGTATACACTTGTATTTGGTAACCACGACTGTGAGATGGGTTCGACCTGCAATAAAGAAGAACTGGCACAGATTTATAAGACTGGGAAATACTGTATATTCACTGAGGGCAGGAAAGAGCTTACAGGCGTAGGAAACTTCTTTATTAATCTTATAGATTCAGATGGAAATGTGCTGTTGCCGCTTGTTATGCTTGACTCTAATATGTATGGTGAAGGCGGCTGGTTTTACAGCGGATTTGACAGGATACATGACGACCAGGTCGAATGGTGTATGAACAGGCTTACAGACTTGAAAAAATCTAATCCTGATATTAAGGCAATGGCATTCTTTCACATGCCGCCTGCGGAATTCAAGGAAGCATATCGTAAGATGAAGCTTGGTGATAAGAGCGTAATATATCAGCATGGAAGTATTGCTGAGGAGAATGAACATTTTGGAATATCAAAATTCGAAGGAACATTTTTTAACAAAGCAGTGCAGAATGGTGCTATCAAATGGATGTTTTGCGGACATGACCATCTGAATACACTTTCACTTATATATAAGGGAATCCAGATGACATATGGAATGTCGATAGATTATCTTGGATATAAAGATATTGATAAGAGTTATATACAGAGAGGTGGTACACTGATTACACGAAAAGCTGATGGTCAGGTGACTGTAAATATGGTTCCTTTAGGAGCTGTAGTATCTACAAGGGTAAGAGGTGTAAATACACCCCAAAATGACGAGAAATAAAAAAGGCCTACCCAAGGAAGAGGGTAAGCCCTGCAATGATTTGAGCAAAAATCATTTACATGTCTAATATAACACACGTATTATAACAAAACAAGCAATACTTTGATTGTATTAGAACTTTACAATTCTACTAAAAAGGTCACAAAGCCAGTGTTTATCAGCTATTCAGATAGTTGGACACTGGCTTTGTTGTGATTGTGCTTTTTGAAGTACAATTTTAATGATTAAGTAAAAAGCATTAAATATTAGAATTAAGTGCTACATAATCTTCATTCATATCAATAACAATATCCTTGCCGCTGTTAATCATGAACAGCTTAACATAGTTGGTAACAAATGCATATCCAACGGAAGTGATGAAACTATAGTCATTATCGAAGCCCTGCTCGTTAGCAGCATACTGTTTGTGGTTAGTTACGAGATAATCTAACATTCTGTCAGCAGACACACCGCGACCATTATTAGATATCAGAGGTTTGTTAATATCGTTCTTGTTTTCTCTTATATAATTCATGAACTTAATTTCATATAACACATGCTCAGACATCGGTTCTGGATACCATGAGTTATGTGGAAATGTAAAGTAATCTTCTATGTAATGTAAGGCATAGCCTAAAGACAAAAAAGAAAAACAGTTCATTCTGCCATGTCTTTCAAGACGCTGCAGCCTTCTTGAAATTTTATTGTAGGAAGAATCCCATGTATGTCCCTTAATATATGTATGCAGAAGAATATCCGGCATAATACTTCCAAGTCTTAAAGCAAGATCATGTCTTTTCTTAAGCTTAGGGGTAAGTCTTTTGGTTACGGTTACATGTCCGTACTTGTTCATTAATTTTCCTTTCATAAATGCTTTATATCCGAATAATAAATCCGAATATAAATAGTCCTTTAGTCCTATAAGAAAGTAACACCTTTTAATACATTTGTCTAGCACATTATGGAAAAGAATGCATGAAATTTATGTAAATTTATTTTGATAGTCAGGTAAATAAAAAATCTTACGAACATATTGCAATCAGCAGCACTTGTTTATGTATATAGATTCTGGCACAGTTTAGTTCTGATTTTTACAATTTATAATATAAATGAGGTCGTACAATTCAAAGCATACAATTGTTAAGGCAAAGGCGCCCAGTACAGCGGAATCCGTTGGCTGGGCGCTTTTCCTGTATATCGTACAGATTGCGGGCAGCCAGAAAGAGATGTAGAAAGGATGGTAGTTATGGGAGCAAGAATTGAAGAACATCCTATATTGGGAAAACAAGAAAAAGGAAGGCTTGTAACATTTTATTTTGATGGAAAAGAACTGACAGGCTATGAGGGAGAACCAATTGCAGCGGCTCTTAAAGCACAGGGAGTTATGATACACAGATATACAAAGAAAGAGCATAAGCCAAGAGGAATATTCTGTGCGATAGGAAGATGTACAGACTGTGTAATGGTTGTTAATGGAAAACCAAATATCAGGACTTGTGTTACTCCTTTAGAGGAGGGTATGAAGGTCCAGACACAGTATGGAGTGAGTGATAAACCATTTGAAGAGCAGTAGATGAAAGGAAGTGTGGATATGAAGCGATTTGATCTTATTATAGTTGGTGCAGGTCCGTCGGGGTTATCAGCAGCAATAGAGGCAGCTAAGAGAGGACTTGAAGTAGTTGTATTTGATGAAAATGAAAAACCGGGAGGACAGCTTTTTAAGCAGATACATAAATTTTTTGGTTCTAAGGAGCATAAGGCTAAGATAAGAGGCTTTAAGATAGGTGAGGATTTATTAAATGAAGCAGATGAAGCAGGAGTTAAGGTTGTTCTTAATGCAACAGTCTGTGGAATGTATCAGGACAAAGAGATTACAGTAAGAATTGGCGATGAGATACATCATTTTAAGGGAGATTCAATAATAATTGCCACGGGTGCAGCAGAAAATATGGTTACATTTCTGGGCTGGACATTGCCGGGGGTTATTGGTGCAGGAGCAGCACAGACAATGATGAATCTTCATGGAGTTAAACCGGGAAGCAGAATTCTTATGCTTGGCTCAGGAAATGTAGGACTTGTTGTAAGTTATCAGCTTATACAGTGTGGCTGTGAGGTTGTGGCACTTGTTGATGCTGCACCAAGAATTGGCGGATATGGAGTGCATGCAGCAAAGGTAGCACGTACAGGAGTTCCATTTTATCTGTCACATACGATAGTAAAAGCAGAAGGAGATGACCATGTTACTGGAGTAACAATAGCAGAGGTTGATTCATCTTTCAAATTCATACCAGGTACAGAAAAACATTTTGATATAGACACAATATGTCTAGCCGTTGGACTTTCACCTATGTCACAGCTTCTTAAAATGTCAGGCTGTAAGATGGAGGATAATCCAAAGCGTGGAGGACAGGTTCCTATATGTGATGAATATGGAAGAACTTCTATTCCGGGGGTATTCGTTGCGGGAGATGTTTCAGGAATTGAAGAGGCAAGTTCAGCTATGATTGAGGGACGTATGGCAGGAATCGCAGCAGCTGAGTATCTGGGATACATAGATAAAACAGAATTAGATGAGAATTTAAAGAGTCTTGATGCAGCACTTGAAGGTTTAAGACAGGGAATGTTTGCACCAAAGAACAGAGGTAAGCTTATAGAAAAAACAGAGGAAGGAATCGACATTTCTACAACACTTCTTACTAAAGGATATGTTGCAGATGATGAGATTGAGAGATTTCCAGGTGTGACAAGAAAGCCGGGAGTTCATCCGGTAATGGAATGTACCCAGAATATACCTTGTAATCCATGTCAGGATGCATGTCCTAAGAAATGTATCAAGATAGGAGAAAAGATTACTTCACTTCCGGCTGTTGATGAAAGTGCAACTTGCGTTGGTTGTGGAATGTGCGTGGCTTCATGTTCAGGTCAGGCAATTTTCCTTGTTGACGAAACATATGAAGAAGGCTTTGCAAGCGTTACGATGCCGTATGAGTTCTTACCTTTGCCAAAGACGGGTGACAGAGGAATAGCTCTTGGACGTAATGGACAGAAGGTATGTGCGGCGGAGGTTATCAGTGTGAAGTCTTCACCGGCATTTGATAAAACCAATCTGCTTACTATAAAAGTTCCTTCAGAATATGTTATGAAGGCAAGATTTTTCAAGAAGGAGGCGTAATCCTCCCCTCATCAGGGGCTGGATTTTGCTACGCAAAATAAGGAGGATTGAATATGCATGAAGTAAATGACCGTTCAAGGGATATAGGAGAATTCGTTCCGGCACCAGATGACGATATGCTCATCTGCCGCTGTGAAGAGATTACAAAGGGTGAGATAAGAAAAGCTGTTCATGAGGGGATGTGGACAATGACAGAAATAAGAAGATATTTAAGAACAGGAATGGGACTATGTCAGGGACAGACCTGTGCAAAGCTTGTTAAGGGAATTGTTGCAAGGGAATTAGGAGTATCACCTGCAACACTTGAACCGGCAACAAGCAGAGCACCAATGAGACCTACAGAAATGAGAATTCTTGGTAATGAAGCAGAGGACAACAAGGAGGTGTAATTATGGCAAATACAGCAGATGTAATTATTATAGGTGGCGGAATTATAGGTAATGCTATAGCCTATTATCTGGCAAAGAAAGGCACTGATGTAATCGTTCTTGAAGGCAGCGACCATATTGGAAATGGCGGCTCGTCAAGAAATGGCGGAGGTGTCCGCCAGTCAGGACGAGACCCAAGAGAGCTTCCTCTTGTTATGTACGGAATAAAGAATCTGTGGCCATCATTATCAGAGGAACTTGAAGTTGACTGTGAATATCATCAGGATGGAAATTTAAGACTTGGAAAGAATGACAAACATAAACAGATCCTTGAAGGGCTTACAGAAAGGGCTGTCAAGGTGGGACTTGATGTAAGAATGATAGATGGAGATGAAGTACGCCGTATTAATCCTTATCTGTCAGATGAGGTAACATGTGCAAGCTGGTGCCCAACAGATGGTCATGCCAATCCGCTTACAACAACATTAGGCTTCTATAAGACAGCAAGAAAGCTTGGAGTAAGATTTATTACAGGCGAAAAGGTAATAGAATTAAAGAAGATAAAAGGCAGATTAAGACAGGTTATCACACCTAATAATATATATGAAGCAGATACAGTCGTTGTAGCAGCCGGATATGAAAGTAAAGAAATTCTTGGTACAGTAGGAATAGATGTGCCTATGAGCAGAGTACTTATTGAAGCACTTGTAACAGAAGCTGAACCACATATGTTTGACCAGATGTTAGGAACAGCAGAAGCTGATTTTTATGGACATCAGACAAAGCATGGTTCATTCGTATTTGGTGGCTCATCAGGTTATGAGGCAGTCAATAAGGATAATGGAACCCCGATATGCAGCAGCATTACTGCTCCTTGTATATGCAGAGGTATTATGAAATATTTTCCAGATCTTGCGGATGCCAAGATAGTAAGGACGTGGGCAGGCTGGGCTGACCAGATGAAAGATGGTGTTCCTGTATTAGGAAATGTATCAGAGGTTCCGGGGCTTGTTCTTGCGACAGGATTTTGTGGCCACGGTTTTGGAATAGCACCCGCAATTGGTCATGAACTGGCAGATTTAATAGTAGATGGAAAAACATCTATAGATATAAATGCATTGCGATATGATAGATTTAAGGCTAAAATATAAATAATATGGATTGGACTTTTGGTGGAGTTATATATCTGCTAAAAGTCCAAACTTGTCGTTGACTTAAATGTAGGGGGAAAAGAGGAGGCAATATGGAGTATAAAACAGACAAATTAAGACCAACCCAGCCTTTTCTTGTATTGGAGACGCAGGATTTTAAGCAGGAAATATATCTTAATCAGGGGATATCACATTTCTACACATTCAGACTTGAAAAAACAAAGGAAATAACTACAGTTCCTGATAGTTGTGTAGATATGCTTTTCGAATATGGAGAAAATGGAATGACTGCTTATGCAATTGGTAGTCCTATTAAAGCATTAGATGTAGAGTGGCAGGGGAAGAAAGAGTATTTTGGAGTAAGGTTCATGCCTGGAAGCATGCCGGTTGGACTTAATGTGACATTGCGGGATCTTGTTGACTGCAGATTCTATCTGGAAGATATACTTCTTGATAATAATGGAACATTTGTAAGTGGGATGAAAAAAAAGAAGACATTCAAAGACAGGATTAATTATTTTCTTGAAGAATATACTAAACTGGAGATGAGACAGGAAAAGCCGTTTGGTAAGATGGAGATACTTATGGCAGTTAAAGAGCTGGCATATAATTCAGGAGGCTTGATGAGAATTTCAGAAATGGCTGGCACAGTTGGATATACAGAAAGATATATTAATAAGATTTTTATTGAGCAGATGGGATTTTCCCCTAAGGTATTCTGCAAGATAATACAGTTTCAGAGAAGTCTGGAATTCCTTAATTATGGCAATGTGGATAATATGACAGAAGCAGCTGTTAATCTTGGGTATTATGACCAGCCGCAGTTTATAAGAGATTTTAAGACATATTGCGGAATGACACCTAAAAGATATCTTATGCTTACTAAGAGAATCAGATACAACAGCCTTGTTGAAAATGTGTCATAAAATATTCATT
>ERZ1027225.929-NODE-929-length-11687-cov-5.122851_pt1 | contig 11687 bp, 5 predicted proteins | sample MGYA00519479_ERZ1027225 | MGnify/ENA primary metagenome ERZ1027225 (study PRJEB26926, sample SAMN06164471) | human gut metagenome | biome: ENVO:00009003; feature: ENVO:2100002; material: ENVO:00002003 | host: Homo sapiens | place: USA | collected 2012 ... | reverse complement strand
GAATGGAGTGTTTCCATGGAAAAATGTATTTGGAAAATCAGTCTGCATGGCCGGTATTTGGCGGGGCAGGAGTGCTCAGATGGGAAAATCTTTTTACCGGGGAAAAAGGGGTGATCCCGATTTCTTTTTCCCTGGGAGGAAAGGAAAAGCAGGTCATCGGGTTTGAGGCTGGAAGCAATTGGTGCGGCTGTATCAGATTTTGTTTTTCTGACTGGAAATGCCAGGATTTTTTCCGTGTCTTTTCTTTAAAAAGGAAGGCTGATACATGCGCTTATACCGTTGTAATGCCGGAAAGACAAAAAGGTGAGCTTTCCCTTTTTACAAGGGAAGGATTCGACATGGAAAGTTTCCGCTATTCCGGAAGCCGCCCGGGGGATGATCCGGGAGAAACTTATGACATCCGGGAATATCGTTCCGGTGACAGTATCCGGCAAATCCACTGGAAGTTGTCCGGAAAGCTGGATGACATTATGATCCGGGAAAAAAGCTTCCCGGTGGATGATACGGTACTGATTCTGGCAGAAGCGTTCCAGGCAGAGCGGGATCCACAGCGTGCGGAAACGGTGGCGGAAGTCTTTTCCGCAGTCCTTCAGAGTTTTATGGAGCAGAAGATCTCCTGTCAGGCCGGGATCTATGACCACAGTAGCGGGAAGTTTCGGCTGGAAAAGATCCGCACGGAGGAGGACCGCGAAAACATCCTGTACCGCTTCCTGCGTTATGGAAGTGATGCAAAGACCCCGGTCACGGTACGGGAATATCTGAAAGACCCGGGAATACAGAATTTTGCAAACTATGTATATATAACCGGCGACCCGCAGGACAAAGAAGCAGAACTCCTGGCAGCAAAAGGAGAAGTGACGATCGTAGAATGTGGCACAGACGGCAGAGACAGTGGAGGAGAACAGGTATTATGGAAATACGGATCACAGAATCCAAAAGACAGTCAGAAACAGCATATGGAAAACAACTGTCCGGTATCCTGCTGGAAACTGCACTGATCTGGCTTAGTGCAGGCGGAGGGCTCCTGCTTTTTATGAGTGTCCTTACTGAGCAGGAACGCATGGCACCGATTTTGGGAAGCGTGCTTCTTATGGCAGTGTTCTGTACTGCAACAGAAAGAATGGGAAAATATGGGCTTTATGGACGGATGGGAATGGGAGCGGTTTCCATCGCAGGGATCTTCCTGTTCCATGGACAGCTCTTAGACGGCATGGCATTATACTGGAATGATATGGCAGACATCCTGGGAAGCCGTGCCGGGATTTATCTGGAACGGTTTGAGACTGCCGGGATACAGGGAGAGGATGTCTCCCGCCTGATATTTCTTATCTATCTTGGGATAGCAGCGGCAGTCTGCGGATTCCTTATCCTGAAATTGAAGTTTTATCTACTGGTGCTTGCCTGGGCTCTGGTACTTCCTGCCCTTTCGGGAATCCTTGGTATGGAACCGGATGCAGGCACAGGAGTTATTTTTTACATGGGGATCCTTTTGGAACTGAATCTTATCCTTTCCCGTTCTGGAAGGAAACGCCACCGGGCAGAGAGCAGCCGGGCATTTTTGACAGGAAGCATCCTGGCATGTGCGGTAATGCTGGCAGCCGGGATCCTTCTGGAACAGTTTATGCCGTCCGAAGACTATGGTTCCTCGACACTTGTCACAGAAGCTAAAAAAGAGGCCCTGGACGGGATCAGCAGCCTGCGGTACAAAAAAGGAAAGATCAATACCCTTCCGGATGGAAAGCTGAAAGAATGCGGTGCTTGGAGTGCCTCAGACGATGCGGCACTTTCCGTTACCATGGAAAAACCGGATTCTCTCTACCTGAGAGGATTTGTGGGAAGCGTGTATGACGGTTCTTCCTGGGAAAGCCTGGATACGGAGGATGCCTATAAACAGAGGACGCTCTTTTACTGGCTCCATCAGGATGGATTTTATGGGGAGACCCAGCTAAGCCGTGCAAGGGCACTTGCAGATGATGATACCCTTTCTGACAAAGTATCCGAAGTGGATATAAAAAATGAAAAGGCAGACAGCCGTTATCTCTATACCCCTTATGAGATCACAGAACTGCCTGTCGGATACAGGAAAGAGACACCGTTTGCTGACAGTATGTTAAAAGCAAAAGGACTCTTTGGAGCAAGAAACTATCACTATCAGGCAAATGGAAACCTGGTAAAAGATTTTACGGTGCTGGGGGCAAGGGTCTATCAGGCACTTGCCAGGGATGAAGGGGATTCCTACCGTGATGATGAGAGTTATTACAACGCATTTGTGTACAGCCAGGATACGAAGCTGTCCGGTGCACTGGAAACCCTGTTCCGCAAAGAACTGGGGGACGGTGGAAACCGGGAGCAGGGGCATACCGATTACTATACAGCGATCAGCAGGATCCGTTCCTATCTGGAAAAGAACCTGACTTACAGCACGGCAGCCGATCCGTATACCGGACAGGGGGATTTTGCAGAGGACTTCCTGACAAACACCAGGATCGGCCACAGTGTCCATTATGCCACGGCAGCGGCACTGATGTTCCGTTATTACGGGATCCCGTCCCGTTATGTGGAAGGATATCTGGTCACACCGGAAGATATCAAAGATAAAAACCCGGGGGATACGATAGAGATTCCGGGAAAAAACGGACATGCCTGGACCGAGATTTATATGGACGGCCTTGGATGGGTTCCGGTAGAAATGACACCGGAATACTATAATGTCATGGAGGAAGCAGACCTCACGGCAGGCCTGGAGGCAAAAGGAGCCAAAGCAGCCGCCATCCCGGAAGCACAGGACGAACCGCCTGCACAGGAGAACATCCAGACACACTGGAGCTTAAAACTGGCACTGTTCGGAATCGAAAAGCTTCTGATCCTCCTGCTTGCGGTATTTGACCTCTTCTGCCTGATATTTATCTTTACGGTCTGTGTGCTCCGCATCCACGCAAACAGAAGACGGAGAAAACTGTTTGAAAGTGAAGATGACCGCCAGGCGGTTCGCGCCATGGCCGGATATGCGCGACTTCTTTATTATCATGGCCCTGAGCTTTATTCGGAAGATGCCATGAAGTGTTACCGAAAAACAAGCGTTATCGGGGAAAAGGCTGCGTTCAGTCCCCATGCTGTATCAAAAGAAGAACGAAAGGATACCGCTCTGTGCGTGCAGAAGATGAAAAAAGAACTGAAAAAAGCCAGAAGCTGGTATGGAAACTGGATCATGAAATATATAGAAAGGCTGTATTAAGGAGGAAATGACCATGAAAAAGAGAAAAAAGAATAACCGGCTTTCCTTTCTGACAGCTATTGTCTGTCTCCTGCTTTTTGCTGGAGTATTATTTCTGGGAATGAAAAACTATGAACCGGAGAAAAGTGAAAATCCGGTACAGGGGGTGAACAGTGAAAGCTCCTTAAAGGGCTATCTTGGAAAGGGATATGCTTATGCCGGAAGCCAGGAAGATGCTTCCACGGGTGAAGAATCTTCCTTTGAAGAACAGGCACAGATCCTGGAAGATGAACCGGAGGAAGAACCGGAAAAGAAAAAGGAAGAGGCACAGGCGACTGTCACCCCGGAGCCGACATCAGAGCCGGAAGCTTCCCAGACACCGGAACCGGACAGCCAGAAGGAAGATACCCAAAAAGGGGATACCGATCCGGAAGACGGCTCCACAGGCGAGGATAATGACAGCTCCAAAGACAATACCATCCATTATGACAAAAATGGTGACCAGGATGATGACAGCCGGAAAGAAACACCGGACCAGGACGATGACCGGAACCAGGATGGGGCGCAGGTACCGCTCAGTGCAACGCCGACGCCATCTCCGGAGCCGGAACCGACACAGGAACCGGAGGAAGACCATTATCCAACGATCGCCACAGACCTGACTGACGGGGAAACGGTAAATGCCGCGTACCGTACATTTTATGTACAGGCGGTAGACTGGTACGGGAACAGCTTATCCTCTACGGCACTGGAAGTATATGGAAACGGTGAAAGACTTTCTTCAAAAGGGGAGCCTTCGCCGGGAATCCTGGCTTACCGTCTGGATCTGAATGAGGGCAGCAACACTGTGGATATCAAGGCAACGGATGATGAGGGATGGAGTACCACGCTTCCAACGTTTACCATCTATAAAGGGGATGAGAGCCAGGAAGAACCTGCCGGCTCCATCACGGTCAGCATTGAGGCGGGGACTGTCGGACTTGGGACAATCCTGCCGGCGACATCCATCGACTTTTATCAGGGCGAACAGCTTTCCTCCGTGGTCTTAAGGCTTCTGCAGAACAGCGGGTTTGACTGGAGGAATGATGGAAGTGCAACAGGAGGTTTTTACCTGAAAGCTATCGGACGCGGCGGCATCACTTCCGGAGCTTCGATCCCGGATGACCTGATGGCGCATCTGACAGAAGTAAACTGCCAGCTGTCCGGGCATGATGCCAACTGGCTGGGAGAATTTGATTTTACCATGAATTCCGGCTGGATGTATTTTGTAAACGGTGAATATATGAACATTGGAATGTCGGGCTATTTCCCGGCAGACGGTGACGAAGTAAGGCTTCGCTTTACCCTGTATTCCGGAGCAGATCTGGGTGTCGGGGATAACGGCGAAGTATGGGGGGACTGGTAATGAAAAAAAACAATTTAAAGAGACCGATCATTAACAAATTTATTATCGGGACCCTTTCTGCAGGACTTCTGGCAGGAGGGGCTGCACCAGAAACAGATGCGATCTTTGTCAGGGAAGTTTATGCAGCAGACAGCACAGAGGGGGCGGAAGTGGAAACGCCGGCAGAACCATCGGTACCGGCAGAACCTACCGCCGTTCCGGAGCCGACCCAGATACCGGAACCAACCGCTGTGCCGGAACCGACTGTTGCACCAGAGCCAACTGCCACTCCGGAACCAACCGCTGCGCCGGAACCGACGGCAGCTCCAGAGCCTTCCGTTACGCCGGAGCCTTCTGTTACGCCGGAGCCTTCTGTTACACCGGAACCGACCATCACTCCGGAAGTTAAAAGCAGCAATGCGGATCTGAAAGAATTATATATATCCAGCTCCGATACCTGGGGAAAAGGGATCTTAAAACTAGATCCCGCATTAAACAAGGACCGTGACAGATACAAGGCGGTCTATGACGGGGAACGCCAGAGTCTGAACATCTGGCTGACAGCGGAAGAAGAACATGCCACGGTCAAGATCTATGCGCTGAGCGGAGTGAAGCATTCTACCGTGGAAAAAGATGAGACCATCAAAGAAAGCAACGATGGAAAGGGGCATGTTTACTGGAAAATCCATTTCGGAGACCAGGAAAAGGAAGCTATGGTCCGGGTGCAGGTAACCGCACAGGACGGCACCCGGAGGGATTATTACCTGACACTTGGGATTACGGACCAGACCCCGCCGGAACTGAAAAAGATCAGTGCGAGCAGGATATCCGTGGACCAGGCCTCAGTAGTATATAAGACCAGTGAAAGGGGACAATGCTATTACCGTGTTATAGAGGCCGGTGCGAAAGTACAGACCCCGGATACCTCAAAAGAGGGAAGAGAAGTACTGAAAGGAAGCGATACCCTGACCATTACAGGCCTGTCAGAAGGTGAAAAAGATGTGGTGATCTTGGTAAAAGACCTTGCAGGCAATGTAAGCAGTCCGATGGTGATCCGGATCCCTGATGTCAGAAAGAAGAATAACGGGACAGCGGGAAATGGGGGCAATGGAAATTCCGGTTCGATCGCCCAGAGACCCGGATATGGTGGAAATAAAAGTGAAGCCGGAGTCCCGGGCAAAGGCAATAATGGGGAAGGATCCCTTACAAATCTGAAAACGGTTGGCGGAAAAGGTACGGCATCCGGAAAGAACGGATTGGATAGCACAGACGAAAACAAGGAAAAGAAACTGACGGCTTATGCCGGTACGAAGAAAAAAGGCTCCGGTTCCGGTACATCAGGTGAAAAGAAAAGCAGCAAAAAAGCGGATGCCGTAAAAGACAAAACAAAAGAGAAAACAGAAGAGTCATCCACAGAAGAACTGACTGAAAGCAAAGAAAAAGAGACTACATCCGGGACAGCATCCGCTTCCTCCAAAAACGAAGGAAAAAGTATCCCGGAACTGGTAGGAAGTAAAGTAACAGACACCTGGACGCACATGAAACTCTTTACCAGGATTCTATCCTTATTTGCACTGGCAGGAGTTTTGTATCTGCTCTTATGGACAGGAGCGAGACGCAGTTTCAGAAAAATAAAAAGCAGGAATCCACTGCTTCAGCAGTAAAAAATCCAAAAGGGAGGTAAACATCAGATGAAAGGAAGACTAGGAAAATGGCTGACAGTCCTTCTGTCGGTGAGCATGTTGGCAGGGACAGCTCCGGTCTATGGAGCCGACATATCCATGGAAAGTGATTTTTCTTCCGGGGCAGCAGAGACGGAAGCACAGCCGGATGTCCAGGAAGGGACCGAGATCACAGAAGAGCCGGGAGACAGTGACGTGGAGATCACAGAAGAACCGGAAACAGAGCAACCAGAAGATGCGGAATCCTCAGAGGGGGAATTTAACGGCGAGGATCAGGAGGAACTGGTCATGGACGGCTCTGACGATGAAGATTCTGCAGAACTTACCTTTGAGGATGCTCCATTTGCCGGGGAGAACAGTACGAAAGAATATCTCAAGGATCTCAGTGTGTATTCCGGCTATGGCGTTAAGGATCCTCTGGAGATCAGCCGCAGGGAAGATTTGGATGAAACTTATGGCGGGAAAACCTATACCGTTGAGATCGGATCCAGTTATAATTCTACCGGATTTTATGTAACGGCAGATCTGGGGGCCGATGCGCCGGAGGGATCAACGATCCGGTTATCTGCCTGCGATCTTGATGGAAAGACGGTTGAGAGTGAGATCATTGCAACCGGATATACCGATGGAAAACGTTATAATTTTTCAAATGTTTTTACAAAGGATAATGGAAAAAGGGCTGTTTACACAGTAACAGCCGGTACAGCCACAGACAGCCAGACTTACAAGATCGTAGTGCTCCGGAGGCTGGATCTTTCCATGATCGGCTGTTACCTTCCCTCGGACACGGACATGGTCAAAAACCTGATCTCAGAATTTGACAGTGCCGGTATCACCAGGGATTATGATGTGACAGTGGGTGAGAATACAGAATCTGTAAAAGTTTCTGCAAAAGCCTTTAATGACAAGTGGTATGGCCTTACCGTAAACGGACAGGCAGTATCCGGCAGCAATGCCATTGAGATTCCTCTTGACGGTTCTGAGACCAGGATTACTTTCCAGATGAAAGAAGACGGGACTTATCAGGATCCGGCTTATCAGGATATCACTTATACTTCCACAGGAACCTATACGATCACCGTACATAAAAAAGCAAAGTCCTCGATCACTTTTGTAACAGATCCATCGGATGCAGTGGTCAGTGTATATGATTCTAAAGGGGAGCGTGTGGAACCTTCCAAAGATGCTTCTGTGTATGATTCTCTTTATTACGGGGATGAGTATACCTGGAATGTGTCACGACATGGATACATCTCCAGAAGAGAGAAGTTTACGGTAGGTGAGGAAACAGAGATCCAGGTAAAACTGGAACAGCAGACGGCAACGCAGCCAGAGATCACGGGTAATGACTGGAGCAGTTACCGGAACAGTGAAACAAACAACGGGATCACCAATACCTCCACGCCGACCGGCAAGGATACAACGGTGCAGAAATGGTCCCTGCATCTGGATGCAAAGGGATGGGATGCAGCACTTACCCCTCCACTGATCCTGGGCGGCTATCTTTACGTGGCATCCGGACAGTTCATCTATAAAATAGATAAAAATACCGGGGATATCGTGCAGACCAGTGAACAGATGCACGGAAATATGCAGTATGCCATGATCCCGCTTGCTTATGCGGAAGGAATGCTTTTTGCACAGATCGGCGGCGGACAGATCCAGGCACTGAGTGCCACTTCTTTAAAATCCCTCTGGATCAGTGAGAGCCTGGGAGGCCAGACCCTTTCCCCGATCACCTATAAGGATGGATATATTTATACCGGAACCTGGACTTCGGATACAACCCCTGGTTCTTACTTCTGCCTTTCTGTTACAGATGAAGACCCGTCAAAAGGTGATGAGATAAAATACTGTACCTGGAAATATAACCATAAGGGCGGTTTTTACTGGACAGGTGCTTATGCGTCCGAAAATTATCTGGTGTTTGGTTCTGATGACGGGGCCGGTGATGCCTATACTTCTATCCTGTATTCAGTTAATACGCACACCGGACAGCTGATCGACAAGCGCACGGACATGATCGGCGATATCCGATCCACCATTGTTTATAACAACGGATATGTTTATTTTACGACCAAAGGCGGCTATCTCTACCGGGTTGCCATGAATGCAGATGGTACTTTCGGTGCAGTGGCAGGCTATAACCTGGGCGGTGCGGCAACATCCACACCGGTCGTCTATAAAGGAAGAATCTATGTAGGTGTCTGCGGAAACGGCGGACAGTACAATGCGGATGGGGGACACCATTTTGATGTCCTGACAGAATCTGCTTCCGGTCTTTCCCTTGCATATAAAGTTTCTATCCCGGGATATCCGCAGGCAGCACCGCTTCTTTCGACCGCTTATGAAAACCAGGACTTTAATGGAGATGGCAAAGCGGATGGACGTGTTTATCTGTATTTTACCTACAATGCAAAACCTGGCGGTATCTATATGCTGACAGATGAGCCGGGCCAGACTTCCGGAAAACCGAAAGAACTCTTCCGTCCGGTACTCGCACAGCAGGAGTACTGCATCAGTCCGATCTGCGTAGACAGGGATGGGACACTTTATTATAAGAATGACTCCTGTTATCTGATGGCACTGGAAACAAATGGAGCTTACCTTGACAGTGTATCAGCAGAAGCAGATACTGGCCGGGTCAGCTGGGAAAAAGCATTCCAGCGTTCGGAAAAAGAGCATACCTTAAGGGTTGCTGAAAATGCTACAAAAGTGACCCTGACATTTAAAGCACCTGCCGGCTGTACCCTGACTGTCAACGGAAAAGCTTCCAATGGAACTTATGTGGCAGATGTAAGATCCGGACAGGCAGATGTTACGGTTAAAACAACACTGAACGGAAAGAGCAGGGATTATACCTTCCACCTTACCAGCGGGCTTGGAAATTCCTCCCTGGCAAACCTGGTGGTAAGTACCAGCAATACTTTTACAGATACTTCAAAATATCTTACATTATCACCGGTATTTAACAGCACCAAAACCAGCTATACCGTTTCGTATCTTGCAGACAAAGAGGAAAATAAGGAAAAGTTCCTCCGCCTTTATGTGGAACCTTCAGATGGGGATGCCACGGTAACGGTACAGAAAGTAAAAGGTGTTGAGAAAGTATCCATGCCAGTTGTGGCAAACGGAAAAACGAAGCGTGTAAATGTATACTGGGAAACAGATGCAAGCGAAGCACAGGTGAAGATCACGGTAACAGCTGCCGGAAGCGGAAAAACAGACTATCTTCTTACCATACAGCGGAAAGAAAACGTTCCGACACCAACACCTACAGAAGTACCGGAGGTGTTCGGACCATGGAAAACGATCTCTGCAGCCACGGTATTTTCACCGGCTGTACAGATGCGTACCAGCAACAAGGGCCGCAAGGAAAAGAGGACCGTCGGCAAAAAACTGACACCTACGATCAAGGTAACGGCTACCCGCATTAAGCTGAAAGTAAAACAGTCTACTTCCAAAATAAAGGTTTCTAGACTTGCAAAGGGTGATTCCGTTAAAAGCTGGACTTCCAGCAATAAGAAAATCGTTTCTGTAAACAGAAAGGGAACGATGAAAGGCTTGAAAGCCGGAAAAGCCAAAGTGACCATTACACTGGCCAGCGGCAAGAAACAGGTCATTTCCATTACTGTGCAGAAAACAACGGTAAGAACAACAAAGATCACCGGACTGAAATCAAGAGTGACCGTTGCAAGAAATAAAAAACTTGCGCTGAAACCGGTCATCAGCCCGATCACTTCCCAGGAGAAAGTTACCTACAGTTCTTCGAATAAGAAGATCGTGACGGTAAATTCCAAGGGTGTGATCACCGGAAAGAAAAAGGGAACAGCCTATATCACAGTGAAATCTGGAAAGATCCGCAAAAAAGTAAAAGTAATTGTTAAATAAAAATGATTTAAACAGGAGCTGCCGTTCATGAATGCACATTGAATGGCAGCTCCTTTTTTTCATTTTTGGCATGTAGCTTTATTTGCAGAAGCAGATTACGATATTAATAGTTGACCAAGAGAGAAGAATGTTTAGATAATATGTTATAGTGATAATGGAAGCATGGTAACAAAAAAAATTATAAAAATAGAAAAAAAGTGCAACCAAACAGAAAAAAATACGTTCTATATAATAGAAAACATTAATATGGCACACTGCAAATAACCTATCTGCATAAAAACACTAATATACAGGGGAGAAATGTGATATGGAAGATATACATATTATAAATTTATTTTTAGAAAGATCAGAAGATGCAATTCGCCAGGTAGAAGTAAAGTACGAAAAATTTTGCTTTAAGATTGCATGGAATATTTTATATAACACAGAAGATTCAGAAGAATGCGTAAATGATACGTGGCTGATAACGTGGAATAAGATTCCGCCCAAAACGCCAACAAAGTTATCTGCATTTCTTGGAAAAATAACCAGAAATTTGGCATTGGACAATTTCAGAAAGAAAAATGCTTCAAAAAGAGCAGATACACACATGATGGATATTTGTGGTGAAGTGGAAAAACTGGAAAATACAATAAAGGATTATGTGGAAGAGGATATAAAGAAAAAGGAAATTTTGAATATTTTAGAAAAATTTTTGAGTGATTTAAAAGCAGGGGACAGGGATATTTTTGTCAGGCGATATTGGTATATGGATAATATTAAAGACATTGCAAAAAGACATGGATGCTCTGAGACTAAAATTAAATCCAGTCTTTTTCGAAGCAGAAACAAATTATGGGAAGAGGTGAAAGAAATCATATGAAAAAAGAAAACAATTTTTTGGATTTGATGGGAGAAATAGATGAAAAATTTGTTTATGAAGCTTCCTTGCCATGGAAAAAGCGAAATGTTAATTTGAAATTAAAATTAGCAAAAATTGCAGCAGCAGGAGTTGTAATAGCATTATTGATAGGAGGCTTGGGACATCCGCATGAGATAAAGGCGGCCTGGGAACAGATTACTTCGTGGATTCAAACTGCATTGGGGATTAATGAAAATGTAGAATCATATATAGATAGTGTTGGAAAAACGATTACTAAAAATGGAGTTTCTATTACGTTAGATGAAATTGCTGCTGATAAGGAGAATTTATGGGTGGCAATATCTGATAATATAAATGCTTCAAAAGAAAAGGAGACTATTCTACTAACAGAAGTAGAGATAAATGGAAAAGCGGCACAGTTAGATGGAACATATGCTATGGAGAAAAAGGAGAACGGAACAGATGGTCAGGTTTGTCATTATAGGTTGGAAGATACAACTATTAAAGATAATACAGCAGATATAAAAATGAAAGTATGGTTATTTGATCCAACAGAAATGGATACTGCAGATACAGAAGATACGGATGACTATATTTTTGAATTTTCATCAAATTGGGAAGAATTAGAGCTGTCTCTTATACACATCTCCGAGC
>ERZ1027225.925-NODE-925-length-11705-cov-6.364635_pt1 | contig 11705 bp, 9 predicted proteins | sample MGYA00519479_ERZ1027225 | MGnify/ENA primary metagenome ERZ1027225 (study PRJEB26926, sample SAMN06164471) | human gut metagenome | biome: ENVO:00009003; feature: ENVO:2100002; material: ENVO:00002003 | host: Homo sapiens | place: USA | collected 2012 ... | reverse complement strand
CCTTCGTCTCGTGGGCTCGGAGATGTGTATAAGAGACAGCAGTTCGAGTGGGAAAACGAGCAGGATACTGCCCTCCTGCTGCCCATCGAGCAGCTCACAGGGCAGCAGGCCGTGCATCGGACGCTGTTCTGGGACGGTCATGCTATCGCTCTGCCCTCCCTGCATCCCGTCCCAAACTCGGCAGAGGCCGCAGCCATCGTCCGGCACTACCAGCCAGAAGCCCTTGGACTTCCTGTTCCTGTTTTTATCGAAGAAACGACATATTATTATAAAGTCTCTACTGATTTGGAGCGGACCGAAGAGCAGGCTCTGGCCCTTGCAAGGCTGCAAAGTAAACAAGCTTTACAGCAAAATTGGGCCGATTTTGAGCTTCTGGCCCGCAAAGAGGACGTCTCTGTCGAAGAAAACGCCCTCCACTACCGGGTCGTCTACACCATCACCGCCGACATCTGCAAATGAAAACGCCGCACAGCCCCGAGCTCATCTGCTCCGGCCATGCGGCGATTTATGATTATGGATTTTTGTTACTTCTCTTCCGGGGTCGTCTCGGCCAGAAGCTCGTTCAGGTCGAACTCATACTTCGTGTGACAGAAGTGGCAGACCACCTCACACTTCGGGTCTTCGTCCCGGAGCTTTACCAGCTCTTTGCGGCCAAGGCTGAGGAGCATATCCTTCGTGCGCTCCTTGCTGCAGTCGCACTGATACTTCACCTCGCGGGTATCGAGGACCTGCGGGTCGAAGCCCGCCATTGCCAGCTCCATCATATCCTGCGGGGTCTTCCCTGCCCGGAGCATCTCGGTGACGGAAGGCATGGCGGCGATGTTCTGCTCCAGACGGGTGATCTCGGCATCGGTCGCGCCCGGCAGGAGCTGCAGCAGATAGCCGCCGGCGCAGGCGATGGACAGATCCTTGTCCACCAGAACGCCCAGCGCACACACGGTGGGGATCTGCTCGCTGTAGGCGTAGTAGCTGGTGATGTCCTCGGCGATCTCACCGGACACCAGCGGCACCTGACCCACCGTCGGCTCCTTCTGGAGCTTGTTGTCCCGGATGACGGTCAGAACGCCGTCTTTGCCGACTGCGCCGCCCACGTCCAGATGTCCGTTCTCCTTTGCGGGAAGCTCGACCAGCGGGTGGTCGATGCAGCCTTTGACGTTGCCGTGTGCATCGGTGCAGGCGATGACGACGCCAGCCGGGCCGCCGCCGGACACGCGCAGAGTGATTGAATCGCCATCATCCTTGAGCATCGCGCCCATCAGGGAGACACCGGTGAGCAGACGGCCAAGGGCTGCGCTGCAGGTGGCGCTGGTAGTATGCAGCTTTTCTGCCGTGCGGACGATCTCAGTGGAGTCCACGCCGCAGAACACGACACCGCCGTTTTCAGAAATGCCGCGGATAAGATTCGACATATTATTTATCCTCCAGTTGGGTATACTGTTTGACTGCGCAGAAGAAATAGCGCTCGCTCTCGTCGGTCAGAGGGCCAAAGCTCTCGCCGTCGCAGACACTTTCCAGCGCAAAGCCATGCTTTTCCAGAGCGGCGCGGATGGTGTCGAGGTCGTAGGTGTACTCGTAGAACTGCTCGTGGAAGTGCTCCCCCGTCTCGCGGTAGTCGATGTCCACGCTGATCTCCACCCGGCGGTCGGCGGCGCTGTAATGGTTGCGCCAGACGCAGGAGGCGTCCTCTTCTTCAAACGTAAAGACGTTTTCGCCCAGCACGTTCTGATGCTTATAGGGCGTGTTCATATCGAACAGGAGCACACCGCCTTTTTCCATAAAGAAACCGGCGTTGGCGATGGCTTTGTCCAGGTCCGGGATGTGGTTGAAGGTGTCGAAGGTGGACACCGCACCCCGGATGGTGCCGTAGAGGTCGAGCTTGAGCAGGTCCTGCCGCAAAAGAAGCAGGCCGCTGGAAAGGCCAAGCTGCTCAGCCTTGTCCCGGACGACGCAGAGCATCTCCTCCGACTGGTCGATGCCGATCATATCGTAGCCCGCCTGCGTGAGCATCAGGGTCAGCTCTCCTGTCCCACAGCCCAGGTCTGCGAGGATGCCGTCATGGATACCGTGGGCTTCCAGCTCTTTTTTGATGTGGGCATACAGGGCCTCGTAGTCGGCCTCGCCGTTGAACTCATCGTAAAAATAAGCAAATTCGTTGTAAGCCATTGCGTTACTCCGCGTCCTCTGCGTTTGCCTCGTACTCGGCGGCGACGGCTGCGTTCAGCACAGCCTGCAGCTCCGGGATGCCGTAGCCGCTCTCGCCGCTGGTCAGCACCACCTTCTGGCAGCCGTAGGGCAGGCAGAGCTTTTCGAACTCCTCCTGCGTCTGGGCCAGCTGGCTCTTCTTGAGCTTGTCGGCCTTGGTCAGGGCCACGACGAAGGGAATGTTGTGGTAGTGGAGATACTGCAGCATCTGGATGTCGTCGGCGCTGGGGGCGTGACGGCAGTCGATGAGCTGGACCAGCAGGGTGTGGTGGCGCTGAGCCTCGAAGTAGCTGTTGATGAGGTCGTCCCAGCGCTCACGGTCGGCGTTGCTCACCTTGGCATAGCCGTAGCCGGGCAGGTCCACGAAGTAGCAGTCATCCACCGCGTAGAAGTTGATGGTAGCCGTCTTGCCCGGCGTGCTGGACACGCGGGCGAGATTCTTGCGGTTGCAGAGCTTATTGATGAGGCTGGATTTGCCCACGTTGGAGCGGCCGGAGAAGCTCAGCTCCGGGCGGTCGCTCTCGGGCAGCTGGCTGGAAATGCCGTAGCTTGCAATGAAATCCGCTTTGTTATAGTTCATAGCTTCGCTCCTTTCGTCTCAGCAGACCGTGCCCGGCTGCGGCTTTTCAGCCGTCTGCGGCAGGGCCGCAGCCTCAGCGGGCTTTACCTTCCTGGTGCGGGGGTGGCCCGCAGACACCGCCTTGGGCTTGAGGAGGGCTGCGGCGAGGACCTGCGACAGGTTGGACATGGGCAGGAACTCGATATTCTTCTTGACCTCGTCGTCCACCTCGTACAGATCGGACAGGTTGTCCTTCGGGATGAGGACGGTCTTCATCCCCTCGCGGTAAGCGGCCATGCTCTTCTCGCGGAGGCCGCCGATGGGCAGCACATTGCCGTGGAGGGTGATCTCGCCGGTCATGGCCACATCGCCCCGCACCGGGATGCCGGACAGGCAGGAGATGAGGGCCGTAGTCAGGGTGACGCCGGCAGAGGGGCCGTCTTTGGGGACTGCACCCTCCGGGGCGTGGATGTGCAGGTCGCACTTCTTGAGGCGCTCGGAGTCGATGCCGTACTCTGCGGCATGGACGCGGGCATAGGTGATGGCCAGCTGGGCGCTCTCTTTCATCACGTCGCCCAGAGAACCGGTGACGGTGATCTTGCCGCTGCCGTTGTCGATGACCTGCACCTCGATGGGCAGGGTCTCGCCGCCGATACTGGTCCATGCCAGACCGTTGGCGATGCCGATGGCGTTGGTGCGGTTGAGGAACTCGGGCTTGACCATGCGGGGTCCCAGCAGCTTTTCGAGGCTGGTGCCGGTGACGGAGACATTCTCCGCCTCGCCGGAAGCGATCTTCCGGGCGCACTTGCGCAGGACGCTGGTGATGGTGCGCTCCAGATTGCGGACGCCGGCCTCGCGGGTGTAGCCGTCGATGATGCCGTAGAGGGCGCTCTGGGAGAAGGTGACTTTGCCGGTCAGGCCGCAGGCATCCAGCTGCTTGGGGACCAGATGCTTCCGGGCGATGTTGTACTTTTCCACCCGGGTGTAGCTGGGCAGCTCGATGACATCCATGCGGTCGCGCAGCGGGCCGGGGATGGCGCTGAGGTCGTTGGCCGTGGTGATGAAGAGCACATGGCTCAAATCAAACGGCATATCGATGAAATGGTCGTTGAAGGTGCTGTTCTGCTCGGGATCGAGGGCTTCCAGCAGAGCGGCCGCCGGGTCGCCCCGGAAGTCGCCTGCCAGCTTGTCGATCTCGTCCAGAAGCATCAGGGGGTTCGAGCTCTTGGCAGAGATCATGGCGTTGATGATCTTGCCGGGCATCGCGCCGATGTAGGTGCGGCGGTGGCCGCGGATCTCGGCCTCATCCCGCACGCCGCCGAGGCTGATGCGGACATACTTGCGGTTCAGGCTTTCAGCGATGGAGCGGGCGATGCTGGTCTTGCCGACACCCGGAGGGCCGACGAGGCAGATGATCTGGCCCTTCACGTCGGGGGCCAGCTTGCGGACGGCCAGCACCTCGAGGATGCGGTCCTTGACCTTCTTCAGGCCGTAATGATCCCGGTCCAGCACGCGCTGGGCCTTGGCGATGTCCAGATCGTCCTCGGTGAAGGTGTTCCAGGGCAGGTCGAGGCAGGTGTCCAGATAGGTGCGGATGACCGTGCCTTCCTGATTGCTGCTCTGCATCTTGGAGAGGCGGTCCACCTCTTTGAGAAGCTTCTTTTCCCGATCCTCGTCCAGATGGAGAGCTGTGATCTTCCGGCGGTACTCCTCGGCCTCGGCGGTGGTATCGTCGTCCTCGCCCAGCTCCTCGCTGATCATATGGAGCTGCTCGTGGAGGTAGTAGTCGCGCTGGTTCTTGTCCATCGCCTCGTCTACCTTCTGGGCGATCTCCTTATCGATCTCGAGCATCCGGCGCTCCCGGTGCATCTTCTCAATGAGCAGATGCAGACGGCCCATCAGGGTGCCTTCGTCCAGAATGGCCTGCTTATCCTCGAAGCGGAACAGGAGGTTGGCCGGGATGTACTCGGACAGGAAAGCGGCGTCGGTGCTGGTGGTGATGGCAAACACCACGTCCTTGCCGATGTGGGGGTTCAGAGCCAGCAGGTCGTCAAAGCTCTTTTTGACGTTGCGGACGAGGACATCCGCCTCCGGCAGTTCCTCGGGCTTCGCCATCTTGACCGGGGCCGGGCGGACGGTGGCCAGCAGGAAGCTGCCGTCGTCCTCCATCTCGGAGAGTTTGGCGCGGTATTTGCCTTCGACCAGGATGCGGACGAGGTCGTCCGACACCCGCATCACCTGCTTGACCTCGGCCACGACGCCGTAAGTATAGAGGTCGGCGGCCTTGGGGTCTTCGACCTTCATCTCTTTCTGTGCCACGAGGAAGACGTCAGAGTTGTTGCTGACGGCCCACTCCACGGCGGCGATGCTCTTCTCGCGGCCCACCTCGAAGTGGAGCAGATTGTTGGGGAAGACCACCAGCCCGCGCAGGGCGATGGCCGGAAGGTGGAGGACGCTCCGCTCCACCTTGACCGTAACTTTTTCAGACATAGTACAAAACCTCCCAGCCGTCCCTCGGATGCGAGTCATCCATAAGGGCGGCTTTTTTGTAGGGTCATATCAAATCTATCATTTTATTATAGCGAAAAATGTTTGCAGATGCAACTGTTCAGCGCTTTTCCCGGATGTTGTAGCCCAGTCTGCCCAGTGCGGGCAGGATGGCCCGGAGGGTCAGCGACGTGAGGGCGCCCATGACAAGGCCCAGCACCAGCATCACCGGCGCATAGTACAGCGACATGGCCGAGGACAGGATGAGCCCCGCGCCAAGCAGCTGGCCGATGTTGTGGGACAGTGCGCCGCAGACCGACAGGATGAACCATGTGGGCCGGAACGGGAGCTTATAGTAGAGCACCCACATCACCAGCAGGGACAGCAGTCCGCCGCAGAGCGAGAGGAAGCCTGCCGTCCAGCCGGAGACGAGAAAGACGAACAGCGCCTTGAGCAGGTCGAGATAGAGCGCCTGCCGCGCCCCCATGAAGAACAGTGCATACATCACTACGATATTCGCAAGGCCCAGCTTCATGCCCGGCGCAAGGCCCGGGATGACCAGTGTGCCTTCGATGAAGGAAAGAGCCATCGCCAGCGCGAACAGCAGGCCGGAAAGTGCGATCTCGTGTGTTTTCTTTGGGTCATGGTTTCGGTTTGCCATCGGCTCTCCCCCTTTGCTGCATCGGTCATTCTTCGCCGCCGGCGGTCTGCTCGTACTGCTCCTGCTCTTCGACAGCGGCTTCCCATGCGGCGAAAAGCTCGTCCTGATGGAAGCGCAGGTCGCTGAGCTCGTCGCTCTTTTCCCGCAAAAGCTGGGGGTCGTTGTAGACTTCCGGCGAGTTGATCTCGTTTTCCAGCTCCACTTCGCGGGCGCCGCAGGCTTCCATCTCGTCCTCGCAGGCTTTGATCTTAGCGCGCAGCTCGGCCCGGCGGCGGCGCTGCTCTTTGCCGTAGCCCGCCTTGGCGGGTTCGCTGCTCTTCTCGGCCACGGGGGCGGGAGCGGCGCGGCCCATCAGGGCGTCATAGCTGGGGTAGATGACCGCCTTGCCGTCCTCGAGGTAGAGGATGGGGCAGGCCAGACTGTTCATCAGGTGGCGGTCATGGGTGACGAGGAGCAGCGTGCCAGTGTAGGCCATCAGCGCCTCGGTCAGGTTCTCGCGGGTGTAGATGTCCAGATGGTTGGTAGGCTCGTCCAGGAACAGCAGGTTCGGGCGTTCCAGCACGATCTCTGCAAAGCGCAGTCGGGCCAGCTCGCCGCCGGACAGGGCCTCGCAGGGCTTGAAGACCGTCTCGCCCCGGAAGCCCAGCTTTGCCAGATGGCTGCGGACTTCCAGCTCGGTCATCCGGGGGTACTTGTTCCAGATGACGTCGATGACGCGGCCCGCGCCGATGCGGTTCTGCTGCTGGGCGAAGATGCTGGGCCGTGCGCCGGTGCCAAGGCGCACCATGCCGCCGGAGGGGCGGCGCTTGCCGTCCAGCACCTGCATCAGGGTGGATTTGCCTGCGCCGTTGGGGCCGGCGATGATGAGCCGCTGGCCGCGGCAGACCGTATAGGTGAAGGGCTCCAGCAGGGTGCGGTCGCCGATCTTAATGGTCAGGTTCTTGAGCAGCACCAGCTCATTCCACGGCTCCACGTCGTATTCGAAGCGGAACTTGAGCTGGTTGGTCTCGTCCTGAGGGGCCTCGGTGATCTCCAGCTTTTCCAGCTGCCTGCGGCGGCTCTGGGCCATCTTGGTGGTGGAGGCGCGGACGAGGTTGCGGTCGATGTAGTCCTGTAATTTTTCGGCCAGCGCCACGTCGGCGTCGTGCTGCTTCTGGCGCAGGGCGTCGGCGGCTTCCTTCTGGGGCAGATAGGCCGAGAAGTTGCCCTTATAGGTGGTCATGGTCTGGAACGAGACTTCCCAGATCTTGGTACAGACGTTGTCGAGGAAATAGCGGTCGTGGCTGACCACCAGAACGGCACCGGAGTAGCCCTTGAGGTAGTTTTCCAGCCACTCCATGGTGGCGAAGTCCAGATGGTTCGTGGGCTCGTCCAGAATGAGGACGTCCGGCTTCTCGAGAAGGAGCTTGGCCAGACGGAGACGGGTCAGCTCACCGCCGGAGAGGACGCCCACATTCTTGCTCCAGGTATCCTGCGCAAAGCCCATGCCGGACAGCACCTTCTTGATGTTGACGTCCATGTTGTAGCCGTCGGCGGCGTCGATGATGTTCTGCAGTTCGTCGTGCTTTTCGAGAAGGGCGGCGTCGTCGGGAGAGGCCGCCATCTTCTTTTCCAAGATCTGCATCTGGGCCATGGCGTCCAGCACAGGGGCGAAGGAAGAGCGCATCTCCCCATAAATATCCAGCGTGACATCGAGCTTTGCGTTCTGCTCCAGATAGCCCAGCGTCACGCCGTGGGTCACGCTGAACTCGCCGTCATAGTCGGTGTAGACGCCGGTCAGAATTTTGAGCAGGGTCGTCTTGCCTGCGCCGTTCTGACCCACGATGCCGATGCGGTCTTCTTTTTCCACGCTGGCGCTCACGTCGTGCAGGACGACTTTCTCGCCAAAGCTCTTTCCGAGTTTTTCCAAATGAATCAGCATATCGTTCTTCCGTGTTCTTTTCCAGTAGGGTGGATAGGGACATTCCCGCCGTTACAGCTGATGACGGCGGTGCTTGAGGCCGAGGTTCGCCAGCTCTTCCGGCTCCATCACCAGCGGGTAGAGCTCTTCCAGCGAGGCGATCTCGTAGGTGGGGCTCACCTTGCCCGGGTTCTCGGCGTGGCCGGGGTTGAACCAGCAGGTGTCGAGGCCCGCGTTCACGCCGCCCTGAATGTCGCTGGTGAGGCTGTCGCCCACCACCAGGACGTGCTCCCGGTTCTCCACGCCCAGAGCGCGGAGGGCGGAGTCGAAGATGCGGCGGCTGGGCTTCTCGCTGTCCAGCTTCTCGGAGATGAAGACGTCCTCAAGGTAGGCCCCGATGCCGGATTCTGCCACCCGGCGGCTCTGCACCTTCTCGAAGCCGTTGGTCACAATGGCCAGCGTCGCCACCTCGGAAAGCTCCCCGAGGACGTCCAGCACATTGGGGGTCATCAGGTCGGGGTGGGAGGACAGGTGGTCGAGGTAGCAGCGGTTCATCTCCACGCCGTCACCGGCTGCGTTGATGGCCTTGAGGAAGCGGGTGAAGCGCTCCCCCATCAGCTTGTCGCGGCGTATCTGGCCCTTTTCCAGCTGACGCCAGAGCTCCGAGTTGATGTCCCGGTAGGTCTGCACCGTCCCGGCGTCCGGCTCGATGCCGCATTCCACCAGCGTCTCCGCCAGCGCCTTGTTCTCGGCGGCGTCAAAGTCCAGAAGCGTATTGTCTGCATCGAAGAGGATGCAATAATATTTTGCCATGTTTCTTTCCCTTCTCTATCATGTTTCGAGCCGCCTGCCGCCTTGAGCGGGCGCGGCTGCGATGCGGTTTGAGAACAGCGAGAAGCCAGCCCCGCCCGGCAGAGCTGGCTTCTCGTATTTTTTATCATTCCAACGTCATTTCATAGGCTTCGTCGTCGGACTGGTCCGGCAGGTTCCCGCTGCACTTACAGCGCGGCGTGCAGGCGCACTCTTTTGCGATGCACTTTGCCATCTGCTCCTCCGTCACGCCGTTCTCGACGTTTTCCCAATCCATGTCGTAGTAGTCCACGCTGCCGTCGGTCACATCTTCTGCGCCGGGCAGGCCGAGGACTCGCATTTCTTCACGGAACATCCGCTCGCCTCCTCTCGGCTCAGCCTATGCGGCTACGCAGAGGAAGGTGCGGGGCGTCATTCTGCCTTGCTTTCGGCTTCCTTGCTGGCGGAGGCTTCCGACTTGCTTTCGGCCTTGGACTCTGCTTTGCTTTCGGATTTGGATTCTGCTTCGCTCTCGGCCTTGGACTCAGCTTTGCTCTCAGTCTTGGATTCTGCCTTAGACTCGGCCTTGCTTTCGGACTCCGACTCTGCCTTGGAGCTGCCAGACGACGTACTGGACGATGCCGACGACGAACTGCTGGTGCTGTGGGAAGAGCTGCCCGAACTTGCAGAGGAAGACGAAGAGGATGTACTGCCGGAAGAACCGGCATGGGACGAGGACGAACTGCTGGTGGAGCCGGACTCGCTGGTCACACCGCTGCCGATGGTGATGGTCAGGGTGTTGCTGCTCACCTTGCAGTCGTTGTAGGTGACGACGGCGTGGATCTTATAAGAAGCGTTGGCCATGGAGCTGTCCACCACCACAGTGATGCTGGACTTGCCGGCGGCCTGCGTGACCTCCTGACCGTTGGCGTACCAGCGCAGGTTCTCGGTCTTGGCGTACTTGCCGCTCAAGGCAGCCTTGAAGGTGTAGGAGCTGCCCACAGCGCCCTTGCCCTCGCTGGTGATGTGGACGGAGGCCGTGCCGAAGACTGCCGTGACGTCCAGATTCTGCTTGAAGTCGGTGTCGGTGCGGGTCTTGCTGGTGAGGCCGTCGCTCCACTTGACGAAGACATGGCCCTCCGCCGGGACAGCGGTCACGGTGATGGATTTGTCAGGGTCGGTGACGGTGTAGGTCACAGAGCTGTTGCCGGTGTCATTGCCGACGCTCAGAGTGCCGCCGCCGTTCTTGTCCACACGGTAGCGGGCCTCGTACTTTTTGTTCTCGCTGGTGCTTTCGCTCGAAGAGCTCTCCGAGCTGCTGGCGCTCTCGGCCTGACTCTCGCTGGAGCTGACAGCCTCCGAGCTGGGAGCGGCCACGGCGGAGCTGGGGTTGGAGACATACTCCATGGTGCGGGTGGGGATGTTGTTGGTGTCGGGGCGGCGGTCCTCGGTCTGCAGGGCGTGGGTGCGGAGATAGTTCAGCACTGCCTTGAGGCCGGCGCTCTTGAGGTGGATGTCGCCGCTGGTGTAGTAGTCCGCGATGCCGTAGCCGTCGCTGCCCTTGAGGGCCTCGGCGGAGTTGAGGAAGCGGACGCCCAGCTGCTCGCACAGATCCAGAAGGGCCATGTTGAAGTCGTCGATCTTGGCCTGGTCCATGTGGGGGTAGTTGGAGTGGTCAGCCGGGACCGGCGGCACCGTGTTGACGATGATGTCGGTGTAGGGGTAGCTCTGCTGGATGGCCTGGATGAGGGCCGTGTAGTGGGCGATGAAGTCCGGGACTTCCATCCCGGTGTCGTTGGTGCCGAAGGTCATGACCACACGGCGGGGCTTCATCATGGCCACCGCCTGAGGGATGGTGTAATGGTTGGAATCCTTCTTAAAGGTAACGATGCCCTCGTTGAGCGCCACCTGGGTGCCGATGCCCTCTTTGGCGCAGAACTGCTGCAGGGAGATGAGGCCGTTGTTATAGAGGCGGACGGTGTTGGAATCGCCCAGAAAAAGGGTGTCGTTCAGATAGTCCGTGCCGGCGTCGGCGGTCTCCGTCAGCAGAGCGGTGGAGGCGTTGTCGATCTGGTAGTGGCCCGACAGGTCTTCGCCGGGGGTGGGTTCTGCCACAGACTCCGAGACGGAGGGGGCAGGCTCCTCGCCGCCCTTTTTGAGGAGGGTGGTGGTGATGCCGAAGGTCAGCAGCACCGCCAGCACGCAGAGGATGCAGACCAGAACGGCCCGATGCTGCATGGGAGTCATGGTTTCGTTTTGTTGTTGTTTTTTTCGACTCATAGATTCAGTCCCTCTCGTTTCAGGAATGGGAAGGCTCGTCCACCGGGCGGAGAGCCCAATCCGTCAGCTCTTTGCAGTCAGCGGCCATGAAGACCGGCGCAAAGGGGGCGACCTCTTCCCTGCCGCCGTAGCCGTAGAGCACAGCGGCGGCGTCCAGGCCGCAGTTCACAGCGCCCTGCATATCGTCCCGGCGGTCGCCCACCATCAGCACCCGCTTGCCCTGCATGACGGGCTGGGCGAGGACGTGGCGGATGACGTCGGTCTTGTTGTCGCGGCTCTCATCCATGGACGCGCCGCCCACGAAGGAGAAGTAAGGCGCAAGGCCCTGCTCCTCGAGGATGGGCCTCACAACGTCGGTGGGCTTGCAGGTGGCCGTGCAGAGGGTCAGGCCCGCAGCCTTGAGACGGCCCAGCATCTCCGCCACGCCGGGGTAGACACCGCCCTCGTGGCAGCCCTTGGCGGCGTAGCTCACGCGGTAGCGCTTCGTGGCCTCCTCGATTTTTGCAGGGTCGGAGAAATGCTCGCCGAAGCTCTTGCGGAGGGGCGGGCCGATGTAGCGGCCAAGGTCGCTCCGGGCGACATCAACGCCCATGGAGCGGAAAACTTCTTCCAGTGTATTGAGAATGCCGGGGGCGGAATCGATGAGCGTACCGTCCACGTCAAACAGGATCGCATCGTAGTGCAGCAAGGTCAGGTTCCCCTTTCTCTTTGGATAAACATTATATAGTATAGCACAGATTTCGATATTCAGCAATTCCAACAAAACACTTTTCCGACTTTTATACATATTTTTAGGCAGCCCCGCCCCGGAAAGCAAAAACCTGTCT